>WNFI01068080.1_pt1 | contig 13013 bp, 13 predicted proteins | sample 5400471 | NCBI WGS metagenome assembly WNFI01 (sample SAMN13153348, study PRJNA577476) | soil metagenome | isolation source: 100 cm saprolite on Douglas fir-dominated hillslope | place: USA:California | collected 2013-09-17
GGCCAGCACGAGGTCTTCTGTCGCATCGTAATCCCAGTTATCCCCCGGCACTGCCTGATAGTGCCAGACGTACTTCCCCGTGTCGGCATCAAGCGCCACTATTGATGCAACGAAGAGATTATCACCTCCTGCCCGGCCGCGAATTCTCTGATTCCACGGCGAGCCATTCCCCGTGCCGATATAGATGCGATTGAACTCCGGATCGAACGTCATCGCATTCCAAACGTTCCCTCCTCCGGTCGTCTTCCACCACTCCGGGCCCCACGTGCTGGCTGCCATCTTCATCGCCTCGCTCTCGTATCCGCGGGCGGGGTCTCCGGGCACGGTGAAAGTGCGCCATAGCTCTCTGCCGTCCACTGCGGAGTACGCAGTCACGTAGCCGCGGCTCGCACCAAAATCGCCACCCGCATTTCCAATCAGAACACGATCACCAAAGACCAGCGGTGCTCCCGTGATGTAGAGGTACGGGACCGACGTGTCGAGCGTTTGGATCGACCACAAGGGTTTGCCGGTCTTCGAGGCCAGAGAAATCAGCCGGCCGTCAGCGGTAGCAACGATGATCGTGCCCTTCCAGTAAGCGACGCCGCGACTAGTTCCCCAATTGTAAGTCATCCGCCGTGGAGTCTTGGCAAGCTCTTCGCGAGCTTTTGGGTCGAACGACCACGCGACCTTGCCGGTCCGTGCGTCGACCGCATAAACGATGCTGAACTTCCCGGTGAAATACAAAAGACCATTGACCATCAACGGAGTGGCGACGAGATTGGTCTCATTTGGCAGGTCCAAAGCCCACTCGAGGCCCAGGCGCCGTATCGATCTCTGGTTGATTGCGCTCGGCGGACTGAAACGGTCCTGCGTAGCATCTCCTCCGTAGGAGGACCACTCGGTGGTGGTCGGATTCGAAGCTTTGGCTGCCTCCCGTGCGTGAGCAACTTCTGGGAGCAGTCCTCGACTCAGGGCAAGCACCACCAAGAGGCGCCTCAGGTGACCGCCTCTCACGATGTGCTCTTCTGCGAGAACCGGAATCGCTCATGCGGCGGATCGGAAGGAATCGCGTGAACCACTGGCCCAGGCTCAAGATCCCGATCCGCAATAGCCACCTGCCGCAACTCTGCCGCAAGGTCCATGGAACGACAGGCCCACAAATACATCACCGCCGCTACGGGTAAGCCAACCAGCATGGCCAGATCCGCTCCCTGCAATCGCTTGGCCACGGGCCCCATGTAAAATCCCGTACTGAAGAACGGGATCATGGCGCCAAACCCCACGGCATAGGCGGTGAGGCCTCGCCAATTCCATTGGCCGTAGATCCCGTTGGCGTTGAATATCTCTCGGATCGAATACCGGCCATGGCGGACCAGGAAAAAATCGGCCAGATTGATCGCGGTCCAAGGGGTAAACAGATACAGTAGGATCGTCAGCAAGTCTTTGAAGCTGGACACGTAATCTCCCTTCAGTGACAGCGCAGCGGCACTCGCAGCGGCGCCGGTCACCAGCAGACTCAGAATGCGCGCTCGACGCGTACATTGAATGGGTTTCACGGTGTCGATCGCGCTCAGCAAAGTCAGCGATGCGCCATAGAAGTTGATCGCCGTGGTGGTTAACAATCCGCCAAAGGATGCTATCAGCAACACCGTACCGAATCCGCTAAACATGCTGTCGCCGCTACGCTGTACCGCCAAGGCCACTTCCGCGTGTGGATTCATTGCGGCGACCACGGCCCCGACCACCATCATCCAAGCGCCACCCGCCCAAGCCCCTAAGTAGGTCGACATGAACGACTGAAGGGGGCTCACATCGGGCGGCAGGTAACGGGAATAATCTGAGACATAAATGGACCAGCTCAGCTGGTAAGCCGTCGATGCGAAGAGCTGAACCAAAAACGGCACCATTTGAAAGTTCGTGGCCCGCAGGTCGCCCAAGGGAACTTTGATGACTCCCACGCCGAGGCAAAACACGACCATGCAGGCAATGACCGCATATGCGAGCAAACGCTGCGCAGAATGGATGGCATCGTAACCAACGACGGCCAGGGCCAGGGAGCCGGCCGTGAACAGAAGTATGGTCGCCGTGGGCTCAAGCCCGACTATCTGCCGCACGGTCTGTGCAGCCAGCACCGGCCCAAAAGCATTGAAGCCGATGTAGGTAACGAGTGCTACCGCCCACACCAAGAGCGCGCCACGTCGCCCAAACTGGGGGCGAGACTGAATCATTTGCGGCAGCCCGAGTTGCGGACCTTGAGTCGAGTGCAGGGCCATGAAGATCGTCCCAAACGCCGAGCCTAGGAGAATCGCAACGGCGCTCCAAGCGAGGTTCAACCCGAGCTCGACACTCACCATACCGGTGGCAAGCGTGCCTAGCTGCGCGCCGCCGCTGAACCATACGGGCCACACGTCGCGAACCTTCCCGTGGCGCTCCGCCAAGGGGATATAGTCGATCGATCGTGTTTCGATTTCCACGGTTCTAGCCTCGCTCAGTGTGATGTCAGACCGCCATCGACGTTGATCGCCTGGCCAGTCAGATTGCGCGCCAATGCCAGGTACACCACGAGATCGCCGATGTCCTCCACGGTTTGCGGACGCCCCTGCGGAACAAAGGCCAGCACCTGTCGTTGCCAGGACTGCTCGGGCGTCTCGTTGTCATTGCGCCACTCCTCGGCGAGCAGGTCCCACATCGCCGTGCGCACCACGCCGGGACAGATGGCATTGACGGTAATTTCCTCTCGCGCCAGCTCCTTTGCCAGCGAATTGGAGAAACCGATGACCGCGTATTTGGACGCCGAGTAGTGCGCCAACCCGGGAAAGCCATCCTTTCCCGACACCGAGGAGATATTGATGATTGTCCCGGCTCCGGTACGCCGCAGCAAAGGGATGGCTGCCCGGCAGCACAGAAAGGTTCCCTTTGCGTTGACATTCATGATGCGATCCCACTCTATCTCGCTCATGTCCTCGACACGCTGCACGCTGATCACCCCCGCTGAGTTGACCGCGATATCGAGCTTGCCGAACCTCTCTTCGATAGTGCTGCGCAACCTCTGGGCGTCGTCCCAACGGGTGACATCCATTGGCATCGCGTGGCTTTGAACACCGACGGCAGACACCTCGTCAGCGACCGCGCGCGCCGCCGCGGCGTCGACATCCGCAACTAACACGTGGACACCTTCGCGCGCCAAGGTCACTGCGATGCCTCGCCCGATACCGTGTCCGCCTCCAGTCACGTACGCGACCTTTCCTTGAAGCTTCACCGGACCCCCATATCTGCGCTGTCCGCCTCTGCGAAATGTTTCAGAAGCAACTCATTGACCCGATCAGGCTCCTCCATATGCGGCATGTGGCCGCTATGAGTCATTGCCTGCAATTTCACGCCGAAGGGAACTTCACCCGCTGATACGATGTTGTCGTGCACACCTCGTATCACGAGCAGGCGACTCATCAGAGTCTTCAACGCCGGCGATATCTCGATAGGCGCGGGCCTCGTATCACGAGCGCACGATTCGTCAGAGTCTTCACGTTCGACGGCACCTCGACAGGCGCGGGCTCACGTAACGCGCTCGCGGCGATCTTGGCCAACGCTTCGGTCACCCCGTCGAGCCGTTTGTACCGCACGACCGCTTCGACCATGTCGCGGCGGATTGCCTTCGGGTCGGCGAAGAGCAGCGCAAGGCACCGTTGCACGTCGCGATTGCGTTGCGCTGAGATGAAGTCGGATATGTAACGCTGATTTGCATGGCTTCCGAAAGCAAATGGCGCCAGCAGCGAAACGGAGGCGACCCTCTCAGGCCGCCTCTCCCAAAGTGCAAGCGCAACTGCGGCTCCCAACGAGTGACCGACGAGATGGATGCGATTTAATTCCAGTTGGTCGATTCCGTAGGCAACGCTGCTCGCCAACTCCTCGATTGATCCTGAGTCAACCTGCTTGGTTGAAGCACCGTGCCCGGGAAGATCGAAAGCGACGGTCAAATGATGTTCGGCGACGCCCCCTTGATTGAACAACCACGTATGCGAGTCTCCGCCGAAGCCATGTAGGAACACGACAGCTGAGCCGAGGTTGCCCCTCATCGTGCAGCACAGCCGCCTCCCCGATGGAAGCTCGAGAAACAAGCTCGGATCAGATGACGCATCTGTCCGGCTTTGACCAACTGTCGCCGCAGCACGCCCGCTTCTCGTGCTTCGAGACTATTGGCAATCTTGGACGTCTCGATCTCGACCAGTTCCGCGCCGGCCGCCGTCGGGCTCCCCTCGGCAACCCGCCAGCCGACGATGGTGCCTTCCTGCATCGACAGCCCCCAGGTGGGCATGGTGATGGCCCAAATCATCTTGATACGTTCTCGGGACTCGAAATCTGGGCGGCCGTGGACAGAAACGGCGCCCTCATGACCATTTTGCAAGCTCCATTGCCGCTGCCTCAATAGCCGGCCTGCTCGGGATATACGCGTTTTCCAGTACCGGAGAGAACGGTACGGGCGTATGGGGAGCGGTGATGCGCCGAATCGGCGCCTTTAGATCGCGGAAGGCCCGCTCTGCTACAACCGCAGCGATCTCACTCGCGACGCTGCAACGGGGATTGGACTCATCGACCACCAACAAGCGGCCTGTCACCCCGATGCTCTCCAGAATTGTTGCCTCATCGAGCGGCGAGGTGGTGCGCGGATCGATGACGGTCGCCTCGATACCTTTCTCGGCCAATGCAGACGCTGCTTCGAGCGCGACATGGGTCATGCGCGCGAGCGCGACGATGGTGAGATCCCCGCCCTCGCGCATTACATGAGCCTCGCCGAAGGGCACGGTATAACTCTCGGCAGGGACCTCCCCCTCGAGGTCGTAGAGCTTCGTGTGTTCGAGAAATATGACGGGGTCGTCGTCGCGGATCGCCTGGATGAGCAGGCCCTTGGCATCGTAAGGCGATGAAGGAATGACGACCTTCAGGCCGGGAATGTGAGTAAAGATCGAGTACAGGCACTGCGAGTGTTGCGCGCCGGCGCTGAATCCCGCGCCGAACATGGCCCGTATGACCAGTGGCGTGCGCGCCTTGCCGCCGAACATGTAACGAAACTTGGCCGCTTGATTGAGGATTTGATCCAGACAGACGCCCAAAAAATCGACGAACATCAGTTCTGCCACGGGCCTCAATCCCGTCATGGCCGCTCCGGCTGCCATCCCGACAATGGCGCTTTCGGTGATGGGGGTGTCGATGACGCGAGCGCGGCCGAATTCGCCCACGAGTCCGCGCGTGACACCCATGATTCCACCATAGGCATCGTCGACTCCGGTACCGCCGGCCCCGCCCGCGACATCCTCACCGATGACCACCACCCTCGAATCGCGTCTCATCTCCGAACGCAACGCATCGTTGAGGGCCTGCCGGAATGACGTTCTTGCCATGTGGGTCTTCGTCAGTAGGTCGCGTAGACATCTGTGTACAACGCCTCTAGCGGTGGCGCGGTGCCCGCATGGGCAGCGGTCACGGCCGCATCCATCTCCTCGGCGGACAACCGATCGATCGAATCGAGCTCACTCGCCGTCAATTCGCCCGACGCGAGCACACGACGACGGAATCCCACGATCGGATCGTGCACTTCTCGGGCCTGCGTCAACTCCTCTTTGGAGCGGTAGGTCTGCGGATCGCCGCAATAGTGTCCGTGGATGCGGGCGCAGCGCGCCTCGATGAAGCTCGGGCCGCCGCCGGCTCGCGCACGAGTCACTGCATCGGCCATTGCCTCGTAAACCGGGAAGAAATCTCTGCCGTCCACCTTCACGGCAGGCATGCCGAATCCGGCTGCGCGCCGCGCCGCGTCCTTGGCCCCCACGGCATACTCCGCGGCCGTGCCTTCCCCGTAGCCGTTGTTTTCGATGACGAAGATGGCCGGCAGCTGCAGGACCACCGCCATATTCATCGCCTCGAAGATCGTGCCCTGATTGCTGCCGCCATCGCCGGTGAAAGCCACCGCGACGCGATCCGACTTCAGTGTTTTCGCCGTCAGCGCCGCGCCGATGACGAGAGGCGGACTGCCACCCACGATAGCGTTCGCACCCAACATCCCGCGCTGCAGGTCTGCGATGTGCATGGATCCGCCCTTGCCCGCGCACAAGCCCTCCGCCTTACCCAAGATCTCGAGCATCATGCCCTTCGGGTCACAACCCTTCGCGAGGCTATGCCCATGCCCACGGTGGGTGGACCCGATGTAGTCGGCCGCGTCCAAATGCATGCAGACGCCGACCGCGATGGCTTCCTCGCCCGAGTAGAGGTGTACGAATCCTGGAACGTGACCGGCGACGAACTCGGTATTGACGCGCTCTTCGAAGTCGCGGATACGACGCATCGTCCTGTAGGCGAGTAGTAGCGCATCACGATCAAGCATCATGACTTATCCGGATAGGCGGCAAGGGTGGCAACAGCTCAGAAGCGGTATCGGATATCCGCTCCATAGGTCCTCGGCTCACCGACGAGTCCATAATCGAATCCCAAGCCACCCTGACTGGGGTCCCGCTGCGCGAGGGCGTACTGAAGATAGTGCCGATCAGCCAGATTTTTCACCCACACTCCGACGTCAAAGCCGCTCGTGGATCCTCTGCTGCCCGTAAATGACAGCCGGCCATTCGCAATGGCGTAGGAGGGCTGGGAGACGCGTAGCGTGTTCTGGGCGTCGAAGAACTGCCTGCTGTAGCCGTTGCCGTCCAGCATCAGGTGCAGGTCGCCCGCGTCCAGCTGCAAGAAGCGCCAGTTGAGCGCCAGGCTCCCACTGGCATGGGGTGCCTGGATGAGTTGGTGACCGGACAGATCGACACCATGCAGGGTGAGTTCCTGATACTTGGTGTTGAGGAGCCCGAGACTGCCCGAGAGCTCGACATCTGCGGTAACCTTGGCCCGGAACTCCATCTCGGCGCCATCGACCCGCGACCGGGGCGCGTTCGAGGTGCGCAGGCCGGTCCCTTGGCCGCCGGGCAGCGCAAAGGTGTCGAGGAACTGCTGGTTGCGGTAGCTGTAATGAAAGACCGCGAGATTAAGGGAGGCTCGCCGCTGCCAGAACTCCAGCTTGGAGCCGACCTCGTACGCATCGAGCTTCTCCGGTTGGGCGAAGGTGAGCTCTGCCGGCGCATTGAAGGCCTGTCCGTTGAAGGCTGCTCCGCGGTACCCCTGGGAGAAGCTTGCGTAGAGCAGCGTCTGATCGTTTGGCTTCCAGTCGACGCCCACTTTACCGCTGGTGTTGTTGTTGTCGTACTCGAGCGGCGCATTGACGCCGCCAGGCGGACCATAGAGGCTCGAATACTGTGTGTAGGAAACCCCGGTAATGTACGGAATCGTCTGAGTCCACAGCGTCGTGCCGGGACTGGGCCCATACCCCGCCGAGGGCGCGTCGAGTCCGCCCTCCAGCGCGTAGAAGTTGGTGATTTCGATCTTGTCTTTGGTGTACCGCAGGCCGGCTCGAATGCTGACCGTCGGTGTTACTGCGAAGGTCGCATTCAGGAACGCGGCACGGCTGTCTTTCAGCTGATCGAAATTGTTCCATTCATCGAAGCCATAGAGTGTCTGCCCACCGGGCGTCACGAATGACCCTGGATAGCCGTCGAAGAAGTGATACTGCACGATTGCGTGCACGCTTTCGCGCCCATAGTACAACCCTGCGAGCCACCGTAGCATATGGGTGTCTCGGGAGGACAGGCGTAGTTCCTGCGAGAAGGTGTTGACGCTCGAGAAGTAGGAGTTGGGATCATCGAGGCGGGCCTTGATCGGAAGCCCGCCATCATCGCTCAATGTGTACCAGCGCCCATAGTCGTAGCCTGAGATGGAGGTCAACAGGAGATGCTCGGCGAGCCCTGCTTCCACTTTCAGGGATGCACTGTCGCTACGAATCTGTTTGGGAACGGAATACTTGGAGCCGGTATCGAACCACGGGATATTCCCCGAGAACCCGGTCACGGCCGGCTCGTTGTTGAGCGCGTGCGGGCCATAGGGCGTGCCGTTCGAGCGTGTCGAGGAGAACTTCAAGGTGACCTTGAGGTCGTCCATCGGCTGCGCGAGGATGGTGGCACGACCCGCCAGCGCGTCCACACCGTTTAGAGGATTGACTCCGGGCACGATGCTCTGAGTCCAGCCATTCCGGTCCTCGTAATAGACGGCCACGCGCGCGGCCAAGACGTTGTCGATCAGCGGCACGCCCACGGCCGCCCGCACGGAGCGGTCATTGTAGTTACCGTACCCCGCCTCGACATAGCCCTGGGTCGTCGTGAGACTGGGATTGGCGGAATAGAGGCTAACGGCGCCGCCGGTGGCATTCTTGCCGTAGAGGGTGCCCTGCGGTCCCCGCAACACCTCGACCCGGTCCATGTCGAAGACCTGCAGAGCCTGCACCGCTCCCACGGCCTTGTAGACCTCGTCGACATACATGGCGATGGGACTACTTTGGTTCTGACTGTAATCCGTTGTCGTCACCCCGCGCAGCGTGAAGGTTGGCTGGGCTTCGGGCCCCCACGGCAGGTTCAACAGCATGTTGGGTACGACCGACGCGAGATCTGCGGCTTGGCGAATCCCCCGATCGCGCAGCTCGTCCGCCGAAACCGCTGTGACAGCGATGGGTACGTCCTGACTGCGCTCGCTCTGGCGCTGCGCGGTCACGACAACCTCGTTGAGCACAGAGCCCGCGCTATCAGAGTCCGCCTTAGCGGTCAAAGGCGGCGCAAGCATCGTAAGCGCGGCGAGCAGGCCGACTAACGAGGCCCAATCGCGAGGTACTCGTGCGGTAGGACAGGCAGTCGACCCGGATAGTGCGGCAATGTAATCAAGCCTCGGCGTCGCACGACGCAGCATTTGCGGGACCATCTGCTCTCATCCCCTCTTGTTTCAGGTTTCGAATCAACTACGTCGATGAAGCCGCCATCCACAGCCCCTCATTGAGACTTGATGGTTACCAGGTCTTGATTTGCGGCATCACTCGATCCACGAAACACCGCAGCGATCGCCGGACATCATCAAACGACATGCCACCAAAGCTCGGAGAGACGCCCAAGATGAAATCGCCGAGCAACTCGCGGCGCTCTTGCAGCTTGTCAATAATGCGCGCGGGGTCTCCCCAGATGTTGGCCTCGAGGTAGGAGTCGATGAGAGCCTGCTGACTGGTTGATCGGTAGTGTTTTGTCATCTCAGCGTATGAGGCATACGCAGCGCCCGCCTTCGCGAAGTTGTCACTGAGCAACTCGTAGTGATCCATCAATTGAGCCCAATATCGGGTAATGTGCTCGCGCGCGAGCGCTTCTGCTCGCTTTACGTCCGGATCGCAGAACATACAGTCTGCAGCGATCGGCGGCGGCGCCTCAAAACCACATGATTGCTTAAATAGTGAGCGGTGACGGTCGATTTCAACCTTCGCTTCCTCCCACGGTCCTTGGGCGAACTTCATGCAGCCAAGCCCAAGCCGTCCCGCGGTTTCCAGAGACTGCGGAGACATCCCGACCATGTAGGTACGGTCACGGAAGCTCTTGAATGGCCGCGGCCGGACTTCGGTCCGCGGCTGCTTATAGTGCTGCGTATCTCCCTCAACGAAACCTGTATCCAGGCCCCGTAAAATGATTCCTGCGGCTTGCTCGAAGCGCTCGCGCGACTCGCTGAATTTGACACGGAAGGCATCGAACTCCCGTTTCGCGAGACCGCGGCCGAATCCGACGACTACTCGCCCCTCGGACAAATGATCCAAAAGAATCGCCTTCTCAGTCACGCGGAGCGGATCGTTCCATGGAAGGATGAAGGCGCAGGGCATGAGCTTAATCGTCTTGGTGCGCGCTGCGACATAACTCAAAAGAACGATGTTGTCCGGAATCATCGCGTAATCGAAAAAGTGGTGCTCGACCGGCATCAGCAGGTCGAATCCCATTGCCTCCGCCTCGAGCGCCAAGCCGAGCTCTTGTCTATAGATCTCGACATCCGAAGTTCCTGGGTGGCCTTGGAACAATGGCATCAGGCCGACTTGCATCGCTTTCTCCCCTTTTACTGATGGCTTATCATCAGGTGCACGCGCGACCGAAAGGGAGGTGAGCAATGGCCAACTTCGCTGGACGCCTTGCGCTCCACGTCGCCGATCGCGATGCGGGGATGGGGTGTGGATTTTGGCCACTCCTCCTCTAGCCTTGTCGACCTTCGCCCTGCGAGCCTAGGATTCGGCTCAGCAGTAACGGGCGAGTTTGTAGCGTCGCCCGTTTCATCCGGTGAGGACCCGTGGGAAAGCTCTGCATGAGATCCAATTGCGAAAAGCGCACAGAGTGCGTCAGGCTATGGAGCAGGCGTCGTGGCAACCTGCAGCGGATCACTTCTTGGGTACAACTCATACTAGCGTCGCCGAAGAGCCGATTGGAGCATACATACATGCGTTCCAGGACAGTGCAAACCATGCGATGCCCGCGCCTTGGAATTGTGCAGATCCCATGCCTGTAGCTCGCGCGGAGCACTTTGGGGGCGTCCGCGTCGCCGCCCTCGCCGTGGTCAGCACCGTTGCCTGGCTGACTATCACGTTACTGCCTTATGAGGTCTCAACGCTCTCTGACGGTTACCGCGCCGGGCCCGTTGGAGCTGGCTGGATCACCGCGGCCGAGCTCCTTGCGCTCGCCTGTGCGGCAAGCTGCTTGGGGCAAACGATTGCATTCCGCGACAAACGTCGGCTGACGATTCTGGGTATCGCAATTGCGCTTGCGGCCACGCTCGGCTGTCTGTTGACCGATCATATCGTGCCCATCGTCGCCCTCCGGCTGCTGTTCGGTGTCGGCACAGGCATCGTCGCCGCCGCTACCAACGCTCTTCCTGCATTACATGAGTCCCCTAAGAAGCTGTTCGCGTACATGCAGCTCGCGTTGGGAGTGGTTTTCGGATTGGCGATCTTTGTGGTGGGCGCTGTACAGTCTTTCGCTGGCCGAAATGCTGTCTTTTTTGTCGATCTCATCTTTTTACTGACCCTCGGGTCCGCGGCCTTCCTCCTGCCGAAGGGAGTCGTGTCCGACCTTCCTTCGTCAGGCGCACGCATGAAGCTGCGACTCCCCGAGGGCGCTGCAAGTTCGCTTGCGGCCCTGGCATTGATGTGGATAGCCCAAGGTGCGCTTTGGGCTTTTGCGAGCACAGCCGGGGCCGCATCTGGGATGGACCCCGATTCACTGGTGCGCTGGTTGTCTATCGCGGGCTTCACCACGCCATTTGGAGCTGCGGCCGCAGCCGCTTTGGGCGAGCGCCGCGGTTATACCGCTCCGCTCATCTTAGGCTTCGCTGTCCAGATTCTGGTAGCGCTCGCGATGTACTGTTCATTCTCTCGCCCTTTTTTCATTGCAGGCGCACTCGTTTCCAACATGACGACGACGTTCACCACACCGTATCTGCAAGGCGTGCTCGCATCGCTTGACGGTACAGGACGTGCTACCGCGCTCAGCGGCGCTGCAGCGAACTTCGGAGCCGCTGTGGGACCCGCGCTTGGAGCCATGCTTGTCGCCCAGACAGTAGCCCCCCTCGGCGTTACGTCGGCGATCATGCTCTCTATTAGCCTCGGTCTCGCGTTGTCTTCTCTCCGCAGTCTTTCTGCAAGCTCGCGCGCGAGGTCCGCAGCATGAAGGAAGACCTTAGGAAAATGAGACTTAATTGCGCAGCAAGCCGGTCTACCGCGCTGGACGAGATAGCGCACTTCTTGGGCGTGGTTCCAAACGTCGATGACCTTATGGATGCGCTCCCCTTATGAGGCGGAGTGGCAAATACGAAGTGTGCGAGTTGGCCGGCAATCCGAAGCTTGAATGCATCTGGGAGGCCCGCGCGGAGTTGGGGGAGAGCGCTATCTGGGTTGACGACGAGCAAGCGCTTTATTTTGTCGATGGCCTCGAGGGAAGACTCCTTCGTTACAGCGAGTCTGAGGGCACCAGCGAGGTTTATCGACACGATGGGGTGATCGGGTTCATTGCGCGGTTGTCTGTGGGCTGGCACGCTGGATCGGGACTGCGCGCAGCCCGTGGGATCCCTCTATCACGTCGAGAGGGACCTCACCTGGAAGGCGGTTGATCACGGCTACCTGTGTCCGAACGGCCCAGCGTTCTCCCCCGATGGCAGTATCCTCTACCACACCGACTCGATGAGGCGGACCATTCACAAGTTCGATCTTGACCTGGACAACGGCGAAATCAGTAACAAGCGAGTCTTCATACAGTTTGACGAGCACGCGGGGCTCCCCGATGGCATGACGGTCGACTGTGACGGGCGGCTCTGGGTTGCACATTTCGGTGGCGGACAAGTCACGGCGTTTGGACCGAGTGGCAAGATCGATGCTGTCCTGCACGTACCGGTCCCTAACGTCACGACTTGCGCATTCGGCGGTTCGAAAGGCACCACGCTATTTATTACCACGTCGCGGACGTGGATGACGGAAGCTCAACTGCGCGAAGCACCGCTCGCGGGCGGACTCTTCGCGTGCGAAGGATTGGCGACGGGTATTCCGGCATTCGCCTTCGATGGCTAAACGCCACAAAGGACCGCATTGGACTGCGCAGACCCCGACGTGATTTTTGTCCGCGACGGACGCGTATGGTTGTCAGCGGGTGTCACAAGCGGTATTGATCTGGCCTGGCCGTGATCGGGTGAAACGGTCGATCTTCCCGGCGTGCGGCGCCTTGGGTCGTTAAAGCGTAGTTTGACTATTGCCCTTTCCATACCGGCCTGCGCCTCGCGCTGAACGCGCGAGCACCCTCCTTCAGGTCATCCGATCGCACGACCTTTTGAACGGCATGTAGGCTGTCGTGGAGCTCGAACGCCTCGTGCTCACCCAACATCTCACTGTGCCGTAACAGTTGCTTGATAGCCGGATAGAGTAGTGGGGGTCCATCCGCCAGCTGCCGGGCAATTTCGCGTGCCTTAACGATGGCTTGACCCTTATGCACGATGTGGTTCGCGAGCCCCCAATGTTTCGCCTCGACGGCATCCATCCAGCGGCCAGTCATGAGCATGTCCACTGCGACATGGTGGGGAATTCGACGCCCCAGCTTGATCGTACCGGCATCGGCCAA
>WNFI01455058.1_pt1 | contig 13010 bp, 10 predicted proteins | sample 5400471 | NCBI WGS metagenome assembly WNFI01 (sample SAMN13153348, study PRJNA577476) | soil metagenome | isolation source: 100 cm saprolite on Douglas fir-dominated hillslope | place: USA:California | collected 2013-09-17
CACTCACCACTTGGCGCTTGAATGCTTCACTGTATCTTACGTACCTCCGTGATTCCATTTTTTCCTTTCTGCGTGTCAACCTAGACCAGGACGGGACATCGCGTCCCTACGCGGCATTTCGCGATTGAGACGTACGTCCTATTTGCCAGGCCGAAGCACGCGACGACCCATCCGATGCTCAGTTCTTTTCACGTCACATGTCACACATCACATAAGAAGGCTGCGCGCAGCGCAGCCTTCCTCACCCCTTCGGCCGAAACGCCTTCATCAAAGCCTGATCCGTTTCCAGCCGCGCTGCGCCGATGAGGTCGAGGCAATAAGGGATCGCCGGAAACACCGCCTCTAAATTTTCGCGAATCGATTTCGGACGCCCAGGAAGATTCACGATCAGCGTCTGCCCGCGAATACCAGCGGTCTGACGAGAGAGGATGGCGGTCGGTACGTACTTGAGCGACGTGCTCCGCATCAACTCCCCGAAACCCGGCAGCAGTTTTTTGCAAATCGCCACCGTGGCCTCCGGTGTCACATCACGGGGGGCGGGGCCTGTTCCACCCGTCGTCACAACCAAACTGCAGCCCGCTACGTCGGCCATCCGGATCAATTCGGCCTCGATCAAGGCTTGGTCATCGGGGATGACGCGATAATCCAGCTCAAACGGCGTTGTGATCCACTGACGGAGCAGTGCAACGCAGGCTTGCCCAGGCTCATCGGCATAGATCCCAGCACTTGCCCGGTCCGAAACATTAAGCACTCCAATCATGGCTGTCATGAATTCAACCTAGCAGCTCCATTGCCGAGATCACGAGTGATTTTCGCTGAACTCCGATTCGTTACATTCCCCACGCAGGGGACGCCAAGTACGCAACGTAAAATGTTCGGTTAGTTTTATAAGCATGTTATCCCGAATCTCCCAGCCGAGTCTTTGCAACTTTGTGCAAATCCAGTGCCTTGGCTCTCAAGTTGGCCACAAAAGTCCTAAAGCGACTCAGCCGCAACCAAAGCGATTTTTGGCCACGAAAGATCCCATAGAACGCAGGAAATTTTATTTGAGATCTTTATGTTCTTTTGTGGCTAAAACTTGATCGGAAAATCTTCGGGGCCCGCGAGGATTTGAAACCACGTAATACGAAGCGTCACAAAATCCAGGCGTTCGCCATTCTCCGCCTTCCGTCGCTCCGACATTCTCCTTAGCTCTTGAATCTTCCTTCTTGAATATTGAATGGTGCGGCTACGCCGCGCCTAAGCTCCTCCGGCTTCTTTCCCCCCGCTCGCAGTGCTCGCAAACTGAGCGCGTCGTGCCTTTTGGCCAAACGCACTCCCACGTCATCATTTACGAGGGGACAGTGATAGAACGCCGGGATGCCGTAGCCCAGAGCTCGATACAAAAGAATTTGTCGAAAGGTCGATCGGATGAGATCCGCCCCGCGCACCACTTCCGTAATGCCCATCAACGCATCGTCCACTGCGCAGCTCAGTTGGTAACTGGGCGCATCGTCCTTCCGCCAAACTAAAAAATCTCCAAAGTCTCGGCCTGAGACCGCTGCTTGGGGACCGTACCGACCGTCGTCGAAAGTCAGAATGTCATCATCGGGTACGCGAAACCGCCAGTTCACCGAAACCACTTCTCCCAACGGAGGGAGCAGAGTCGTCGACGCCGGGCGGAATTCTTTTGGATACACCGGCTCATCGTCAGCTCCGCCTTCGTGCGGTGCGCCCGCCGCTTCCAAGACGTCGCGACGCGACCGGGTGCACGGAAAAATCAAACCCGCTGCATGAAGCTGCTCCAAGGCCTTGCGGTAAAGAGGGAGACGCTCCTTTTGATTGTACGGCGCGAATGGGCCGCCGATATCCGGGCCTTCCTGCCAGTTAAAACCAAACCAATGCAGATCCTCGATCATCGCCGTGACAAAATCGAGATGCCATCGTGCCGCATCGAGGTCGTCGTTGCGCAAAATCAATTTTCCCCCGGCCGCCCGGGCGCGTTCCTGCGCGATCCAAAACGTACGCGCATGACCGAGGTGAAGATACCCGGTGGGAGAGGGCGCGAGCCGCCCCCGGTATGAACTTGAAGAGTCGATTCAAGATTCAAGAAGGAAGATTCAAGATATGGCAAGGGGCGGTGCGGAGCGCCGAGCACGCCGGACGGCGTGCGTTTCAGGAGGAAGGAGAAAAGAGGAAGGTCATAACCCTCGAGCTGGGATTCAGGGGCGAATGAGCATGCGAAGTGGCGCGGTGCTTCAGTCCGCGTCTGGAATACAGCTTATCTACGAATTGCGCGAATCCACACGAATGTCAGACAATGCCGTCCTGATCTTGAATCTTGAATCCGGCGCGAGCCGCCCCTAGTCAGGCAAAAGCATGAAAACCCTGTGTGTGTATTGTTCATCGAGCAGCCGACTCGACAAAAAATATTATGATGCCGCGGAAGCGCTCGGCATCGGATTGGCTCAACATGGTTGGGCGCTCGTTTACGGGGGCGGCAAAGCCGGCCTGATGGGATCCGTCGCGCGCTCCGCGAAGACCGCAGGCGGCTACGTGATCGGCGTCATTCCCGAATTCATGAAAGCGCGGGAGCTGGCTTTCACCGACGCGGACGAACTGATCACTGTCACAACGATGCACGAACGAAAACAGATCATGGCCGAAAAGGCCGACGCGTTCGTTACGTTGCCCGGTGGTATCGGCACGCTCGAAGAACTTTCGGAAATCATGACCGCTCGCTACCTGAACCTCATGACCAAACCGATCATCTTGGTAAACCAAGATGGATTCTACGATGACCTGCTGCGTTTTTTCGATAAGATGATTCAAGAGAAATTTAAATCAGCCGGCATGAGCGACATCGTCACCGTTGCCAAAACGGTTGAGGAAGTCTGGACCGTTCTCCAAAATCCGCGCCCCTATCAAGCCGACGCCTTTTGGCGGATGTGAAAAGGAGCGACCTAACGGGTTTCCATGTCCCCGAATCTTAAAGCCATCTAGATTCAGTAATGCACCTCGCTGCCGTTCTCGAACTTCTCACCGCTCATTCCGCTCTTTCACTTGAACCGCATGAAGCCGCGATGGTGCAGGCCACGAGTGAATTCGTCCGGTCGAATCCTGACGCACTCCTGCGTTCGAACCTCGGTGGCCATTTGACCGGCTCGGCGTGGATCGTTGATCGCGCCCACATTTGGACTCTGCTTACTCATCATCGGAAACTGGACAAATGGCTACAACTCGGAGGTCACGCCGACGGTGATCCGGACCTGCTCGCCGTAGCCTTGCGAGAAGCTGAGGAAGAGTCGGGCCTTGGTTGTGACCCACGAATCGAAGGCCCTAGCTTGGATCGAGATCGCCAAAGTGGCCGAACTCAACCCGGAAGAATCCATGGTCCGGATGGTCAGAAAGACGCTTGGTTGAGCTTTCGAGGGCGCGACGTGGTCGGCCTTGACGGAGCTTGGTGCTCCCCTTGGGCACCGGTGAAAATGAGCCGTTTTCGCAGCCGCTAGCGGCTGGTTGACGCAAGAGGGAAGCGAGCTTCTCGCTACCCTCTTTGCCCGGTTATAGGTACCAATAGCCTAAATATCAGTACTTCGTTCCTCATTTAACGACCATTAAAGCCGCCAAATCAGCCACGAAAACAATGAATTCTCTGCTGCATCGGCTACGGCCCGGTAAGGTAAAATTGAACGGATAAGACTTGAAAAAGGGCCTCTTATTCAAGTCTATGCCGTCTAAAATGTGAAGCCTGCTCTGGTCCGATTTGGACCACGGTGGACGCTCCAGGTTGAAGATGGGCCGGCGCGTCCCCGCGGTAGCATTTCGCGATTTCAACGTGCGCCCGCGTTCCGATTGCCGCCGCAGGGACGCGTCGGCCCACCTAGTCTCTCGCCTTTGATTTGACCTTCGACCCTCGCCGTTCGACGGCCCCGGACTTCAGTTCATTGATACAATTTCACCAAAATCTCCGTCCGAACCCACCCGGTTTGGCCATTTGGGAAGGCGAGCTGGCTCCAGCCGAGGAAAGTGCGGTTGACCGTCGCCAAGGTCCCGGCGGGAAGAGGTTCGGTTTTTTGGGTGCTGTCCGCCTCCGTCGGGACGGATCGGAGCTGGGTTGGTTGCTGAACCACAACGGCCGTGGGCTTTGCGGCGGGTCCGTAGTGGCGCAGGCTGATGAAAGCGGTGAAGCCAGCGATCAGGGCAACGACGCCGAGAAGGTTCGCCGTGAGCCGAAGGTAGGTTGGAAATGGCCGATAGCTCGTCCAAAGGATGAGTCCAAAGGCGAGGGCGATGAGCGCGACCGAGAAGGCCTCGATCGCCAGCCATTCGCCCGGAGAGCAGATTCGGGCAACGGCGTAAAAATTGTTTCCGTGCGCAAGCGCGGACAACCGCGGATGAGCGATACCGGCGCGTTCGAGCGCGAGGTTAAATTGCCAGCGAATCGCAGGGTCTCCCGGCCGTAAGCAAAACGCGGATGTGGCTTCAGCAGCAGCCTCCGCCCAACGGTCCTGTTGAGCGAGGGCGAGGGACAGATTGTAGCGGGCATGGGCATCGGTCGGCGACGCGGTCACTGCTTGCTGCCACGCTTTTTCTGCACCTGCGAAGTCGCCCTTGCGGTACGCATCGATCCCTGCATCGGCGCGCATTGACAACGGCAGAAGGATCAGGGCAAGGACGAAGAACGGAAACAAATTGCGCGGAGAAAAGACCGAGAACCACGAGAGTTTTCTCAACGGGGCCGCAGTGACGGCCACCGAGGCGCGCGTCACCCAATCGGAGGGAAGTGTCGTATCTTTTCCGTAAAGGACGCGATCAGCTTCGCGCCATAACTGCGTCCACGTCGAAGCGGCGGAACGGTTGGATGCTTTTTCCACTGCGCCACCGAGTTGGTCGGCATTGGGCGTTGCTTTGTGGAGGTTCCAGAACGACGCGGTCGCGTGTTGCCAAACCATCAACTGATTGCGAAGCACGGTCGGAGCAGAGTTAGACTGAATGCTGGCGATGGCGGCTTCCATCGCGCCTCTTGCACGGCGGCGTGGCAGTAACGGATCAGTGGACGGCGAACGACGGGCCGCCAGCCAGATCCAGAACGCAACGAAGAGAACCCATGGCGCGATCAGGATCGGCGTCAAAGTAGCGGTGGCCAACGGAACGAGGCCTCGCACGGTATCGGATAAAGGATCTTTCGGTAGCAACGAAGGAGGCGTTTCCGGCACGGGTGCGCGCGCGGCTGCGACCGGTCCGACCGGTGTGCTGGGCGAAGCCGTGGACCCGAGCACCGCGTTTGCGAACGGATTCGACGCCCCAGCGGAAGTGGGAGCCGAGTTGACGGTGACCGTTACAGCGTCAGCGGTGACGGTGCGGTAACCACCCCCTTTAGGGTCGAAGTAGGCGTACCGAATCGGTCCTAGCGTATAGGTGCCCGGTTTACTTGGAACGAGCACAACATCCTCGGCGAGCGAGCCGTCGAAGAGTGTATTCTCTTTGAGCGTACGCTTTGGCGGGGGAGAGATGACTTGAAAATCCTTGGAGACTTCGCGCGGAGGCAGGCCGGGATTGTCGGGCCAGTTGCCTGAACCGCTGAGTTCGACCGTCCATGTGATGGGTTCACCCACTGAAACCGAAGTGGGAATTGCCTTGGCCGTGAGCGTAAAATCGCCGACCGCTTTGTAGAACTCCGGCGGCGCAGGCGACGGCAGCGGTTTGAACGTATATTCGGGCTTATTGGTCGAGACGGTGAATTGATCGACGCTGCGCTGAGCAAAAAAACCTACGCCGGAACTGCCGGTGATAAGGTTCACCAATTGCGTACCCGGCGGCAGGCTGAAGGATCCGGCCGAGCGCGAATAGGCGCGCGTACGTTGGGTGAAAAGCATGCGCGGCTCGCCGTTGACCAATGTCTCGGAGGGTTCCGGACGCGACCATTCCTCGAGAGTGAGAGGCGTGGCGTTCCATTCCAAATTACCCGCGAGCGAATGCAGATATCGGCGCGAGACGCTCATCTGATACGTGAGCGGAAATACCTGGCCGACCCAATGCGTTCCGGTCTGAGGTTGAACAGTCGCGCTCGTCAGAGAGGTCAGGCTGGTGGCACCGCCGACCGTGGCTTCGCCCACCTCGAACTGAGCAGGTGCGACGCGGATGTTTCCTTTGTCGGTTTTGACATTGAATGCGGGGATCGTGAGCGTCCCGCGTTTCGAGGCGCGCGCCGCATAGGTCAACGTCACACTGCGACTGAACGACCCGTTGATCAATTGCATGCTTGTTGAACTGCCAGCGGACTCCAAGGCAAGGCCGGGAACCGTAGGCGTTGCAACTGCGCCGTCAGGCGTGCAGCCGTCAAAGATAAGGGCGAGTTCGGTGGTGGCCCCGAGGCCGAGCGAGCCGGACGAGGGCTCCCAGTGGACCGATTGCGCGCTGACGATGGACGCCAGGACAAAAGATAAGAACGCAGGTAGGAGAAAAGTGAAGCGACGCATCATTTTACCAGTCGCGACCTTTCTTAGCAGGAGTCTTTTTCTGACCTTCCATGATTTGAAAGAGCTTGGCCGGAGAGTCTTGATCTCGAACTTGATCGAGCTTTTGGAGCGGGAGAGCGAGCGAAGGATTTTCGGCGCGCTCCTGGTCGGGATTGTTTTGAGCGCCGCCGACCTTCTGCATTTCCTCAGGCTGTTTTTGCGGCTGCGGTGCGGGAGGTTTTTGGTCTTCCTTCATGTCACCGAACGCGGACTGATCCGATGGCGTGGGCTTTTGATCACCCGTTTTTTGTTCGCCCGACTTATCGTCCTTGTCCTGTTTTTCGGAGGGGTCAGAGGAAGGATTGTTTTCTTTTTTGTCCTGATCCTTCTGGTCGGACTTTTGATCTTTCTGTGACTTGTTTTTGTCCTGCTGGTCTTTCTTGTCCTGCTTCTGATCCTTTTGATCTTTGTCCTGTTTCTGTTGATTTTGCTGAGGAGGTTGCTCGGCTTGCTTCAACAAGTTTTGGAGATCGCTGCGCTGCTTCGCCCAGTTGGCCGCCTTAGGATCGAGCGCCTCGCCTGCGTCGACGCCAGCGAGCGCATCCTTAATGACGGACGGCGGAAAACGTTCTTGCGATGACATCTTGCGCTGTCCGTAGGTGAGCGTCGTGTTTGCTAGTTCCGAGTAATCGTGTGCGCCCGGAGTCGGCTTCGCGGCAAGTTCGGTGACGAGCTTAGTGAGTGGTTCGGCGAAGGCATCGCCTGAAGCGGGAGCCGGTGTACGTGCTGTGGCCGCGCCAGGGGGGGCGACGGCAGGAGGCATGATCGCGGCGGCTGCAAACGTGCCGGCAACGAGAGGACCGAGAGCGAGAATCAAAGTGAGCGCTGCAGCTACGGCAGCAGACTTCGAAGCGGAATTCGTGTTGGACATTTTTTTTGCGAGCGGGAGTTCGCGTGCTTTAGGACTGATGGGAAATTCGTGCCAGAAACTGAGCAGGAGACAGAGGATGGCGGGAGCGAGGACCCATTGGTAGCGCTCAATTAAGCGAACTTGGCTCTTCTCTCGAAATTCGCCTTTGCGACCGGCGTCGACTGTGGCCCGCAGGAGCTTGGCCAAATCAACCCAGGCGCTTGCGTCTGAGTAGACGCCACCGGTTGTCTCGGCGAGCCTTTGAAGTGTGGCCGGTTCGAGTTTCGAAAGAACGGCGGCGCCGCGTTCGTCCTTGATCAAACCTCCGTTGCTGTCCGGGATCACACCACCGGCGGCTGTGCCGACTCCCAAACCGAGCACACGGATATTTCGCTCTTTCAGCCGTGGAATGAGTTTCTGCCAATCTTCGTCCAAAGCTTCGCCGTCGCTCAAGACGATGAGGAATCGATCTGCATCCGCACCGCTGCTGAAAGCTCCGAGGGTGGTTTCGAGCATGGCCTGATAGTTAGTGCCGCCCTCGGGGAGATAATCAGGCGAAAGGGTGGGCAAAAATTCGCGAAGGATTTCGTAATCCGCACTCAACGGGCTTTGCAAAAATGCCGTGCCAGAGAATAACACCAAACCGACGCGTTCCCCCGCGAGCTGATCGAGAAGACTTTGAATGAGAAGCTTGGCGCGATTCAGGCGCGACGGTTTCACGTCCTGAGTGAGCATGCTGCGTGATAAATCGAGCGCGATAATGACCTCGCGGGATTGATCGAAAACGGGTTCTTCGGATTGTCCGTAGCGCGGACGAGCCAACGCCAACACCGCCAGCACGAGCCCAAGCCACAACAGCCAACGAATGCGCTGGGAGGTAATCGGCATATCAAGTTGAGCCTTGCGCGGGCCCGCCCACAGACGAACGATTTTGGGCCAGAGCTGCGCGGACGAGGTGCGGCGAATCGCATCGAGGATTGCCAGTCCGCCCACCACGACGAGGAGCCACAGGAATTGAGGAGCGCCAAAGTTCATAGTGTCGAAGGACGAATGGCGAAAGACGAAGGCCTCATTAGGAAACGAGAAAGGTCTGAGGTCGAATTCAGGTTAAGACGCGAAAAAACGAGGCACTGCATTGGCTGCATTGCCCTTCGACTTTCGACCTTGGTCCTTGGACCGACGTGCCTCATGCCAATGCCTCCTTTTGCCACGGTAGTCGGGCGATAAAGGCTCCCACTAAAAGTACACCTGCACCAGGAACCGCAAACCAGACAAAGAGTTCTGTGCTCAAAATATTCGCCTTGGCTTGGAACTGAATTTTCTGCGTGCGATCAATCGCATTGAAAGCGGTCTTGATGGTATCCGTGCTGTCGGCACGGAAATACTTGCCGTGTGTGGCGTCCGAGATTTCACGGAGCGCGTTCTCATCGAGATCGGCGAGGATGCGGCGATAACCGATCTTGCGACCGGAATCATCGAAAACGGGGTAAGGCACTAAACCGTCCTTGCCTGCTCCGACGGTGTAGACGGGAATACTACGCGACTTCGCAATTTCAGCCGCCTGCATCGGCGCGAGGACGCCGCGGTTGTTTGCGCCGTCCGTCAGAAGAATAACAAAAGCACCCTGACGTTTGTTGGCGTTTTCGTGTTTGGCCTGTTCGAGCCGGGTGAGTGCAACCCCGAGCCCATCGCCGATGGCGGTGCCATCCTCAATCATGCCGATTTTCAAACGCTCGGTTTGTCGGGCGAGCCACTCGTGATCGAATGTAAGCGGAGCGAGTGTGTAGGCGCGACCGGCGAACACCACCAAACCGATACGATCGTGTGGACGATTATTGATGAACGCTTGGATAACGGGCTTGATCGCCTGAAGACGGTTGAGGCGCTCGCCGTCCCGTTCGTAATCCTCCGCGAGCATCGAGCCGGAGAGGTCGATCGCGAGCATGAGATCGTAGCCTTCCTGTTGGGCTTCGCGCCGGTCTTCCACGCGCTGCGGCCGGGCGAGAGCGACGATCAATAAAATGAGGCCGAGACCGGCGAGTATCGCGGGAATGCGCGAAGTCGGAACAAGAGCGGGTCGCCACCAAGATGCAGAAAACGGGACGATGAGTGCAGAGGTTCCTCGGCGCTGGCGGAGCATAGCAGCGAACGGAAGCGCGAGCAAAGCGAGCAACCACCACGGATCTTTGAGAATGTAATTGCCGGGAAGAAGCGCCGCCAGCGTTCCGCTCGCGAACGGTTTGCCGACTGAAGAAAAGAAGATGGAGGTCAGCGCAGACATGGCGGTTTACTTGGCTGCACGCATCCGCGCATGGAAAAATCTTACGAGCGAATCGATCATCGAGTCGGTGGGTGCGACGACCAACCGGCTCAGTGGATCGGGAAAGAGTTTGATGAAATTCGCGTCGCGTTGACCGACCCATTCGGCATGGGCTTGGCGTTGGGCTTTAGAGCTGGTGTCGAGAACGACGAGCCGGCCAGCCGTCGGGTCGTACATCGTCAGCGGAGGGCCGACCGGTAGCTGTCGCTCCCACGGATCATCGACGCGGAAACCCATCGCTTGATAGCGGCGAGCCAGAACCGGCCAGCCGTCTGGAGATGGTCGCGGCGGGTGATCTCCGAGCCAGAGCAGAATGCTGTGTTTAGGCGCGGCGCGCGAAAGTAATTTCCATGGCAGCTCGATTGAGCGCGCATCGGTGAGATCGGGCATCGCTTGCCCGATCAGCGTTGCAGCGGCGTGCATGATCTGGCCGCGTCCTCGGACAGGTTCGCGAAAGGTATGCCCGCCGGGGGATGCATGCACAAAACCGACCCGGTCCCGATTCACCGCTCCGAGCAACATGACAAGCCCGGCGAGTTCGAGGAGCGTCTCACGTTTGGTTTTTCCGCCCGAGCCAAATTGCAGAGACGGTGAGTCCTCGAACACGACCATTAGCGTGACCTCGCGTTCTTCGACGAATTTCTTGCGATAGGGTTCACCGAGACGTGCCGTCACATTCCAGTCGATATCGCGAACATCGTCGCCGAATTCATAGCGGACCACCTGATCGAACTCCATGCCGCGACCGCGAAACGCCGAGCGATATTCACCGCTTAGGACGTTTTCGACCGCATGACGCACGCGCCATTCGAGCTGGCGCAACATCGCCAACGGCGAAGTCGCCCTGGCGCTGTTGCTTTGAGTAGCAGCAGGTGGGACGACGACGGGTGGTTTGAAGGAGAGGGCCACGGAAAGGAAATCAGGTTAAGCGCGTGCTCACAGCGCTTTTGCTCACGCCGATTTTACCGCGCCTGCCGGAATCGGAGTCTTGTCCAGGACTTGGTTTAGAATTTTGTCCGCGGTGAGTTCTTCCGCCTCCGCTTCGTAGGTGAGGCCGATCCGATGACGCAGCGCATCGGCGAAGATCTCTTGGATAAGATCAGGCGAAACGAAATCCTGTCCACGGAGCCAGGCAAGTCCGCGGCTTGCTTGGAAAAGAGCGAGGGAGGCGCGTGGCGAAGCGCCGAAGGTGAGCTTGCGTCCATTGGTAGCACCGCCCGCCAGGCCGCGCGTCGCGCGCACCAGCGAGAGGATGTAGGCCTGCACGTGCGTCGAAACATGGACTCGGTCGACTTCGGTGCGGAGCTGGAGAAGTTCCTCACCGCTTGAGACCGCCTGAAGTGTAGGCTGTTTCGTGACTTGGCCCCAACGCTCCATCATGGAGGTTTCTTCTGCCTCGCTTGGATAGTCGACGAGAAGCTTGAAAAGGAATCGGTCGGTTTGGGCTTCGGGGAGCGGATACGTGCCTTCCTGCTCGACCGGATTTTGCGTAGCCATCACGAAGAACGGCTTGGGCAACGAATGCGTTTGTCCGCCGATCGTGACCTGCCGCTCCTGCATCGCCTCGAGAAGAGCGCTTTGGACTTTGGCCGGAGCGCGATTGATTTCGTCGGCGAGGACGAGGTTCGCAAATACGGGCCCGTGGTGAGCGGTAAATTCGCCGTTTTTAGGCTGAAAGATCATGGTCCCGACCACATCGCTGGGAAGCAGGTCGGGAGTGAATTGGATCCGCTCGAATTGGACGCCGAGGGCAGAGCCGACCGACTTGACCAGAAGCGTTTTGGCCAGTCCGGGCATGCCTTCGAGAAGCACGTGGCCATTGGCCAGCAGGGCTACCAGCAGGCGTTCAATAACGGCTTCCTGGCCGAGGACGGCCTTGCCAATTTCATCGCGAAGTTTTTGCGACCAAGCTTGTCCGGTAATCATATTGAAGAATAGAGAGTAGCAGCCATCGAGCCGAGTCGGACTGGCAACTGCTTGGAATGTTTCCTAAGCTGGGATAAGTGACAAGTTTCAAGGTTGAAGGGCATTTGTGCGGGGAAAACGGTATCCGTTCATGACCTGTGAACAGGAAGTTGGATAGTAAATTGAGCGCCACCTTCTTCACCGATTTCGGCATTTAGTTTGCCGTGGTGTTCTCGGACAATATCAGCGCAAATAACCAGACCTAGGCCGATTCCCGATGCCTTGGTGGTGGTAAAAGGTTGGAACAATCGGCTCCGAACCTCTTCGGAAATTCCCATGCCGTTGTCTGAAACATGTAAGGTGATGTAGTTGTCGTCGTTAAAAGAGCGCACTAAGATCTTTCGTTCACCTTCTATCAACTCGACGGCCTGAATTGCGTTCAAGATAAGATTGATCAAGACCTGTCTCAGCGAAGATAGATCGCCATTAATCACTGAGGGGAGCGCTATAAGTTTCGATATAAGTCGGATTCGATTTTTTTCAGCCCGGTTTCGTAACAGATCTACGGTTGTGGACACTAGTGAATTTATGTCCAATGGCTGAAACTTTAGTTTTCGTGGTTTGGCTAGTTCGAGAAGCTGCTGAGTGAGTTTATCAATTCTATCTACCTCTTGAGGGATTAGTTGGGCGAATTTCTCTACAAACTCCGGGTCTTCACCCTTATTGGAGGCGAGGCGTGCGAAGGTCTTAATAGAGTCAAGCGGGTTTCGGATTTCATGAGCGATACTTGCCCCTAACTGTCCAATAATTGCTAATTGATCTGCTTGTCGGGTTTGCAGGACGAGTCGCGCGCGGATAACTAGATTTTCTATTGTTTCAGCCAACTCCTTAATTTGAAGAACCTCCGGATAAGTGAAGGGACGTCGGTTTTCGCGTACCTTAAAGGTAAGCAACAACGTAGGTGTTCTGTCTTCATTTTGCACAGCGACTATGGCTGCGATGTTATGAGCTACTAGGAATTCACGGAGCCGATCACCTTTGGTCAATTGTCGTACACGCCCCAACGATTCGGGAGTCACCCACCCATGTTCCCACAATTGGGTGTAAGTGAATTGTTCAGTTGAGATCTTGAATGCCTCTGAGACATAATTCCCATGTTGTGCGGGCAAGACTAGGGCACAAGGGGAGTTATTCCATTCCGCGAGCTTCTCTTCGCATTTACCCGTGAGCACTAGTGGATCGGGCTCGTTTTGGGCTATAGTTTTAAACTCTAGTTTAGCAGCAGATATTCGCTGTCTCGTCCTTACAAGAAGCCAATCGCTAATCTTTCCATCGAGAAAGAGGCCGGTCGGGAGAGCGAGAGCTATAGCAAGCAGCACGCTCAGCTTATCATTGATTAGAGCATTAAAAATCAGGTTTATACCGAACGCTAAAC
>WNFI01221491.1_pt1 | contig 13008 bp, 12 predicted proteins | sample 5400471 | NCBI WGS metagenome assembly WNFI01 (sample SAMN13153348, study PRJNA577476) | soil metagenome | isolation source: 100 cm saprolite on Douglas fir-dominated hillslope | place: USA:California | collected 2013-09-17
TCGTCGAGCTCGAAGCTCTGGACGAGCGTGCCGTTGACCAGAGCGGCGTGCGGGGCGGAGAGGCGCCGGTCGGTGGCCCAAACGCCGCAGCTGGTAGAGCTGTCGATCGCTGTCAGCGTCTCGATCAGGATGCGGCTCCATTCGAGCCCGGTGCCGAAGATCGCGCAGCCGAGCGAATCCAACATCAACAGTTTGATGCGCTCGATCACCTCCCCGGGAATCTGCTCGTAACGCAAATTGGCGACGAACGAGGCGATGCCGAGCGTGTCCGGGTTGCTGCGCGCCGTCTTGTCGGGCAAGAGATCCTCCGTGTCCGCTCTGCTCAGTGTCGAACATCTCACCGCCGTTCAGCAAGCGAAGGATGGTGGACCTCGTACCCGCCAGCGCGCGCCCCCGCGGCTGTTGACTCCACTGCCGCGCGCGAACAGAGTCGCCGACAATAAGTCAAATTCAGGAGGAGACGCCCATGGTGTCGAGGCGAGGAATGTCGCGCCGCTTGCGCGCGCTGGTGAACGATGGCGGCATCCATGTCCTGCCCGGTGTCTTCAACGCGATTACCGCGGAAATTGCCGAAAGCGCCGGCTTCGAGGCGGTGGGGGTTTCGGGCTACGGGGGTTCGGCCTCGCTGATTGGCCAGCCCGATGTCGGTCTCACCACCTGCACCGAGGTGGCGATGATATCGGGCTACGTCGCCGATGCGGTGAACGTGCCGGTGATCGCCGATGCCGATACCGGCTTCGGCAACGCCATCAATACGATGCGTACCACCGAGCAATTCATCAAGGCCGGCGTCGCCGGCATCCATATCGAGGATCAGGTGGCGCCGAAACGCTGCGGCCACGTCGCCGGCAAGGAGATCATCCCACTCGAGGAGGCGGTCGGGAAGTACCGCGCAGCGGTAAAGGTGCGCAACGAGCTCGATCCCGATTTTGTCCTCATCGCCCGCACCGATGCGCGCGGCGTCGCTGGCGGCAGCGTCGACGAAGTGATCCGGCGCGCCAACGCCTATGTCGATGCCGGCGTCGACGTCATCTTCCCCGAGGGGCTGCTCGACGCCGCCGAGATCGGCCGTGTCTGCCGCGCGGTCAAGGCACCGATTCTCTACAACCGTACCGGCGTCTCGGCCAATCTCTCGCTCGACGAGCTGCGCGAACTCGGCGTCACCATCGTCGCCAACGCCAACGCCAACGCCAACGGCGCGCTGCGCGCGGCGACACGCGCAATGTGGGACTACCTGCACAAGTTCAAGGCGGAGGACGCCGCGCTCGAGCGCCGCCTCGAAGAGGAGCTCAAGGACCACCCAGTCGGCGATTTCCATGCCTTCGTAGGCTTTCCCGCGATCCGCAAGCTCAAGGAAGAGTTCCTGCCGCGCGAGGAGATGCTGCGTAAATACGAGGGCTCGCTCGGCTTCAAGCCCTGACGCGGAGAAGGCGATGCACAACTCCCGCCGCACCATCCGTTTTCGCGAGCTGATCGGCGACGGCAAGCTGCATGTCAGGCCGAGCGCTTTCGACGCTTTGTCGGCCAAGATCCTCGAACGCGCCGGCTTCGAGGTCATCGGCATCTCGGGTTACTGCGTCTCGGTCAGCATGCTCGGCAAGCCCGATGTCGGCCTCGTGACGATGAGCGAGACGGCGCGCGTCTGCCGCGACATCTGCAAGGCGGTGTCGATCCCCGTCATGGTCGACGCCGACACTGGCTATGGCGACGCGATCAACGCGATGCGAACGGTCGACGCCATCATCGAGGCCGGGGCCGGCGGCCTGTTCATCGAGGATCAGATCGAGCCCAAACGCTGCGGCCACGTCCAGGGCAAGCAGCTGCTGCCTTTAGGCGAGGCGGCCGCCAAGATCCGCGGTGCGGCGCGCGTGCGCGACGAGCTCGACCGCAATTTCGTGCTGATGGCGCGCACCGACGCGCGCGGCGCGGCCGGCGGCAGCTTCGAGGAGGCGGTGCGCCGGGCGCAGGCCTATCTCGACGCCGGCGCCGACATGATCTTCCCCGAAGGGCTGCTGACCGCCGACGAGATCGGCCGTTTCGTCGCCGCGATCGATGCGCCGATCAACTACAACCGTACCGGCGTCTCGCCGATGCTCGATCTTGACGAGCTCCGCGGTCTCGGCGTTCGCTTCGTTTCCAATGCGGGTGGCGCCTTCCGCGCCGCGACCCGGGCGGTGTGGGATTACGTCCATGCGCTGAAGGCAGAGAACCCGGCCAAGGCGCCGCGGGCCGACCCCGCCGACGGGCACAGCCTCGCTGATCTCGAGGGCTTTCTCGGGTTGCAGCGGATCGAACAGTTGGATCGCGAACTGTACGCCGGGACGGGAAACTAGGCGATGTCTTGCAGCTGCATCGAGCGTCCTTCGACTTCGCTCAGGATGAGGTAGTCCGAAGATGGCATTCCCAAATCCACCTCATCCTGAAGCGAAGTCGAAGGACGCAACCTGCTCGTCCCGGACACCACAACAGCCAGCGCGGCAAAGGAACAGTCCTATGGGCATGACCATCATAGAGAAGATCCTCGCGCGGGCGAGCGGGGCCAAGAAGGTCTCTCCGGGTGATCTCGTCGTCGTCGATGTCGACACCGCCGTCTTCATCGACAACGCCTTCCTGCCGGCCTCGTGGCGCGAGGTGCTGAAGATCCATGATCCGAGCAAGATCGTCGTCATCTTCGACCACCGCGCGCCGGCCTCGGACCGCGTGAGCGCGCTCTCGCACGTCACCGGCCGCGCTTTCGTAAAACGCTTCGGCATCGAGCGCTTCCACGATGTCGGCCGCGAGATCGGCATCGCCCATGTTGTCGTCTCCGACCGCGCTTACGCGTTGCCCGGTAGCGTGCTGGTCTGCGCTGATTCGCACACCTGCAGCGGCGGCGCCTTCAACTGCGCCGCGCGCGGTGTCGGCGCACCCGACATGATCTACGCTGCGACGACTGGCAAGACCTGGTTCCGCGTCGGCGAGACGATCCGCTACGACCTCGAGGGTAAGCTCGCCCCAGGTGTCACGACGAAGGACGTCTTTCTCCACATCGCCGGCGCGTTCGGCGAGCATGCCAATCAGAACGTCGAGTTCGGCGGCAGCGGCCTCAAGCACCTCAGCCTCAACGCGCGCCGTACGATCTCGACGATGGGGGCGGAGCTGAGCGCGGAGTTCACCACTTTCGAGGCCGACGACCTCCTCCTCGACTATGTGCGCAAACGCAACCCGGCACACTTCGAGGCGCAGTACGCAGATGCCGATGCCGTCTACAAGCACCGCCGCGCCATCGCGCTCGACCGGATGGAGCCGCTCGTCGCCTTGCCCGACACGGTCGTGAACAACTCCGTCGCGGTGGGAAAGGTCGCCGGCGAGAAGATCGACCAGGCCTTCATCGGCTCCTGTGCCAACGGCACGCTCGACGACCTCAAGATCGCGGCGCATATCCTGACCGGCCGACGGGTCGCCGATGGCGTGCGGCTCATCGTGACGCCGGGCTCGCAGGAGATCTATCGCGACGCGCTGCGCGCCGGCTATGTCGAGATGCTGATGGAGGCGGGTGCCGTCGTCACGAACGCGACATGCGGCGCCTGCGGCGGTGGCCATATGGGGGTGCGGGGTCCGAACGAAACCTGCATCACCGCCAGCACGCGCAATTTCAAGGGGCGGATGGGCGACGCAAGCGCCCGCATCTTCATGGCCTCGCCGGCGACGGTCGCTGCCTCGGCGATCGCGGGCGTCATCGCGCATCCCGGCGAATTCACCAAGGAGTTCGTGATATGAGCGGCGTCACCAGCGACAGGGTTACCGGGCGAGTCTGGAAATTCGGCGAGAACATCAACACCGATCTGATGCTGCCGGGCCACGTCCACGCCGCCTCGGAGGAAGAACAGGCGCGCGCCGTCTTCTCGGCCAACCGGCCGGGCTGGGTGAAGGAGGTCGTGCCGGGCGATTTCATCGTCGGCGGCCGCAATTACGGGATGGGCTCGAGCCGCCCGGCGGCCCGCTCGCTGCGCAATGTCGGCATCGCCTGCCTGATCGCCGATTCGATCAACGGGTTGTTCTTCCGCAACTGCGTGAATTTCGGTCTCCTCACAGTCGAATGCCTGGGCGTCTCGGCCGAATTCGCGGAAGGCCAGACCGCCGAGGTCTCACTCGCCGATTTCACCGTGCGCAACACGGCTACCGGCAAGGTTCTGCAGGCGCTGCCGATCCCGGATAATCTGCTCGCGCTGATGCGCGACGGCGGAATCTATCCGGTGCTCGAGAAACAGGGGCTGATCGCGCCGAAGACGAAGACGGCAGCCTAGCCCGCTCCGGGCCGGTAGGCCCACGGCCGCTTCGCCGCATCCGCGCCGCGATAGGTCTCGATCTGCTTGCTCATGGTGAGCGTGACGGCGATCTCGTCGAGACCTTCGAGCAGCATGTGGCGCAGCAGCGCCGGCGTCTTGAAGGCGAAAACCTCGCCATGCGGTGCGGTCACGGTCTGGCTCTCGAGATCGACTGTGACGCGCGCATTGCCGTGGCTCGCCTCCATCTGCTCGGCGATCAGGCGCACCTGCTCGATCGGCAACTCGACCGGCAGCAGCCCGTTGCGGAAGGAATTGTTGAAGAAGATGCCGCCGAAGCTCGGCGCGATGACGGCGCGGAAGCCGAAGCCGCGCAGCGATTTGGGCGCCGGCTCACGCGACGAGCCGCAGCCGAAATTGCGGTCGGCGAGCAGGATCGTCGCGTGCTTCCACGGCTCCTGGTTGAGGATGAAATCGGGATTGGGCGTGCGATCCTCGATGTAGCGCCAATAGCCGAAGAGACCGGGCCCGTAGCCCTCGCGGCTGCCGCGCATGATCTCCTTGCCCGGAATGATCTGGTCGGTGTCGATATTGATGCGCAGGAGCGGCGCCGCGATGCCGGTGACCTTGACGAGCTGTTCCATGGCGCCCTCCTCAGCTCAAGACCTTGCGCGCGTCAGCGATGCGCCCGGCGAGCGCCGATGCGGCGACCGTCGCCGGGCTCGCCAGATGCGTTCGTGTCTGCGGCCCCTGCCGGCTTTCGAAATTGCGGTTCGTCGTGCTGATGACGCGCTGGTTCTCCAGCCGGTCATTACCCATATGGCCGCAAAGGGCGCAACCAGATTCATGCCATTCGAAACCGGCATCCTTGAAAATCCGGTCGAGTCCTTCCGCCTCGGCCGCCGCCTTGACCTGGGTCGAGCCCGGGATGCAGAGGCCCTTGATGCCGGGAGCGATCTTGCGGCCCTTGAGGATGCCGGCGGCGATGCGCAGATCGCTGATCCGCGCGTTAGTGCAGGAGCCGATATAGGCGACATCGATTGGGATGCCCTCGAGCTGCGTTCCCGGCTTGAGCTGGATATAATCCAGGGCGCGCTCCAGAAGACCACGGATCGCCGGATCGGACTCGGTCGAGGGATCGGGAATCCTGCCGTCGATCGGCCCAACCTGCTGCGGGCTGGTACCCCAAGTCACCTGCGGGCCGATGGAGCTGCAATCGATCGTCACCTCCTTGGCGAAGGCGGCACCGGGATCGCTCGGCAGGGTCCGCCAGAAGCGCACGGCCTCGTCCCATACTTTTCCTTTCGGCGCGTACTCGCGCCCGGCGAGGTACTCGATCGTCGTCTCGTCCGGCGGGATGAATCCGTATTTCGCCGAAAACTCGATCGCCATGTTGCAGATCGTCAGTCGGCCCTCGACCGGCATCGCGCGGATCGCCGCGCCGGCGAACTCGACGGCGCAGCCGATGCCGCCATTGGCGCCGATCTTGCCGATTAGCGCGAGGATCATATCCTTCGCGTAGACCCCCGGTTGCAGCGCACCTTCGAAATTGACCCGCATGGTTTGCGGCCTGACCTGCGGCAGGGTTTGCGTGGCGAGGACATGCTCGCCTTCGGTCGAGCCGACACCCCAGGCGAGCGCGCCGACGCCGCCGACCGTGCAGGTGTGGCTGTCGCCGCACACCAAGGAGAGGCCGGGCAACGCAATACCGAGTTCGGGAGAAATGACGTGGACGATGCCCTGCCGCCGGTCGTGCACATCGAAAAAGTTGAAGCCGTATTTGCGTGAGCCGCGCCGCGCGGCGCGGATCATGTCGACGCCTTCGGCGCGGGCGGAATCCTCGTCGCCGCGCCCTGGCACCGTATCGATGACATGGTCGATGACGGTGAAAACCTGCTCGGGATGGGCCGGCGGGCGGCCGGAAGCCTCGAGCTGGCGCACCGCGACGCTGCCGCTCATCTCATGCAGGAAGAGGCGGTCGATGCTGAGGAGCGCCGTATTTTCGCCGAGATCGGCGATGACGTGATCATTCCAAACCTTCTCGAAGAACGTCAGCGGCGTTCCCATGGCACTCCTCCCCCAGCAGATTGAGCATGTTGACACCGTCCGTGGTCGGAAGAGAATGAAAATCAAGAATGGCATGGGGAGGATTCTGATCATGGCCGCAGCGAAAAGCATGGGGCGCCGGTTCCGCGATCTCGTCGAGAATGGTGAGCCGCATGTTCTTCCGGGCGTCTTCAACGCCCAATGCGCGAAGATCGCCGAGGCGGCCGGCTTCAAGGGAATCGGCGTCTCGGGCTATTCGCTCTCGGCGACCTTGCTCGGGCAACCCGATGTCGGCCTCACCACGATGAGCGAGGTGGTGCAATTCACCGGCTATATCTGCGATGCCGTCAAGATTCCGGTCCTGGCCGATGCCGATACTGGCTTTGGCAACGCGATCAACGTCATGCGTACGACCGAGCAGCTCATCAAGGCGGGTGTCGGCGGCCTCTTCATCGAGGATCAGGTTGCACCGAAGCGGTGTGGCCACGTCGCCGGCAAGGAGATCATCTCGCTTGACGAGGCAGAGGGGAAGTACCGGGCCGCGGTCAAGGTCCGCGACGCGCTTGATCCCGATGTCGTTCTCATCGCCCGTTGCGATGCGCGCGGCGTCGCCGGCGGCTCGGTCGCCGAGGTCGTCCGCCGGTGCCGCGCCTATAAGGCGGCTGGCGTCGACGTGATCTTTCCGGAGGGCTTGCTCAGCCGCGACGAACTCGCCGAGGTCTCGCGCACCGTCGATGCGCCGATCCTCTACAACCGCACGGGGGTGTCGCCGAACCTCAGCTTCGACGAGATGCGCGGCCTGCGCATTGCCTTCGTCGTCAACGCCGGCGGCGCATTGCGCGCCGTAGCGCGCGCAATGTGGGATTACCTTCATGATTTCGCCAAGGAGGACGCGGCGTTCGACGAGCGTTTCAACAAGGCGATCCAGAACCACCCGGTCGGCGATCTCCACGCCTTCGTCGGCTTTCCAGCGATCCGCAGGCTGGAGGAGGAATTTCTGCCGCGCGAGGAAATGCAGCGCCGATACGAAGGATCGCTAGGCTTCAGGCCCTGACGGCGCCGCCGCTTCCATGAGCGCTGAACCCGTTATCGAGGCGCGTGACCTGCGCAAATGGTATCCGGTGCGCCGCGGGCCGCTCGCCGCGCTCTTCGACCGCGCGCCGCCGCGCCAGCTCAAGGCGGTCGACGGCGTCAGCTTCGCCATCGCCGCGGGTGAGGTTCTCGGCCTCGTCGGCGAGAGCGGGTCCGGCAAGTCGACGACGGGCATGACATTGCTCAAGCTGCATGAGCCGACTTCGGGCGAGATCCGATTCCACGGGCTGGGCCTGCTCGACGGCGAGGATCGTCGCACCCGCCTCGCCTTCCGCCGCCAGGCGCAGATCGTCTTTCAGAACCCTTATGAAGCGCTCAACCCCCGCTATACCGTGGCGCAGAGCGTGCGCGAGCCGATCGCCATCCACTTTCCCGGCAATCGCGAGGCGCAGCGCGAAAAGCTCGTCCGGGCGATGGTGCGCGCCGGGCTGACGCCCGTCGAGACCTATCTTGATCGCTACCCGCATCAACTTTCGGGCGGCCAATTGCAGCGCATCGCCATTGCGCGTGCCATCTCGGTCGAGCCGCGCTTTCTCGTCGCCGACGAGCCAGTCTCGATGCTGGACGTGTCGATCCGCGCCGGCATTCTCAACCTGCTGCGCTACTTCGCTACCGAACTCGAGATGGCCGTCCTCTATATCTCGCACGATCTGTCGACGATGCGGCATGTCTGCTCGACCGTGGCGGTGATGTATCTCGGGCGCATCATCGAGATGGGGCCGGCCGATCAGGTGCTCGACCAGCCGCATCACCCCTATGCGCAGGCCCTCGTCGCCGCCGTCCCGGTGATGGGCGGTCGCTCGGTGCGCAACCGCACGCCGCTCACCGGCGCCGTGCCCAATCCAAGCGATCTGCCGACCGGCTGTCGCTTCCATCCGCGCTGTCCGAAGGCGATGGCGCGCTGCCGCGAGAGCGAGCCCGCGCTCAAGCTGGTGGCGAGCGGCCACCAGGTGGCGTGCCACCTCTACAATTGAGCGGGAACCGTTGGGTAACATGCAATAGGGTAGCGGATCGAAATGGCCGATAAGCGGGCGATGACCCGCTGCCAAACTAATCGGTGGGAGGAAGCAGAGATGATCAAGCACATGGGTGGCAGCGGACGATCGATCGAGCGGCGTACGCTGCTGCAGCTCGCCGCCGCGACGGGTGGCGCAGCCGCCTTAGCACGGTTTGGTGCGCTGCCGACATTCGCCGCCGACGCCGAGATCAGCGTTGCCGACCCGCGTTACAACCAGATCTACAAGACGACGAACAACTACTACATCAATGACCCGCAATGGGTGAGCGTTACCAAGCCGCGGCTGACTTGGCCGGCAGCAGGCGAGAAGTTGCCGGAGCTCACTATTCTCATCCCGACGGTGCAGAAGACCTGGCTCGACGCCTTTCGCAAATGGGCGTCCGACGCCGAAAAGCTCGGCCTCAAATACAATATAGAGCAGGTGTCCGAAGCACGCTGGCTCGATACCATCCAAGCGCACAAGCACGGCGATATCGAAATGCATCCGTCGATCCTGCGCCCGGAGCGCGTCGATCCGTCGGAGTGGCTGGTCTCGCGCGCCTACGGTCTCGACCGCCGCAATTACGGCGAGTGGACCAACGAACAATATGACGCGCTGATCGACGCCCAGGCCAAAGAGAGCGATCCGGCCAAGCGGCTCAAGCTGGTCCAAGATGCACAACGCGTGCTTGCCGAGGATCTCTACATCACCCAGTTCGGCTGGGGCCCGGCGGTCATCGAGGCCTATAACAGCGCTGCTTGGGATGGCGTCGTCGAGACGCGCGGTTTCGGCATCGGCTCGTTCAACGCCTTCCACACATTCTTGCGCGCCAAACCAAAAACGTCGCGACGGCGCCTCGTCGTCGGCATGCAGGCGCTCCTCGAGACGACCAACATCATCGCCGCCGGCAACAACATGCGCTCGATCGGCCGCATGATCTACGACCGCCTGGCCTATCTCGATGCCGATCTCAAGATCATTCCCTGGGCGATCGAATCATGGAATCGCATCGACGAGCGGACCTGGGACCTCAAGCTGCGACCCGGCATGAGCTTCCACGACGGCAAGCCAGTGACGATCCACGATCTGCAATTCACCTTCGAGTTCATGCTGAAATGGGAGCGCGGCATCTTCTGGACCGCCAATCAGTTCCTCGAGAGCACCGTCATCAAGGACGAGGCGAACGGCATTCTGCGCACCGTCTTCAAGGAACCGTACGGGCAGTTCGAGAGCTATTTCCTCCAGCTCAATGTCATCCTGCCGAAGCATATCTGGCAGAACATCATGAGCGAGCAGGGCGTCGGCGACGATCCGCGCCGCCTGCGCATCGACAAGCCGATCGGCAGCGGGCCCTTCAGCTTCGGCCGCTACACCAAGGAATCGCAGCTCCAGCTGAGCGCTCATAAGAGCCATTTCTCGCAGCCCAGCGTCGACGAGGTCTGGGTCGTGGTGACGCCGACCATCGACGGGCTGCTCGGCCGTCTCGACAGCCAGGAGATCGACCTCATCGAATCGAGCGACACGCACCTGACGCCGAGCCAAGTCCAGCAGCTCGAAAAGTCGCCGCACATCAAGATCGTGCGCACGCCCGATATCAATTGGCTGCACGGCGTACCGCGCATCTCCAACCTGCCATGGCGCGACGTGGAGTTCCGCCGCGCCTGGCATCACTCCTTCGACCGCGATTTCCTCGTCAAGGTCGTCTGGGAAGGCGCCGGGCGCCTGCCAAAAGCGAACACCTTCCTGGCCGAGGGCAGCCCTTGGTACAACCCCGACCTGCCGCCGCAGCCGCAATTCGACCTCGACAGGGCGCGCGCAATCCTCAAAGACGCCGGCTATAGCTGGGCGGATGATGGACGATTGGTCTACCCGGCTCCGGGCGATGCGAAGTTCCGCCGGCGCGTCGAGCAAGTCTGCAAGGAGGGCTACACATGGGGCGGCCTGAAGATGCTGAGCTGAGCATCATGGGCTCCAAGGAGACGCTGCAATGAGCGGTCTCGGCCGTTATTTCGGCCGCCGGCTGCTGCTCCTAATCTTCGTGGTGTGGTGCGTCCTCACCATCATCTTCGCGCTGTTCAAGCTGTTGCCCGGCGATCCGACCTCGATTTTCGTCGACAGTAACCTCTCGGTCGAGATGATCGAGCGGCAGAAGACGCTGTGGGGCCTCAACGATCCCGTATGGCTGCAATATCTCCGCTATCTCAAAAACATGGCCGTCTTCGATTTCGGCGACTCGTTCTTCCAGAACGAGCCGGTGCGCGAGATCCTGCTCGAGAAGGTCGTGAACACGTGCCTGATGATCGTCCCGGCGCTGATCATCAGCGTCGTGCTCGGGACATTCATCGGCGCCGTCGCCGGCTGGAAGCGCGGCAGCCGGTTCGAGCAGGCGACCGTCACCACGGCGCTCTTCCTGCACTCGGCACCCTCCTTCTTCGTCGGCATCATGGTGCTGATGATCTTCTCCTATCAGCTGCGCTGGTTGCCGCCCGGCGGCATGGTCTCGCTTGGGGGACCGGAAGGTTTCTGGGCGACGATCACCTCGAGCGACTATCTGCAGCATCTCATCCTGCCGGCCCTCGTTCTTGTCAGCCGCGAGATCACCGGGCCGATTCTGCTGCTGCGAAGCTCGATGCTCGAGATCAAAGGCAGCGACTTCGTCGACATCCTGCGCGCCAAGGGGCTGCGCGAGGGACGGATCGTCACTCATGCAACGCGCAACGCCCTTTTGCCGCTGGTGACCTATATCGCGGTCATGACCGGGCTGCTGTTCCAGGGCCAGGTCCTGCTCGAGATCATCTTCGCCTGGCCTGGCCTGGGCCGCGAGATGGTGACCGCCCTCAACGATCTCGATTATCCAGTGGCGCAGGCCACGCTTTATCTGATGGCGCTCGTCATCCTGGCGATGAACTTCATCGCCGATCTCCTCTACGGCATCATCGACCCGCGGGTCACCTATGGCTGAGCGGCCGATGAGCGAGCTCGCTTCCGCGCTGGCGCCGCCCACCGACGGCCGGCGCAGTCCCCTCGCCGCGGCGTTGCGGCAGAACTTGCGCGGCCTTGTCGTTATCGTGAGCTATCCCTCGGGCGCCGTAGGGCTCGTCGTCGTCCTCCTCTTCATCGCCATCGCCGCCCTGGCACCGCTGATCGTCCCGTACGGCGCCTTCGAGGTCGTCTACAACACAGATCATTTGGTCATCCGCCTGTCGCCGCCGAGCTGGCAAAACTGGTTCGGCACCACCAATCAGGGGATGGATGTCTTCAGCCAACTGGTCTGGGGCTCGCGCGTCGCCCTTGTCGTCGGGCTGCTCTCCGCCATCGGCAGCGTCGTCCTCGGCACGCTGATCGGGCTCGTCGCGGGCTATTTCGGCGGCTGGATCGACGAGGCGCTGATGCGCATGACCGATGTCGCCTTCGGCATCCCATTCCTGCCCTTCGCGATGGTCGTAACCTCAATCGTCAAGCCGAGCCTCGGGCTCGTCATCCTGCTTGTAGTCTTCTTCCTCTGGCGCACCACGGCACGCGTCATCCGCGCCCAGGTGCTGACGCTCAAGACGCGCCCCTTCATCTGGGCCGCGCGCGCCGCGGGGGCTGGTGATCTGCAGATCCTCTTCCGTCACATCACCCCCAACGTGCTGCCCCTCAGCTTTCTCTACATGGCGATCGGCGTGCAGACTGGTGTCATGCTCGAGGCGGCGCTTAGCTTCCTCGGATTCGGCGATCCCAACGTGCTGAGCTGGGGCATCATGCTGAACGCCGCCTTCCAGGCTGGTGCGATGCGCAGCGCCTGGTGGTGGGTGCTGCCGCCCGGTGTAGCGCTGTCGCTCTTCGTCATCGCGATCTTCATGATCACGCGCGCCTACGAGGAACGCCTCAACCCGCGCCTGCGGATGATGTAGCGATGGGCATCCTCGAGATCGATGGGCTGCAAATCACCTACAGGGTCGGCGGGCGCGAGGCTCGTGCGGTCGATGGCGTCTCGTTCGCCATCGAGGAGGGTGAGTATCTCGGCCTCGTGGGCGAGAGCGGCTGCGGCAAGTCGACGATCGCCAAGGCGATACTCGGCATTCTGCCGCCGGGCGGAAGCGTCGCCGGCGGCGCCATTCGCTATCACGGACGCGACCTCGTCGGCCTGGCACCGGGCGAGCTGCGCCGCATCCGCTGGCGCGACATCGCGCTGGTGCCGCAGAGCGCTATGAATGGGTTCGATCCCGTCTACACGATCGAGAACCAGCTCGACGAGGCGATCACCGCGCATGAGCAACTCCCGGCGGAGGCGCGCCGGAAGCGGATCGCCGAGCTCTTCGCCATGGTCGGGCTGGAGGAAAGCCGCCTCAAGGACTACCCGCACCAGTTCAGCGGCGGCATGCGGCAGCGCGCGATGATCGCCATGGCGATGGTGCTGGACCCCAGGCTCGTCGTCGCCGACGAGCCAACGACCGGGCTCGACGTCATCGTCCAGGACCAGATCCTGCAGCGCATCCGCGAGATCCACGATCGGCTCGGCAAGGCAATGCTCTTGATCACCCACGACATGGCGGTGGTCTCGGAGAATTGCGACAAGATCGCCGTGATGTATGCCGGGCGCATCATGGAGTACGGTGGGGCAG
>WNFI01185199.1_pt1 | contig 13004 bp, 9 predicted proteins | sample 5400471 | NCBI WGS metagenome assembly WNFI01 (sample SAMN13153348, study PRJNA577476) | soil metagenome | isolation source: 100 cm saprolite on Douglas fir-dominated hillslope | place: USA:California | collected 2013-09-17
TCGCGGAGTAAACGTGTGGATAAGCGGCAGGTCGGCACAGGTTTTTGCTCAGGAGATCGGTTTTGGCCTTAATCGTAAGCGAGAAAACCTGGATCAGTACCTTGCGAACCATCGCTGGTTCTTCAAAGAAGAGCCCACAGATGAAGTCATCAGCGTTGAAAAGGGCGTTGCTGATGTCTACGATATCACGGTGGATCGCTCGCATCGCTACGTTGCTAATGGCATGCAGCATCACAACAGCATCTGGCACTCGCGTATCATGCGCCAAATGGGTGAGACCGGAGTAATTTCAGACTCCGATACCCTTGAATTTGCTCAACTACACTCTAGTGTACTCTCCCCATCACCGACATCACTTAATCCTTATTATCTTGGCTTCAAGATGTTCGAGGATATCGAGCGGCGCTGGGATAATCCCACCAAAGAAGAGCAGGAACGATTTGGCCGTCAATCTGGGATGGGTCGTCAGAAGATCTTCGAGGTACGCGAATTAGACAATGATGTCTCCTTCCTGCGTAACTACCTTACCGAAGACCTTGTGAAGGAACTCGATCTCTACATTTATAGGAAAGAGGGAGACGAGTGGGTCATAGTGGAGAAAGACTGGCGAAAGGTGCGTGATAACATCGTTGCCAACTTGACCAATTTCGGCTATCCCTACCTGATCGTTGAAAATGGGGACTATCGCGGGAATCGAGAGCTATACCTCAAGCATCTCTTCGAGGGGCAGGAACTCGACCTGGTCTACGCAGAAAAGACGCTCCAGCATGTTTACCTGCTTTGGGGCCGTCCCGTGCATCTCGAAACGGTTTACGATGACAAGCGTATTCTGCTCTCCTATGATGGAGAGAGAAATACCAAGAGTACGTTGGAAAAGTAATCCATAGCATTGTAGGAGCGCAAAAATTGCGCTCCTACAATAGTGAGTTCCCTAGCAAGCTACCAGTACCGCTCCTCTTCCCATGGGTCAGCATGATTATGGTAGCCGCGCTGTTCCCAGAAGCCGGGACTATCATGATCCATAAACTCTAAACCATCGAGCCACTTTGCGCTTTTATAGAAGTAGAGCTTTGGCACGAGCAAGCGCACGGGTCCACCATGTTCGGGAGCAAGATCTTCGCCATCATGCTTGATGGCAATCATCACATCGTCGTCATCGAGATCGGCAAGGGGCATATTGGTTGTGTAGCCCGTCCATGAATGCGCTATCACATATTTGGCACTGTGCAATGGTTTGGCACGCTGCAAAATCTCCCGGATATGCACACCTTCCCACGTATTGTCATAGCGGCTCCACGTTGTTACACAGTGAATATCAGTGTTTAGCGTTGTACGCGGCAACGCCAGGAACTCTTCCCATGTCAACTCAAATGGATTTTCAACCTTGCCCGTTATCTTTAATCTCCAATCAGTCGGGAGTTGATTCGGTGTACGTTCATAACTCAATACAGGCCATTTTTTTGTCAGGTATTGCCCAGGCGGAAGACGATCCTTTCCATCAGGAAGCTTCTCAATTGGTGCTGTAGGTTTTTTACCAAATAATGACATGAGTTTATTTCTCCTTTATTTCTTCTATTGTACCTCGTAAACCGAGCGCATAACTACTCTTGAGAACAGTCTGATCGAATAAATTGTTCCGCTGTCGAGTAGTGATCTTTCATTGCAGGGTATTGACGAGGGCGTTACCATTAGAAGCAGGAGATTAGCATGTTCTGCTGTCATTGGATCGCATAATAGGAGAAACTGCCATGATTATTCTACTACTGGCACTCATCGGCGCAATTATTATAATGGCCATACTTACGATTGGGCGACTGGGATTTGGACGCCGTGAAGCATTCGTGTCTCGAAAATTCACAAGGTGGTTCGTCGGGTACTTTGTCTTCAACTTTATCCTCTGCCTGGCAATCATCTACCTCTCTGAGCCTGCATTAACCGGCCCCTTTGGAGGTTGGCAATGGATACTCTGGCCACTCGCAATTAGCAGCATTGCTAATCTATTCTCTTTTGCTCGCCCGATGCTCGGCACTTTAGAAGATATTTCAGCCGCTAGCCAGGGACGACGCTCAACACAAGGCAGTTCCATCTCGCTACCGGCGAATGCTTCGCGAGGAGCTATCGCAGCAGGTATCTTTGGCCTGATCTTTGCCGCAGCTATTGGTATCGTTGTAGCTGGCCTGATCGTCGTTTTTACTACCTGGTTCGACAGCAATGCCAAGGTGCTCGCAGCTATTCCAAAAATAACGGTAGAGAAACCTACCACTCCACTGATACCAACCGACCCCAATCACATCGTCCTGGTTAGCCAGAGTGTCGCAGCTTTCAAAGGTCAACAGATACTCGGCTCCAATGGGCAGAACCTGGGCTCATCCTATAACCTCGACCCCAACAGTTACACGTTGCAGTCTATTAACCATCATCTCTATTATGTCGTCCCACTGTCCTACAACAATATCTTCATCAACCTGTCCAATTCCTCAACGCCCGGTTTTGTGATAGTAGACGCCGAAAATCCACAGGCAATACCGACATTACGAACCGGTCCCGGCGACTCGATCGCCTACCTTCCTGGGGCGATCCTCAATCAGGATCTGTTACGACACGTCTACTTGAGTGGCTATACCTATGGCAGACTCGTTGACCCTACGTTGGAACTCGACGATAGCTTTCACCCATATTGGACGATCTCCCTCATGCAACCAACGCGGGGTTATACCGGTGATGTCTTGAGTGAAGTACTTATTGTAGATGCGCATACAGGCGATATCAAGGATTATAAGCCACAGAATGTACCAATATGGGTAGACCGCGTCATGCCATCAGAAACTGTGACGCAATACCTGATGTGGTGGGGACTATACCATGCTGCTCCGTGGTTCAATCCCTCTGGAGCTGGACAGCAGTCGCCGGCAACCGATCCGCAATTGCTCTATAACAATGCTGATCAACCTGTCTGGCTCGTGCCAATGACTTCGTCATCGTCGAACGACAATTCCAGTACGGGCGTCTTTCTCTTCGATACGCATAAAAATGAGGCTCACTTCTACCCGCTTGCGGCAGGGCTGGGTATCGGTAGCAACGTACAGAACACCTTTCAATCTACCCGTGCGAATATCCTGCGCTACAATGTGGATAGCTTTCAGTTGTACCAGATATGTGGCCAACCTACCTGGGTTGCCATTTATAGCAGCGGGGGCATTTTCCAGGATGTGGGCGTACTTGCAGCAAGGAATCTGAACGGTGGTAACGTGCAGTTTGAACCAAGCCTCAGTAGAGCCCTGGATGATTATAAACTTTGGCTCGCCCAAAATAATATCTCCAACAATTGTGGAGTTACACCTACCGGGGGAACGCAGCAAGCTGTGACAGGCAAGGTACTGCGTATATCATCGGTACAGCTAAATGGAAATACCATTTACTATATCCAGATCAGCGGGCAAAATGTCATCTTTACTGCGAACCTGAACCTGTCACCCAAATTACCACTAGTGCAGCCCGGTGATACGGTTACAATCACTTACTTTAATGCTTCAGTTCAGGCAGGTCAGCCGGTGGATCTCAAAACCTTCGATGATTTGAGTATTAAACTCGGTGGGGCTCCTACGGCGACGTCTTCGCCGGTCACCGGTACACCAACGGTAACACCTACACCTTAACGTTTACGTTTCGTAGCTTCGTCCTGTTGGGGAGGAACTTCCTCCCTGGCACTCTTTGATCTATAACTCGCGACCCAAGTGTCGCTAAGCAGTAAATAGGCCGAAGTGGATGCATTTGGCGCCGCCAAATGCATCCACTTCGGCCTATTTACTAGCTATGCAAAGTAAGTAGAACGTGTTATGATTCTGCCAGCGATCGTAAGTCAAGCCAATGCGCTGAAAGAGAAAAGGGAGGAAACGCATGGCCCATTACTTTACCCGCGAAGAAGCTGAAACTTTATTGCCTCAGATATCTGTTGTGCTGCTGAAGATTCAAGAGCGCCGCAAGGTTATGCAGCAGAGCGAAGAGGAACTTGGCACCCTCCATGGACTGTCGATGGGTAACGGCTATCACCTGCACGAACGCATCGCCAAATTGCAGAAAGAACTGGCAGGACAAATTCAGGATTTACAAGAACTCATCAACGAACTGAACGACTTTGGTTGTGAATTGAAGGACCCTAATATCGGACTGATCGATTTCCTTAGCCTGCGTGATGGCCGCGAAATCTACCTGTGCTGGTACTTGGGCGAAGAACGAATCAACTACTGGCATTACCTCGATACGGGCTTTGCAGGACGCCAACCGCTGTAAACTATGACCACAATACGCCACGCACTAGAGCAAGGGATACTCACCCTCACAAAGGCTGGGCAAGACCAGGTGAAAGCAAGGCTTGACGCCCAGGTCTTGTTGAGCCACACGCTTCAGGTCGAACGCAGCGTTCTGTATGCCCACCCCGAACGTATACTTACTCCAGAACAGGAGCAGCAATTTTTTACACTCATAGAACGACGTTCACGAGGTGAACCTGTCGCATATCTCACCGGACATAAAGAGTTTTATGGGCTTGATTTTCTCGTTGATAAACGTGTCTTAATCCCCCGTCCCGAGACGGAATTGCTGGTCGAAGCCGCGCATAACGTCTGCCGGCAAATGCTTGAAGCGGGACACACGCCGATTGTAGCCGATATCGGCACAGGAAGCGGTGTTATTCCAGTGACTTTAGCTGTGCTAGAGCCACACCTTCCTTACCTCTATGCTACAGATGCCTCTTCTGATGCGCTTGAGGTCGCGTACCTCAATTGCCAGCTTCACCATGTCGAACACCGAGTACGCCTGCTGCAGGGCGATCTCCTGGCCCCATTACCCGAACCCGTCGATATACTCACGGCTAACCTGCCTTATGTTGGAACAGACGAGATGAATGAGCTTGCACCAGACGTTCGCACCTATGAACCGCACCTGGCGCTCTTCAGTGGAGCTGAGGGACTAGATCTATTGCGTCGCTTTTTTAAGGAATTGCATGAGTCTTGTAAATTATTAGAGGGGGGAGTATTGTTGTTAGAGATCGGGTATCGCCAGCGCGAACCCCTTACTTCCATATTGCGTGAGACCTGGCCCCAGGCAAAAACAGCATTTAAACAGGATTATGCTGGCTGGGATCGTGTGTTACAGGTAACGTTCTAATTCGTAATAGAGAAGAAAGCATACAATTCAGGGCGAGACAACAAACTAGCGCTTTGTCAAGAAAGGAAATGTAGGTGAAGTCGACGACCTCATCTGGGGAATTTCATGGGACGAATAACCGGAACGGGTACCATCAAAGAGGCTGGCTATCATGTTTTCTTTCCTAGACACCCTATAACCTCAGCGGTCTTATAGGTTTGATCTTCTTTACAAGAAGATGGGAGTGTGTTAGTCTCAGTAGTAGGGAGAGTTGTTATGCCTGAGGCAGGTATTATTTATATTCGGCTTCTATTGCTCATTCCTATCAATCTACCCGATATAATGACTGTGTTGATCGGTGGAATAACCGCCTTTGTACTTGCCTTTGTACTAACTTTTTTCGTCAAAGCTTTCTGTTACAAGGTAGGGTGGCTCGACAAACCTGCCACACGCAGAATCCACACAAAAGCTGTACCTCGCCTGGGTGGCGTTGCCATGTTCCTGGCTTTCGTCATTGCATCACTGCTCTTTTATACTCCTGGCCCTAACTTCAATGCTCATGCTAACGAACTCACGATTTACTGGTTGCTGATTGCCGCCGGAACGCTGATGGTGCTCGTGCATGCATATGATGATATCCTGGGACTTGGCCCCTGGCCTAAACTACTCGCTCAGACGATAGCGGTCATTATCATTCTTGGCCCTTGGATAGATAAGACTTTTCATGGTGTATTGCTTTTCACCTTTAATAATCCCTTCGGTATTGAGCACCTCAATCCAAACTTGCCGCCGCCCCCGTGGTATCGTGAACCTACGTTCCTTCTATTCATACAAAAAGCCGATATCACGTTCGCAGCTATTCCTGCTGTCCTACTTACCTGGTTCTGGACGGTGGGGATGATGAATACCGTCAACTGGATTGACGGAATGGATGGGTTGGCGACCGGCGTTGTGGGCATTACCGCGCTCTTCATCACACTGATTAGCTTCATGTTGCATCAGTATAGTATAGCGGTACTCTCTGCCATTTTTACAGGTGCCATCTTTGGTTTCCTGCCGCATAACTGGAATCCGGCGAAGATTTTTATGGGAGATAGCGGCTCAATGTTTCTAGGGCTTGCGCTGGCAGTTCTCTCAATTATGGGAGGAGCGAAGCTTGCGCTTGCCTTGATGGTGCTCGGTGTGCCTATACTTGACGTAGCTGTTGTGATCATGAATCGTATCCGGCGTCGTCAATCGCCTGTACATTATGACAAAACGCACCTGCATCACCGACTGATGGCAACGGGGTTGAGCGTCAAACAAATCTGCTATCTGTTCTATGGCTTAGCAACTACATTTGGATTGCTGGCTCTCAGTTTCTCATTCTCAAGTATACACTCTGCCCATCTCTACAAATTTTTAGGTATCATCCTGGTTGTTCTGACAATGGTAGGATTGGTTCTCTGGGTTGATCGTCGCCAGCGCCAACGAGGTGTGCCAATTAAGCTAGGCGGTCCTGACCCAGGGCCAGGGGGCGGTTCCGGGATACCTGCAGAAGAGAACGTCGCTGTTGATTATGGAAGCGAAGAACCCTCCGAAGGCGGGAGGGCAAACTACCCCGCCACAATCTCGCTCGACTGATGTGCATTTGCTAACGCCGCGTCTTCTGTGAACATCCGCTTTAGGAAGTACCCGGTAAATGACTGCTCATTCTCAGCGACATCTTCAGGTGTTCCCTCAGCGATAACCTGTCCACCAGCATCGCCGCCTTCTGGCCCTAAATCGATGATCCAATCGGCACTCTTAATCACCTCCAGGTTATGCTCAATCACTATTATCGAGTTTCCGGCATCGACAAGACGTTGCAACACCTGGAGTAAGCGATCGACATCAGCAAAGTGCAGCCCGGTAGTTGGCTCATCCAGAATATACATTGTGCGGCCGGTGGCTCGACGAGCAAGTTCGGTCGCCAGTTTGACCCGTTGTGCCTCGCCTCCAGAAAGCGTTGTGGCAGGCTGACCAAGGCGCATATAGCCCAAACCAACATCAAAGAGCGTCTTCATCTTATTAAAGATAGAGGGCACGTTGGCAAAAAAGCCCATAGCCTCTTCCACTGTCATATCCAGGACATCGGCGATGTTCTTGCCTTTATAGTGAATCTCGAGCGCCTCGCGATTGTAACGTTTGCCTTTACACACTTCGCACGGCACATACACGTCTGGCAGGAAGTTCATTTCAATCTTGACGATACCCTCACCTTTACAGGCTTCGCAGCGTCCGCCCTTGACATTAAATGAGAAGCGACCGGGCTGGTAACCACGAATGCGTGACTCCGGCACCTGCGCGAAGAGTTCGCGAATACCTGTGAAAGCATTGGTATAGGTCGCGGGATTAGAGCGCGGTGTACGGCCGATGGGCGATTGATCGATATCAATGACCTTGTCCAGGAACTCCATACCCTCGATAGCATCATGTGCGCCTGGCCTGTCATGCGCGCGATATAAGGCATGAGCCAGCTTCCGATAAAGGATATCAGTGATGAGTGTACTTTTACCTGAACCTGAGACACCGGTAACTACCACGAATTTCCCGAGGGGGATATCAACCGTGATATTTTTCAGATTATTTTCCCGTGCGCCTACGATCCGCAAGGGTCGTCCATTACCCTCTCGACGCTGCGTAGGCAGAGGAATTCGCTTGCGCCTGGATAGATAATCTCCAGTGAGCGAATCCGTACTGGCGATAATATCTTTGTATGTGCCTTCAGCGACAACCTTTCCACCATGTTCGCCAGGACCAGGTCCAATATCGATAATGTGATCGGCGGCACGCATGGTATCCTCGTCGTGTTCGACTACCAGCAAGGTGTTACCAAGATCACGTAAACGTTCCAGGGTCTTAATCAGGCGAGCGTTATCGCGCTGGTGTAGCCCAATGCTTGGCTCATCGAGAATGTAGAGCACACCCATCAAGCCAGAGCCAATCTGCGTTGCCAGGCGAATGCGTTGAGCCTCACCACCAGACAGGCTGGCCGCTGCCCTGTCCAAACTTAAATAATCCAGGCCGACATCCACCAGGAATTGCAGACGTGCCCGGATCTCTTTGAACACCTGGCGAGCAATAAAGCGTTCGCGCCCTGTAAGTGTTACCTCAACCAGTGGCCCACGAGGATCGATTGGGGTCAGTGGATCGGGCGCAACAGGGTTGCCATTCTTTTCGCCATTTCCATTGAGGGATCGAACACTTCTCTGAGCGGTTAACGGCTGTGATTCGGCTTCTAGTTCCTGGAAAAAGCGCTGCGCCATCACTATTGAGAGCCGCGTGACCTGTACGATATTGCGTCCACCAACTGTGACCCCCAGCGCTTCCGGTTTGAGTCGAGCGCCATGACAGTCAGGACAGACACGAGCAGACATGAAGCCTTCAATTTCCTCGCGAATACTCTGGCTATCCGTCTGTCTATAACGTCGATCAAGATTGGGAATAACCCCTTCGAAGTTAATGGAGTAAGAGCGCGTACGCCCATGTTGGGGCGTGTAGCGAATGGTCAGTTGCTCAGGGGCACCATAAAGCACCTTCTGGCGTTGATCTTCCGTCAAGTTGCGCCAGGGGGTATTCAGGCTGAAGTTATACTTCTGCGCCAGAGCTTCCAGAATCGAAGCATGCCACTGGCTGCCATTGACAACCTTACTCCAGGGTGCAATCGCACCCTCGGCGAGGCTCAGTTCAGGATGTGTCACAACCAGTTCGGCATCAATCTCTTGCTGTGTTCCGAGGCCAGTACAGGTCGGACATGCGCCATGCGGGCTGTTAAAGCTAAAGGTGCGCGGCGCAATCTCCGGCAGACTGATACCATCATAGACACAGGCAAACCTCTCAGAGAAGAGGATCTCTTCGCCATCGACAATCGAAACCAGTACGACGCCGTTGCCAAGCTTCAGCGTCGTCTCCAGTGAATCCGCCACACGCTGCCGAAGCGAAGAGTCAACCTCCTCCTGTTGGACCTGAAGCTGCTCATCCCCGGCCCCGTCTTCGCCTGATCGTCCATCTCTTCCCGCGTTCACATCATAAAGCGTAGGGCGTTCCGCAACCTGTTTGAAAGGCTGCAATTCATTGCGCCCTTCCTGATGGGATATATCCGATTGAGACGACTTTGGCCGTTTATGTATCACGAGCCGGTCAACGACTACTTCTATGGTGTGTTTTTTCTGCTTGTCCAGGTCGATCTCTTCGCTCAGATCATATATTTTGCCATCCACGCGCACACGTACATAGCCAGAACGACGCATCTCCTCAAAGATACTCTTGTACTCGCCTTTACGCCCTGTGACGAGCGGCGCAAGCAACATAATGCGCGACCCATCAGGCAAATTGAGAACCGCATCGACAATTTGCTGGACGGTCTGCTGGCTTACCTCGCGTCCGCATATGGGGCAGTGAGGATGACCGGTACGCGCGTACAGCAGGCGCATGTAGTCGTAAATCTCTGTAACGGTCCCTACCGTCGAACGTGGGTTATGCGTGGTGCCTTTCTGGTCGATAGAAATAGCGGGGGAGAGGCCATCTATATGATCAACATCGGGCTTCTCCATTTTATCTAGAAATTGCCGGGCATAGGCAGACAACGACTCGATATAGCGGCGTTGCCCTTCGGCAAAGATGGTGTCAAAGGCCAGGCTACTCTTGCCAGAGCCAGAAAGACCTGTAATTACCACCAATTTATCACGGGGAATGGTGACATCTATATTTTTCAGATTGTGCTCGCGGGCACCACGAATAACAATTTTATCCTGGGGCATACAACTAAACCACCCATTACCACAAGTCTATAGAAGAAACCTTCCGGCTGTCACTTGTGGGCTACTAATTAGAAATTGATACAAACGTTCGATATGCGCTACTATACTATACAATAATCGTCAAGGGTTTGCGAGGCAACGGAAAGGATAATACCAATCGCATTCATAGGATACATAGCTCACCATCCCTATTAGTAAAACAAGAATGAACATAGTAGTTATTTCCTATCTGGCTATTTACACCTGCTCCTGAGTTAATTGCGACCCTCTCAATCAAAGGAGAGGAGATTATTGCGTTGAAAAATATGGTTCAAGTACCGCTCATTTTGCGCGGTAATTTTTTCAGGCCCTTTGGAAACCCCTTTCAGAAGAGCGCTATCGGCAATATGGTTCAAGTACCGCTCATTTTGCGCGGTAATTTTTTCAGGCCAACTGGAGGTTTCATTGATATTGATGGTAAGAATCAGGCTTCTCATAAATGCTTCTCCTTCATAGGTTTGCCCATGTCATTCTGCGATTATGAGGTAAGGAACGCCAGTGCTGCGGATACCCTTACAGTGTAAGTCAGAGCAAACGTGATAGCCGCTCTAATTATTATACCTGTTGCACCAAGGTGGGCTAATTCGCACATGCTATGGCTTTATTATACTTAAGGAGCGATCTTCCTGTTATCAGAAGCGCTTTTGATGCCAGAGCTGTTGCAAAGACTTTGCAACAGCTCTGGATCTGGTGAGCAAGACCATTGCCTATTACAACACCAAAGGGTATCATATTTACCAGCATTGGGTGTCAAATATCCGTGCAGTTTAGTCAAGGTTTCCTTGACCATCTCGTACCTGGAACTCCTCCTGTGGTTTTCTAAATGGGAACGGGTGACTTGATCAAATGGTTAAATATAGCTTACCGGATGAACAAGAACGCATACCTTACCCCTGGTGTATTCCTGCATACATTGCTGCCTACCTGTACGGTTCACTCCCCCTGGTCTACTTTCTCGGTCGCCAAAGTGGGAAAAATCTGAAGCAAAGCGGCTCCGGGAACGTGGGAGCTACGAATCTACTAGCAACAGGGGGACTAAAGCGAGCAGTTATTGGCGGGCTCTTCGACGCTTCAAAGGGGTACCTACCTATACTTACCTGTCGGAAGCTAGGTTATGCTGCAGAAGTAGCTGAGCTTGCAGGAGTATGTGGCGTGGTTGGACAATGCTGGCCTATTTTTCTCCGTTTTAACGGTGGACGAGGATTAAGCACCTTTATCGGCGCATCATTTCTTGTCAACAGGAGAGGTTGGATTGTATCATTGTTACCAATAATCGGAGGCTTCCTTTGGCACATCTTGTCATCTTTCAACTATCTACCATGCAAGCCAGGCAGGCGACTCAAAAGTACCCGCAGCAAATCGGTTCCTTTTGGGTGCTTTCTAGGAACGTTGACCTTTCCAACCGTCTGCTACCTGGATCAGCGCCAGGAGTGCAAGCGGCAACTTGCACCTGTACTCCTCTCGCTCATTATTCTAGTGCGAAGGCTAACTGCGCCCCTCCCGGATGATACAACTCATGGGCCTGGCCGGAACAAAAAGGCTCTACTCTACCGACTACTTTATGATCGTAATACGAGTCGTTGATAAAGCCTTGCTGCTGACTTTGACATAGCTTCTGCAACGTATTAAAATGGAGGTTACCAGGAAGATAAAAGACCCTGGGACTAAAGCGATGGTCCTTGATAGGCAAGCCGAAAGGAGGCGATCGACCTATGAAGATACCGGTTCGCTTGCTAGGGATGGTGTTCGAAGTAGATTAAGAGTGCCCGTGAAGGCGGGCATCCTGAACACCGGAGATTGGGTATTAGGCGAAGGTCCTTATGTAAACCGAAAGGAGACGATGGACCAAAGATGATACCGGTTCGTTTACTCGGGATGGTGTTCGAAATAGATTAAGAGTGCCCGTGAAGGCGGGCATCCTGGACACCATAGCCTCTAGCCTGTCTGTATTCTGGTTGTAGCTCAAATGAGAGCTTGCATTGCCAGGAGCGGCGGAGAGGTGTAAAGAAGAAACAGACGAGGGCTGGATAACAGTAGTTGTCCAGCCCTCGTCCTTCTATATCATCATGAGTGAGAATGGCCTCTATGTTACGAAGATGTATGCTATGCGGGGCGCGAGAGTCGCATTCCTATGCGGTACGTCCAATCTGTTCGTCAAGCCACTACCAGGTAGATCGTCGCTCTCATATAGGGATGGTAGTTGCAATGATAGGAAAAAGCGCCAGGGGTCGTAAATGTGAAATGAAAGGTACCACCAGTGGGAATGGTCCCACTATCAAATGTTTTCCCGTCATCACTGGTTATTGTATGGGGTGCTGACGACATATTCTTCCAGGTCACAGTTGTGCCAGCCTTGATCGTCAATGTCGCAGGGCTGAAGATAAAGCTTCCATCGCTATTGGTGATGATCATCACGGTCTGACTGGTCCCCGGAGCAGGCGTCGGGGTAGGAGTCGTGCTACTTGCGCCAGTAGCCGGTGTGTTAGCAATAGTCGTTGCCGTGGGCGCAGAGCTTGTGCTGGGAGTGTTGTTGCTCCCGCAGGCGGCAAGCAGCACCAGTGCGCCTACCAATACAACCAGCGGACACAACCAGGCTGGTGCACTGCGCTGTGGCCGGTATATATTCTTTGACATACTTTTTTCTCTTTCTAGCAGGGTCTCACACTATCACCTACCCTGCGTATCACGCTCGATGCGTAATCCTCACTTCCGGAATGATTCCCCGTTCCTGCCTCTTTCTCTCGAACTCTGCAAGGCCAGATCTTTTATGAATTCCCCTGTGTAGCGTCTTCAGATGGATCTGGTCGCGTAGGTGAGAGGATGCTTGCATCAGCCAAGCCGTGAAGCAAGCATCCCCTCCCCATTCCACATTACCCCCGCTCTCAGGACTCTGTTGACGAATGACATCGAGAATCGACTGGAACTCATGCGCCCACGGCCTCTTGCAGATCGGAATGAGCTACCAACCGAGCAAAGGGCGAGCGGCGTGTTTGCCCGCGGGGAGTCTGGGTCAGCACCGCATCGATGCGCAGCACATTG
>WNFI01672092.1_pt1 | contig 13004 bp, 14 predicted proteins | sample 5400471 | NCBI WGS metagenome assembly WNFI01 (sample SAMN13153348, study PRJNA577476) | soil metagenome | isolation source: 100 cm saprolite on Douglas fir-dominated hillslope | place: USA:California | collected 2013-09-17
ACAGCTTTTTATCCAGTACGATTTGAACGATTTGCATATGTGGAGCCTATTCCACAGTATATTCCACATACGAGACATTTCAAAACAGACAGGGCTGGGCGGCACAGATTTCTGCCGCAAAATTTCCCCGCCCTCCATCCCTAAAACCTGCATCTAACTTGGCTAACGCAGTCGATCTTTGACATCCGAATAGCACCAAGCTAACTCCAGTGAATGCAATATTTTACGAGCGCTCCACTGATTCCAAAGCACTTAGCGCCAGCCGAAATCGCCTAACTCTTTTCGATCCAATATTTTGCGGGCAACTCCTTTCGATTCATAGATCTAGCCGGGTATATGCCAGATCAAAACGACGCAACTCATTGATAAAAATAGATTAAGCCGAATATATATATTTTTTTCGAGGGTTATATACCTTGCGCGCCTTCCGCCGAAGGAAACAGGCTGGCCCCGTCGTTCGAGTTGATTGCGTTTAGTCCCAAGGCAAGCTACAAGGGTTGAATTGAGAGGGCCTAACGCGTAATCGGGTGTAATTTGAATTTCTCTGCGAACTTCGCGAGCGGGCTCTGCGCACTTTGCGGTTAGAGGTTCCTGCTCTTGCGGTACACCAAAGATTCTGACCGCAGGGGACGCGAAGAAAAGCCGCAGAGTTCGCGGAGAAATTCAAATTGAGCCAACACCAATCGGCTCCAGTCTTTTTGACGCCTTGGTTTTCCGCCTGTTAAACTATTGGTTTGTCAGATAGTTCAACCCTCCATCGTTATTACTAGAAGGGAAGTCCGTGCGCGCAGAGACCCGCCATAACCTTAAACAGGACGCTTTCAGCCGTGTCACTCTCGAGGCTGCCGAAAAGACCGCTCATTGGACGGTCGAACACCGATCCACCCTGATCATTACCGCAGTCGTGGTCGCCATCGTTGTAGGCGCCGTTCTGGGCGGTTGGTTTTATTTGGCTGCGCAGGACGAAAAGGCCAGTCTTGAGCTCTCGCAAGCCGTTCGCACCATGGACACGCCGCTGCGCGCGGCCGGTTCTCCAGCTCAGCCGGATATACCCAGCTTCACCTCCGCCAAAGAACGCACCGACGCTGCCAAGAAGCAGTTTCAGGCTATTGTGGATAAATATCCGCATACCCGTACGTCGGACATGGCGCACTATTTTCTGGGAGTGACTTCGGCCGATCTTGCGGACACCGCCGGCGCAGAGCGAAACTTCAAAGATGTGATTTCTTCCGGCAGCCGCGATCTGGCGGCAATCGCTAAATTCGCGCTAGCTTCCTTGTATGGCAAGACGAACCGCACCAAAGACGCGGTCGCTCTTTATCAGGAAATGATCAACAAGCCGACCGCCTCGGTGAGCAAAGTGACCGCGCAACTCCAGTTGGCGGAACTCTACAAGGCCACCAATCAACCGCTCGACGCCAAACGCATCTTCGAGCAGGTCAAGAAGGACAATCCCACCGGTGAAGCCGGACAGATCGCCACGCAAAAGCTGGCGGAGCTGAAATAGATTCGTTCAAGGCTTCTTGATTTCCTCTTTTCCTTCCACTTGAGTACCATGTTGTCCAGTTTCCGAAACCACAAACTGGATCCCATGGCCGATATCACACTCCGCGTCAACGGCAATGAACGCAAAGTCAGCGTCTCTCCGGAGACGCCTCTACTCTGGGTTTTGCGCGACACCCTCGAACTTACAGGAACCAAATTTGGCTGTGGCGCGGGATTATGCGGCGCGTGCACCGTTCATGTCGACGGAACGGCGGTGCGGTCGTGCTCGACTCCGGTCTCGCAGGTGGCGGGCAAGGGCGTCACTACGATTGAAGGCCTCGGAGCCAAGGGGTTGCACGTGTTGCAACAGGCATGGATCGCCGAAGAAGTTCCTCAATGCGGATACTGCCAGACCGGACAAATAATGTCGGCCGCCGCGCTGCTCGCGAAAACACCGAATCCCACCGACGACGAAATCACGAAGGCGATGAACGGCAATCTCTGCCGTTGCGGGACCTATGAGCGCATTCGCAAAGCGGTGCACCGCGCGGCCGGAAACGGAGGCGCGCGATGAGTCCCCTTTCTCGTCGTGAATTTGTGGCCGCTGGAGCTGCGGCCGGAGTGGGCTTGGTTGTCGGATTCTATCTGCCGCACAAATTGTCGTCCTCCAACGGCGGGGTGTTTTCTCCCAATGCTTACCTGCGCATCACGCCCGACAATAAAGTCACCATCGTAGTCGCGCGTTCGGAGATGGGCCAGGGCGTTCGCACCGCGCTGCCGATGATTCTCGCCGAAGAACTTGAAGCCGACTGGAAGCAGATTGAAATCGAACAGGCGGGAGCGAGCACGCTCTTCGGCGATCAGACGACCGGAGGCAGCGCTAGCATCCGCAGCACGTGGGATCCTATGCGCAAAGCCGGAGCTGCCGCGCGCGAAATGTTGATCTCCGCCGCTGCGCTAACCTGGAGCGTTCCGCGCTCGGGCTGCACGGCGGAGAACAGCCGCATCAAACACGCCGCCTCGGGGCGAAGTCTGAGCTATGGAGAACTTTCCGGCAAGGCGTCCACCCTACCCATTCCCACCGACGTGCCGCTGAAGCAAAGCAAAGACTACAAGATTGTTGGACAGCGTCTACCGCGCGTCGACTCTCCCAGCAAGGTGAAGGGTGAAGCCGTCTTCGGCATTGACTTTCGTCTTCCCGGCATGAAGTTTGCGTTGCTCTCCCGCTGCCCAGTCATTGGCGGTAAAGTCTCTGGTTTCGACGACAAGGAATCGAAAAAAATTTCCGGCGTAAGTTACGTTGGGAAGATCAGCGATTCCGCCGTCGCCGTCGTCGCCGATAGCGTTTGGGGAGCGATGGAAGGCCGCCGCGTGCTAAATGTCACATGGGACGATGGTCCCAATAAAGATTTGAACACCGCCTCTGTCATGGCTTCGCTGAAGCAGGGTGCGGCAAAAAAGGGCGCAAGTTTGTACGCGGCGAGTGATCCCGCAAAGGCCGCCGGACGCCGCATCTCAGCCGAATATGAATTGCCTTTCATGGCGCACGCTCCCATGGAGCCGGGCAATTGCACCGCTCACTATCAAGGTACGAAGTGTGAGTTGTGGGCGCCGACGCAGGTTCCGCAAGACTGCCGCGACTCAGTGGCGCCAGCCATTGGCCTCGATCCTGATCAAGTAAAGGTTAACGTCACGCTGATGGGCGGAGGTTTCGGCAGACGCCTTGAGCACGATTACGCCGTTGAGGCTGCGCTGGTCTCTAAGGCGATTAACGCTCCGGTGAAAGTAATTTGGACTCGCGAAGATGACATGCGCTTCTCGACTTATCGTCCCGCGAGTCTGCATCAGTTACATGCAATCGTTGACGGTTCCGGGTTTCCGGCCGCATTGACGCATCGCATCATCTCGCCTTCAATCAGCGGGCAGAAGGGCCAGCCGACTCCGGGAAATGTTGACCCAGATCTGCCCGATGAAGCGGGTCCGGTGTACGGCTTGCCCAATTACTCAGTCGAATACGTGATGTCGGAAACACCAGTGCCGCTGGGATGGATGCGCTCGGTTTATGCGCTGCAAGCGGCATTTGCGCTGGAAAGCTTCATCGACGAACTAGCGACATCCGCAGGCAAAGACCCGCTGCAGTTCCGGCTTCACTTGCTCGCGAAGGATCAGGACCTGCCATACTTCACCACGACTTGGCACACGGCGCGCATGCGTGGGGTTCTGCAGTTGGCTGCGGAGAAAGCAGGTTGGGACAAGCCGCTGCCCGCCGGGCGCTATCGCGGCATTGCATGCTTCGGGTGCTTCGCCTCGTACATGGCCGAGGTAGTGGAGATCACGATGGAGAACGATCAGCCCCGTGTGCATCGCGTAGTCGCAGTCGTCGATTGCGGGCAGGTTGTGAATCCGAGCATTCTCGAGCAGCAGATCCAGGGCGGAATCGTTTACGCCCTTGGGAATGCTCTGCGTGCGAAGATCACAATCGAGAAGGGCCGCGTGGTGCAAGGCAACTTCGACGATTACGCGCCGGTGCGGATGAACGAGACGCCGACAGTCGAAGTGTACGCAGTTCCCAGCAGTGAGGTTCCGACTGGCATCGGAGAGCCGTCGGTGCCGCCGCTGGCTCCGGCACTCTGCAACGCAATTTACGCGGCGACGAAGAAAAGAATTCGCGCGCTGCCGATTCTCAGTTAGACCAATAATGTTTTGGGAGACTCCATCATGCGCAGATTCCTCGCTGCAGTTCTGCTTCTTGCTTCCGCCGCGTGGGTCCAGGCGCAGAGTCCAACTCAGCCAGTTTCTACTGTCCCCGCCTCGCGCCTCGCTCACATCCGCCACGGCATCAACCTGAGCGAATGGTTTGCACAGGTCTATGATCCGAAGGGGTATGCAAAGGAACATTTTCAGAGCTGGACCACCTCATCTGACATCGCACTGATTAAATCCGCAGGCTTTGACCATGTGCGCCTCAGCGTGAATCCGCAGCCCATGATGGATGCCAGCCGCCGCCACGATGGCGAAGCGGAATATTTCGGCTATCTCGACGCGGCGGTCAAAATGATTCTTGACGCCGGCCTCGCGGTTGAGATCGACATGCATCCCGAGTCTGACTTCAAAGCACGACTATCCAAGGAAGACGACTTTGTTGAAAACTTTGCGGACTTTTGGCGCAAAGTCGCCCAGCATTATTCTTCCTGGGATTCCGAGCGCATCTTCTTTGAGATTTTGAATGAGCCGGAGATGCGTGACCGGTATCGCTGGTACGGGGTGGAGGCGAAGCTGGCCGCCGCAATCCGCCAGGGCGCGCCCGCGCACACCATCATCGCCACAGGCGGCAATTGGGACGATGATGACGATATGCTTTTTTCTCAGCCGCTGCGCGATCCCAACATCATCTATGTTTTCCATTTCTACGATCCGCACATTTTCACCCATCAGGGTGCGACGTGGGGAGCATACTACTGGCGTTGGCTTAAGGGTCTGCACTATCCGTCATCTCAGGACAATGCGGCGCAGGTCGCAAAAGATGTCCCCGAAGCGCTGGACCGAATGTATGTGGTTCGCTACGGGCAGGATCACTGGGACGCCGCCCGCATCGACGCGGAGATCACTCAGGCCGCCGAATGGGGCAAGCAGTACGGGGTTCCGCTCATCTGCAACGAGTTCGGCGTCTACCGGACATTCTCCGATCCGCAGGATCGCGCCCGGTGGATCACCGACGTGCGCACTTCGCTGGAACGCCACAACATTGGCTGGACCATGTGGGACTATTCCGGCAGCTTCGGCGTGGTCACTAACCGAGAGACAAAAGCTAAGCTGGATGAAGTCACTGTGCAAGCCCTTGGCTTGAAGATGCCAGCGGGGCAATGACAATTGCAGCTGCGGTTTAGACGGAACTCGTTTTGCCCCCGTGGTGTCTAACCAGCAAGGTTCTCTCTCCATTCCGCCGTCTAAAGACTTCGCCTCTCGAGGTGAGCCATGCTCGAAGCCGTGCACCTGACCAAGCGCTATGCGTCGGTGCCGGCCGTGCAGGACTTATCATTCTCGCTGCGGCCGGGGCAAGTGCTGGGGTGTCTCGGCCCGAACGGTTCCGGCAAGAGCACAACCGTAAAAATGCTCACCGGACTATTGCAGCCGACACGCGGCGTGGTGCAGTTCGACGGCCGCAACATTCAAGACAATCTCGCGGAGTACCGCAAACTCCTTGGCTACGTTCCAGAAGAGCCCAATTTGTATCCGTACCTGACAGGCTGGGAATATCTGGAGTTGATTGGAACCCTGCGTGGGATGGCTCACCGCGATCTTGAAAACAAAATTGATTCGCTACTGGAACTGTTCTCGCTGCATCCCCACCGGCACGCTAGCATTGGCTCCTACTCGAAGGGAATGCGACAGCGCGTTCTGCTCATCGCCGCGATCATGGACAACCCCAGGATCTTCATTTTCGACGAACCGCTTTCCGGGCTGGACGTGACCTCAGCGCTGATCTTTAAGAACCTTGTGCAGGCGCTCGGGCAGCAGGGCAAACTTGTGTTCTATTGCTCGCACGTGCTGGAAGTTGTCGAAAAAGTTTGCTCGGACGTGCTGATCCTGCGCAAAGGAATCGTAATTGCGCAAGATTCTGTGGCGAACATCGGCCAGATTCTCGGCCAGTCACTGGAAAATACGTTTCTGCACCTCGTCGATGACGTGGATACGATGAGTGTGGCGCGCGACATCGTCAGCGTCATGCAGATGAGGGCCGCATGAAAATGAAGGCGGCATGATTACGCAGGCGATCGACGCGGTCTGCAACCGATGGGACGAGCGCCGCAGGCGTCCCTTCTGGCGATTGGTTCAACTCTTCGTGGCACGTATCTTCCGTGGTGGAGGAGACTCCGATGCGGAGGGACTCGACCTCGGCGTCGGGTTGGTACTCACGCTACTCGCTCTCCCAGGAGGGTTCGTATCGATCCTCTTGTTCGAAAAATACGGCACGCTGCTGCAATGGATGCGCGGTGCTACAAACATCGATCCCTTTGCCAGCGCGATTCCCGACGAATATTTTTTTATTACCCTCTCGATGGCAGTGACTGGCGCGGTGGCCGTGTGGCGATGGGACGCCATCTTCCCCGATCGCCGCGACTACATGAATCTGGTTCCACTGCCCATCTCGACGCAGACCATTTTTCTCGCCAATCTTGTAGCGGTGCTGTTTCTGGTGGCTGTAATCGCTGTAGACGTGAATGCGGCATCGTCCATCTTGTTTCCAGTTGTAGTCGGGGCGACGCAGAACGCATTCCTCTTCTTCTTGCAATTCGCGGCTGTGCATGCGCTTGGAGTAGTACTGGCGAGCGTGTTCGCGTTCTTTGCGGTGTTCTCGATCATGGGTCTCGGCATGGCGGTCCTGCCGCCGCACACATTTAAGAGGATTTCGCCTTATGTGCGCGCTCTGGTCGTGTTTTATCTGATGACTCTGCTTTGCACCAGCTTCGCGTTGCCCGATTTCTTGCGAAAATTGCCGGGCTCTCCACCGTCGTGGACCCGCCTGCTGCCGTCGTGCTGGTTTCTGGGGCTATGCCAGTCATTGCGGGGTCGCGCGGATCCGACACTTTCTGCTCTTGCGCGCTTGGCTCTGCCGGGGTTCGGAGCCGTGATCTTGATTGCGTTTTGCGTCTACGCCGTAGGCTACCATCGGCATTTCGTACGCATTGGGGAAATAACGGAAGGCGCGTCCGCCGGGCACACGGCGAAAGGGTCACGGTTAGGCGCATGGCTCGACCGCTGGTTGCTGCGAACGCCATTTCAAAAGGGCGGGTTTCGTTTTGTGTGGAAGACGTTATTCCGCAGCGAATCCCACCGACTGGTTTTGTCCGGAGTTGCCGGGCTGGGTTTGGTTCTTGCCTCGCAATCTTTGCTGAGTGCCTTCGAGAGCGGACCTTCGGCAGCAAAAGCGATGGTGTCAGCCGATGGTCTCTCGATCCCGTTCGTGCTGGCGTTTTCCATCATTGTCGGCCTGCGCACGGTGTTCGAAATTCCCGTCGAGTTGCGCTCTAACTGGATCTTCCGGCTCTTGCTCGATGCGGAAAAGCACGAGTGCGAACCATTGGCCAGAAAAGTGATCCTGCTGTCGGTATTGCCGTGGGTCCTGTTGATCTCGTTTCCAATCTACACATGCCTGGGCGGCTGGGTGACCGGTTGCCTGCACACACTCGTCGTCACAATTTGGTCGCTACTGCTGACGGATCTGGTCTTGATTCGTTTCCGCAAACTTCCTTTCACCTGCTCGTTTCCGCTCTTCCAGCAGTACTCCATCGTGACGCTCCTAGGGTGCGTCTTCGGATTCTTTCTCTTCGCCGTGGTGACGCCGCAGTTGGAGTCGTGGGCGCTTTCCGAACCCGCGCGGATGATCATCTTCATCCCCTTCCTCGTAGTGGCGTGGTACATACCTCGGCATATCCGGCGAAACGCTCTGGATGTGGAGAAGGAACTGATCTTTGAGGAAGTACCAACCAGGGCTGTCGAGCTGTTGCACCTCGGGGAGTGATCTCGGCATTCGTTAATGCGCCAAGATCAAAGCGCTCCCAGCCATTTCACCGGAAAGCGGGCCGCGAGAGCGTTGGCGAGTCGCTCATCGGCGGTGATGAGTTCAGTCTTGGATTGCACGGCCAGGGCGACGTAGAGGGAATCGTAAACGGTTCTGCCATTATCAACTGCCAAGCGGAGGGTTTGCGGCACGAGATCGAAAGGTTGCCGATCTCGGCCCAAAAAACGTCGGGTACGATGAAATCGAGTTCGCTGTTTACATAGAGCCTCAGCAATCGCAGGGACTCATCGGTGAATGGCTCTCGCGCCGACGGAATTGCCCACTTCACCGCAACGCTGGCGTCAAGAACCAACGTGTTCAACGCTCGCGGTCCTCGCGAATCATCTCCTCGGCCGAGGGAAATGGGCCGGGGGTCAGAGGAGGTTTGGCTCGGAGTTCGGCCAGCCGGTCGTAGAACTCCCTCCGCCGCTTCAGCTCCGCCTCAGTCGGTATGTTCTGCTGCAACAGTGAAATCACCTCGGCGGCGATTGATTTGCGGTTGACGCGCGCGCGTTTGCGAAGGGCTTTGTAAATATCTTCGGGGACGTTTTCGACGTAGAGTGTTGGCATATGCTTTCCCTAGGGGTAGTCTAGCATATACCTAGACAGCGTAGATTGGTCCCAGTTATCCCAAGGCATTGACAACCTATGTATTGAGCGATAGCCTTCCTCAAAATTGAGTGGAAGGACCTTCAATATGCCCCAAGATAGGGAAAGTGGTTTGGAAGCAAGTCGTTACGGTAAGAAATGTGCCCGGCTGATCGCCGACGCAATCGGAGCACAAATGCTTGGGAATAAGAGCAATGAATGTTTGTGGAATAACCAGAAAGTGCTTATCAAGACCGGTCATCGCAAAACGCGTTCCGTTGGCGTCTTGTATCACATGACCGATAGAATTCAAGCTGTCCTCGGGGCGTTTGAGCAGTCGGACGATTCATATCGTGTGATGCGACTGCCGATAGAGCGTTGTGTCGCTATTATGAGCGCCATGCCCTCGAGGAGTCTCGGGCCATCCGCAGGTAGAACAGGGATGATACCTCGCAAGATATTTGAAGATGAGGGGCAGGTGGTCCAGACCGTACGAATCGACGATCCGCATTGACGATCCGCATTAATGACGAGGACGATCCAAGTCGCCAGGGGTTTTCTTGACACCCCTAGGCGCTGCCCTTTATCCTAAGTCTTGCTCCTTGCGGTACTTACGCCTCTGGGCGTGCTTCCGCTGGCCGTCTTGGCATGTGGGCGCGGAGGTTCGCGATGTTCCTGGACATCAAAGAGTTGGAACTTCATCCCCTCGATTTTGAGGAGGAATATCCGCCCGATGTCATCGACCTGGCCGGAGAAGCTCGCCAGCGAACGGCCCTAAAAGCTTCCGGGCACGCCGAGGTAGTCGAGGAGCATCACGGCAAGCACCTTATAATTAAGGACATACGCCTGAACGGGCGATTGTCCACTGCGCTTGAATTAACCTGCGCCCGCTGTCTCGATCCGGTGACGCAGACCGTGAATCGCAGTTTCGAGTTGCTCTACCGTCCGCTTGGTGCGGACGCGGGTCGCGATGAGCTTTCGGTTACCGACGCCGAGGCTGAGATCGGATATTATCAAGGGGACGGTCTTCTGCTCGAAGACGTTTTGCGCGAGCAGGTTTTACTGGCGCTGCCGTTGAAGATCACCTGCCGCGAAGATTGCAAGGGATTGTGTCCGCACTGCGGGAAGAATCTGAATGAGGAGCAGTGTTCGTGCGCTGTGGCGCTGGAAGATCCGCGATGGGAAGCGTTGAAAGAGATTCGCGACAGGTTGGAACACTAGTTTTCAGCGCAGGTTTATCGAGAGAATTGATTAGTTTTTTACGACTTTGATTTCAGCGGCGAGCCGCAGTCGGCCCCGCGAGAGGAATTTACTAACATGCCCAATCCAAAACGACGACACTCCCAGAAGCGCACCTCGACGCGGCGCGCGCACGATGCCCTCAAAGGCCACTCGCTTTCCGAGTGCCCGAATTGCCACGAGAAGAAGATGCCGCATCGCGCCTGCCCCAAGTGCGGCTCCTACAAGGGACGCGACGTCCTCGAAGTCAAAGAAGCCAGCTAACTGAAAGTCGTGCTCGTCAAACATGCCTAGCGTGATCGCGCTGGATGCGATGGGTTCTGACCGTGCGCCCAAGCCTGAGATTGAGGGTGCCATTCATGCGGCGCGCCAATACGGCGTGCGCGTGTCGCTCGTCGGTCCAGAGGATGTCATCAAGGCCGAACTGTATCGCCACCCTGTCGCATCTCGCCTGCCGATCGACGTTATCCACGCCAGTGAAGTCATTACCATGGAAGACAAGGTAGAGGCGATTCGCGCCAAACGCGACTCGTCGATGCGCGTTGGCTTGCGCATGGTGCGCGACGGCGCAAACGTCGACTGCACTCCGCAGAATCTCGAACAATTTGCCGTGATGGGCGAAGTCTACTTTCGCGCCATGTACGGCAAGCGAGCCGGAACTTCCGGACCGCGCGTCGGCCTGCTCTCCATCGGCGAAGAGGAGAGCAAAGGCAACGATCTCACCCGTGAAGCTTTTCATCTGTTGAAGCGGCTTCCGCTGAACTTCATTGGCAACGTGGAAGGCCGCGATCTTTATAACGGCCAGGTCGATGTCATCGTGGCTGACGGATTTGTCGGGAATGTTGCACTCAAGATTTCCGAAGGGGTAGCGAATCTGGTCCGTACGGCTTTGAAAGAATCGCTCAAAGCAACGATCACTCGCCAGGTCGGGGCGTTACTCTCGCGCAGCGCGTTTACAGATTTCAAGAAGCGCCTCGACCATACCGAATATGGCGGCGCGCCACTGCTGGGAGTGAAGGGCGTGTGCATCATTACCCACGGCTCGTCGAACGCCAACGCGATCAAGAATGCGGTGCGTGTCGCCGCCGAGTTCTCCGAACGTGGAATCAACCAATCGATCGAGCAGCGATTGGCCGCAACGCATAAGGCATCCGCTGAAGCCCCGGTAGCTCAACCCATCTGACTTTCAAGGATCGCATGTCGGAACCAAGCAACTTGATCGCATTCCTCTTCCCCGGCCAGGGGTCGCAACTCGTAGGCATGGGCAAAGATTTGTTCGATAAATATCCGGTCGCCCGCCAGGCCTTTGACGAAGCCGATGAAGCTCTTGGCTACAAGCTCTCCCAACTCTGCTTCGAGGGTCCGCAAGAACAGCTGAATTTAACCGAGATCACGCAGCCCGCCATTCTCACCATGTCGATTGCAACGCTGCGAGTGCTGGAGACGAGCATTCCGAAACCATGCTATGTCGCGGGACACAGTCTCGGCGAATACACCGCGCACGTCGCCTCTGGGACCATCGCCTTCGCCGATGCGGTCCGCACTGTGCGCAGCCGCGGCCAATACATGCAGGAGGCAGTTCCGGTCGGCGTCGGCGCAATGGCTGCAATCCTTGGCATGGACCTTGCTAACGTTACCGCGATCTGCCAGGAATCGGCCCAAGGAGAAGTCTGCGAACCTGCGAATATCAACTCCCCCGAACAGATCGTAATTTCCGGCAACACCGCCGCGGTGGAGCGCGCCGCGAAACTTGCCGGCGAGCGTGGCGCAAAACGGGCGAAGCTGCTACCCGTGAGTGCTCCCTTCCATTGTTCGCTCATGAAGCCCGCCCAAGATCGGCTGGAATCGGATCTGAATAAGTTAACTTGGCACAAGCCGGTATATCCGGTCGCCTGCAACGTAGAAGCAGAATTCATTACCGACGAATTACGCGCGCGCGACACGCTGGTCAAGCAAGTTACAGGTTCGGTAAAGTGGGATCAGTGTATGCGGCTACTGATTGGTAAAAACGTTGAGACGTTCATCGAAGTTGGTCCAGGAAAAGTTCTCTGCGGATTAATGCGCCAGATCGACCGCTCGAAATCTTGCATGAATATTGGGGACGACGCGACGCTGACGAAAACGCTGGAATCACTCTCGCAAGCGCGCGTCTAAAATGCGTTGCCTATGTGGGGACAGCCGCCCTCGGCTGTCCAACCGGGCGCAGCCCGGTTCGTTTTAAGGTGTTACCGAAACATCAACTCGCACGGCGGGAAACTGAGTGTCTTATCCGATTTCTCTACCCACACTTGCGCATGCTGAGCCCGGTCGTTCACTACGATATCCACCACAATGCCGCTTCCACCGCCGGGGCAGCTGCTGGAGCCATATACTTTCTGCGTCTTGATCAGTCCCCACTCTCCGCCCGGACCCCAGTCGCGATAGAAATCATTGAACAAATATTTGGGATGCTGCTGGGGATGTTGCTTCCATTGAGGATCCTGCATCCAGATGCCGTACGCCGTCTGATAATCCTGCTTCTGCAGAGCGTCGAAGAATCGGCCTGCAACCCGTTCTTCCGGCCAATAGCGGAACCACCAGCCGATGCAAAGGAAAATGACGACGAAAGCAATCGCCGAAATGATCCGCTTCTTCCGCTTCCGTTCTTTTTCCGGATCGTATTCTTGGGCGTCCAAGAGCGTCATACTTCTCTAGCATAACGGACACTGCCAGCAACTCCAAAGTTCCCGAGGAACTCATTTCACCGCCAAGCACGCCGAGGTCGCCGAGAACTCAAATCCCATTTTCCGGATTTTCTCGGCGTTCTCTGCGACCTCGGCGGTGAATGCCTTACAAAGTTCGCTTGAACAGCGGAATCGCGATTCCCAGCGTGATCACAGCGAACAATGAAAGAAAAAGCATGTCTCCCCAAACCGCCGACAGAGTCGTCTCCTTCAGCAACAAGCACTTGAAACCATCAACCGCATAAGTGAAAGGATCGACTCTCGCAATCGCCTTCAACCATGGTGGGAATGCCTGAATGGGATAGACCGACCCGCTGGGGAAGAACAGCAGCGTATTGAGAATGCCGAACATGGCGCGGGGCACCAGCGGATCTTCGATGCGCACCATGAGCAGAAACATCATCGTG
>WNFI01248023.1_pt1 | contig 13003 bp, 13 predicted proteins | sample 5400471 | NCBI WGS metagenome assembly WNFI01 (sample SAMN13153348, study PRJNA577476) | soil metagenome | isolation source: 100 cm saprolite on Douglas fir-dominated hillslope | place: USA:California | collected 2013-09-17
CGCTTTTAGATGAGCTGGAAATAGCTGCGTCGTCTTTGCTTGTGGGTTTGAGGAGTGAGAGATGTACTTGTGCTAGCTCCTGGAGAGCCGTGAGGACGTCCGTTGCTGTTAAATGCACTTCTGCCGTAAGAGCGCGGCCGTGGACATTGGGGAGAAATGATGAGGCATTGGAGGCGAGCGTGGATGAGTGGGTTATGAGGTCCCTCAGGGGTATAAGAGCAGCAGAGTGGACGGGATTAGATGGATTGAGAGCGATGGAGAGTTTTGTTGTATTTGAATAGATGACGGAGAGAATAGAGATAAAATCTGTGCGCAGAGAGGAGAGAGGAAGCTCTTGGGAGAGTGAATTTGCCTTGAGGGCTGTGATGGAGAGAGCGCAGGTCTGAACGAGTAGAGCGAGGGACGCCTGACACTGATTGGCAGAGGAGGACATGACTGAGACGGGCCGCGCACGCTCATTTCGTCCCTTGCACGATGGCCAGCTTGATGCGGCTCAGACTGCTCACCGTCCCCTCCCCGGCACGGTATCCCCTCAGAGCCCTGCATACAAGTCCTTTCGTGCACGGAATTAACCCTTTCTCTCCCCTTTCTCACAACTCTCGTCTTTCCTTTCCAAGTCGCACCCTTCCACTTCTACTTCTGCCGTCCCGCACCATCTCCTTCGGCTCAATATTCTCCTCCAAGCCTTCTCCCGCCCCCCCTCCTCATGCAGTAGCACATGTAGCCAGAATGGAGGCAGATGCCAACGCGCTTCCTCATAATGTTGAGAAACAGCTTGCCCTTTTCCAAGCCCTCTCCGAGACGAATATCCAACCTGGGTACGAGCTCATAATAAACCGGTGGGAGAGGATGACTGAATTTGTGCGCTCCCTTCTGGACAATCCTGAATACTATTTGCTGACCCTGGATCTCCGCAAACTCGTAGGACCCCGCTTCGCCACTCCTTCATTCAGACAAAGCGTTCGAGTATTACATCCAGGCTCTTCTCAAAGCAAAAAAGGAAGCATCGATCAACCCCGCAGTACGCAGGCGGCCCTCACTACTCAGCCATCTCCCACACCACAAGAGGCACCGTCCAAAGACCCATCTGCACCAACACAAGAAGCAGTATCCCCTACATCGCAACAGCCCGTTTCCCGTAGCCAAAAAATTGCCTCTTCAGTCCTCGCAGGTGCATCCGTTGAGCCCCCATCTCTCTCAACTCCCGGATTAGGCTCCGCAGGTCAACTGTCTCCAGACATGACCAAGCTTCTTGCAGCTTTCAGTGCTGGTCAGGGCGGTAGCGGGAATCCTGTCCACGTTGTTATCAAAGAACGTGAGTCGTAAAGCATCGTTCTTGTTCTTCCCACCCTGACCCCAGTCACAGGCAAAGGCGCATGGATCCCAAGCTTTGCGCGCTTTTTGGTCTTTGCCGGCATATCCACTTTCTGTACGTTTCTTTTACGCGTGCTGCAAGAAAATTCCTCCTAACTGTATGCAGTCATCCTTACCATACTTTCCGTCCTGGTTGAAAACTCCGGGCTCGTCAAGGCTGCCCCTCGTCAATCCGAATTTGAACCCCATGAATCTAGCAAACCTGTTCGCTTCAGTGACGTACACGGTGTGGACGAGGCAAAAGAGGAGCTCAACGACGTGGTCGCGTTTTTGAAGGACCCATCAAGGTTCGCCGAACTCGGTGGAAAGCTTCCGAAGGGTGTGCTGCTTACTGGTGAGCCCGGAACTGGCAAGACCATGCTAGCGAGGGCCGTAGCAGGCGAAGCTGGTGTCCCGTTCCTTTTCGCGTCAGGGTACGTAGTACCAACTTCCAGAGCATGTGATTTGTCTTCCCCACACGCCCAAGGTCTGAGTTTGACGAGATGTTTGTTGGCGTCGGCGCCAAGCGCGTGCGCGAACTTTTTGCAACGGCACGGAAAAAGCAACCTGCAATTATCTTCATTGATGAGCTCGACGCCGTCGGTGGCAAGCGGAGTGCTCGTGACCAGCAGTATATGAAGCAGACTCTTAACCAGCTACTTGTCGAGATGGATGGATTCGTGCAGGACGAAGGAGTTATTGTAATCGCTGCAACTAATTTCCCCGAGTCTCTTGACGAGTACGTGTTCTATCCAGTTGTTTCGCGTCGGAGTTCTTAGCGGTGTCATGGGCTCCAAGGGCTCTCATTCGACCGGGGCGCTTTGATAGACACATCGCTGTCCCGCTTCCTGACGTTCGCGGACGCGCTCAAATCTTAGTGCATCACATGAAGGAAATTGTCGTTGGTTTTGATGTCGATCCTATGATTTTGGCCCGGGGAACTCCAGGATTCACGGGCGCAGACTTGCAAAACATGGTCAAGTACGTGTTAGAATTGTCAGCTTTATTCTTTCTATTTATGGACTGGTAAACTAGTCAAGCCGCTATCCAGGCGTCCAAGGAGCAAGCAAAAGCTGTTGGACTAAGACACTTGGAATGGGCGAAGGTGGGCGCGATTTCACTGACATAATGGGGTTCGACTAAATGTGTACTTGCGCGTAGGACCGCATCGTTATGGGCGCGGAACGACGTAGTTCATATATTGACGAGAGAGTCAAGCGCCTCACCGCATATCACGAGGGTGGTCATGCGCTTGCAGCTCTCTACACCGACGGCGCGATGCCTCTGCACAAAGTTACCTGTATGCCCCGCGGACATGCACTTGGAGTCGTGCGTCTTGAATATCCTCTCCTTTCCTACCAAACGTGTTTGATGATAATGATATTGGATAGACATCCCAATTACCCAAAGACGATAGATTGATGGTCACACAAAAAGAGTTTTTAGCTGATATAGACGTTGCACTTGGCGGTCGTGTTGCGGAGGAACTCATTTTCGGTCCAGAGAATGTCACGAGTGGCGCATCATCCGATCTGCGAAGGGCAACCGCCACTGCAACCCATATGGTGAAGGCAAGTCAAAGTCCACCCACATTTAACACCAGTAGCAAGAATGACGCTTTGTCTCGTTCACAGAATTGGGGATACTCGGAGAAGATTGGCCCGGTCTATCTTAACGATCGAGAAGAGAGCATCTCTACTAGCAAACGTGAGGAGATCGAGAACGAAGAACGGAGGTGCGTCAGGACTGTCTTGCTCAAGTTTTCGGTCATCCCGTTGATGATGGCATGTTTCATGCAGACTACTCCAAGCCGGCCAGGCCAGGGTCTTTGCTCTTCTCCGGTCGAAGCAGCAAGAACTGCACCGTGTATGTTTCCTCTGTACATATTCACCACTCTGCGATCCACTCGCTAATTGAATGCACACATTTCATAGCTTGCCCTCGCGCTCATTGAGCACGAAACACTTGACATAGAGGAAGTGAAGAAAGTGATTCGGGGAGAGCCTATACGGAATATTAAGGATGTGATCAGCGAGGATTTATCCCACATAAATGCGTCCACTACCGAAGTTCCATCTGCTGTGGTTGCGCCATAATATCCTTCATGTAGACTTCACTTCCGGGTTGTTTTCTTCAGCATATCATAAGTTTGCTCTATTAGTAGTACAATACAAGATTGTCCAAGTGCAGGTAAAAGGTGTGACCCCGCAGATATTTCAAGTGTTAGCAACCCATGGTGGCTGGAGTCTCCGTTGCAGAGTTGATAATCATTTTGTCGTCACGCTCGACACAGCAAGTTGCACGACCAGCGTGAGCGAGTGATATGGGAACACGGCGAAAAGCGGCAAACTGTGGTCGAGAGATGATGCTATCGGACTTCACCCCGCAAGTCGACATTTGTCTCTGGGCGTCTGCCAAATAATCATGCAATGATGCATGGCGTCATGATACCATATATCAGTGGCCCACCTACTGACATTGACCCACCTGTCGACGTATTGACAATCTGCCTGTACATAATCAACTCCTCGTCAAATCAAATCATTTTTTTTCTAATCTTTATTTTAGATCTTGCGAACCTCGCCATGAAATTTCCATGATTTTTGGTGTTTAAATTTGAGCTGTGACGTGGACGTTGCATTTTGTCAGAAGTAGTGATGTTCCAAATAGGGCTTTGGCCTCAGGCCAAAGCCCTATTTGGAAAATCACTAGTCAGAAGGTGGTACCAAAAGCCTGAATCCTTCTGGCATGATGAACACGTTCAGATTGGGTGCCTTAACAATCATGGAGTGGGTATTTACAGGTTCTAAAAAAGAGCCGATGTGAGGGGAATAACTACTTGGTGTGCTAAAAATCGTGCGATTCATGCCCGATTTTTTTGTCAATAGGTGGGCCACTGATAGTACCGCGGCTTGGACTCGAAGGAATGTAGGGAGCGATAAATCCTCGGATCATCTGAACTTGAACTCTTTCAAATTACTGCTGCTCCATACACAATAGAGAAAGTAATGCAGCGTGGTCAAGATGGGCCCAGATCGAGTTCTAGAGGGGGATGGACTCTGGCGATTAAGGTTCTGGACCTGGCTCATGATGCTTCGGCCGAAGCGCAACTCCATCAAACCTGTTTCTGGCCTTTATTGTTCATACCGCTGTAAGGATGGGATGGATGGAATTATGACATACAAGCCACGGCATTCGCACACACGAGACGAAGAACGGCGTAAAGTTCTGCCGCTGGTTTATCTATTCGGATTGGGACTTTCTTTCAAGTTGTGGAATATAGGCATAAGCAAGTGTTTTTTGCCTGACCAGTGAAGTAACTAGTTCCCAGGATCGTTCCTAGGCTCCTAGCAAGGGTGATAGAAGGCCTTCTCGCCTACTGCGGTGCCTAGATACGCGGGTTAAAAAGGTCCGTGGGCGCTCTCACCTGTAAAGATTGAAAGATATGACGAAGCAGGGCATGGCGAACGTCATGCGGCAAGATATGGCATCATGCCATGTCTGTAGCAAAAATGGAACTTATCATGCATGCCATCGTGGACTCGTGCAAGCCACATGCACATTATCCGCAAGTGGAAAAGTGAGCCACCAGCGCCGTTGTCATAAATGAAAGGGCGAGCGAATCAAACAAGGGTACTGTCATCATATACCTTAATGAAGCTTCCTCATTACAGCTTCACTGTGAGAACACTGACTGCGCATGACCACGAAGGGTTATAGTAGATGCAGGTGACAGTGCCTTCTTAGACAGGTAATTTCCCAGTAACTGGGAATAAAGACATCGCGCATGCCTTGTAAAAGCGCGGTGATTGTCAGGGACCTCAGGGTAGGGAGAGATGTGACGACCGACGTCTGTCTCCTGCGGACAATGCAGTATTGGGAAAAATCAGTGCATCGTAATAAGAAAGCGTACCGTGCGAACTGGAGCGTGTGTGTGGACAAGTCGGCAAAATGAGATGGAAAACAAATTCCACCACCCTATATGCTCCGGGGATCCCGGGGGCTGATTCACTGCAAGCCATATGAAATGATGTATTTTCACGGTAACAAATGCCGCCGGGCGGGAGAAAACGGGCGGGTCTTTAGGGCAGTCCATTTCAAGTTAAAGTTCATCATTTCGAACAAACACGTTTTGCACTGTGCCGACCACCACCACCACGTACTAGTGACGCGGCGATCTAAGCGGACTCTGCCGAGTGATCACAGATACCAAAAGTTAATCTATAAATTCAAAAAATATCCCAACGCAGGTGAGTAGCAAGTTTTTACTTTTCTGCAAAGGGGCCAAGGTCGGACGATATCGATACGATACGTAACGACATATTGCCTTGCTAGGCAACCTTAGCCGCGTACATCTACCCCTGAAAGGAGTGGCGCGACCCTGTGTGTCGACGGTACAACGCATACGGGTCCCTTGCTCGAATTTGTGAAGAGTGCGCCATCTCTGTGGTCTGGGTTGTTGAGATTCCGTTAGTGCGGCGGACCCAATAGTGGGTTTTCGCCAAATAGCATTCGTTTATCTCAACCTTAAAGGGACGATTTTGACGACGATTTTGATCATGAAGCCTCGTTGGTTTTTTTAAAGTCCCTCCGCACCCACTTCTACCCCGTCCACCGACGATATCCCCTACCTCCGCCGACAACCCCCAGGTCCAGTTTTCCCGTCGTCCCTTACCTTTTTCCGAAGCTTAAGTCGAAGACCAGATGTGTCATAGGCACCTCACCTTTAAAAAGAGTTCCATTTGTGGTCATTTGATCCTCACCGATTCGCAAATTGTCGATTGTGAAGATCCCGAATGTTATAATAGTTCTGCGCACCCTCCCGACTGTGCTGCCCGATTAGGACGGACTCGTTGTTTGTGTCGCAGATATTATACGTACGTCCAATAGTCCCCCACGTCGTGAGCCCCACTTATCCTCGTCATCTCACACAGCCAGCCGATTCGCATCGTTAACCCCATCCAGGTATTCTTTTTTTCTCAAATTTCCCCGCAAGCTTCACCGCCATTAAAAAATCAATCCTTGAACAGTTGCCGACCAAATGTCCCTCATGTTCTTCTCGATCATCATAACAGTTTCCTTGACATCCCTCATCTCGTCAATTCCCTTATGTTGTAATGTATACGTAGATCATCTTGGACGATGACCCTTGTACTATTATATATCCAGGTCAACCTCACCCAGTACACGGTCTGAGAAACCGACATCCTCGTAATAATCATCTTCGTCCATCGGTTCTCCCTGCTCTCTATTCTGGCCAGGTTGCGATTGCCCCAAAGCTACGGCAGCCCTTTGTTCTGCCTCCGCTTGCCGTTGCGCCGCTTGTGCCTTCTCGACATCCTCCACTGTCCACAATGATACTCCAGTTGAGTTCTCGCCTGCATTCTGCGAGATGGTACGCATGAAAAGCTTTGACAACGTCAAGGCCATGTCTGTTGAGAGGTTTGCCGCCGTTTCGGTAATATACTGATTGATCCACCGTGGCAACTTTGCCCGCTTATCCGCCCGCGCGAAGCGCTAAATATAACGCCGCAAGGGTATGAGCATACGCCCCAATCACCGAACCTCGACCGACGAACCTTATCAGCAAAGACCATGAGGCCCCAATCGGTCTTCCCTCGCAGGGCACGACCGACGCACTGGGCCGCGTTTCGAATTGCGTCAAAGCCCAGGAATTCGGACTCACGTATCCGATATGCATCACGCAGGTATTCCAAGCGCGCCTTTAGGATCCGGCTTTCTGTGTATTGGTATGGGACACTAGTGCGAAATAATGAGCGAAAACGTCATTACAATGCTGGAAAACCTACCCAAACATAATTACTGCCCGCCCATAGTTGTGGTCAAAATCAATCCCTTCAGAAACCTTCCCTCTCGCAACGGATAACAAAACAGCACCACGGCCGTTGTCGCATGCCTTGCATAGGATAAGTGAGCGTATGAAGGGTATCGAAAAGGCTTACTCTGCGATAGTTCTCGAGAGCAATGCTCGTCTCATTCGCGTCGGGCGTTTCCACGAAGATAAGTTTATGTTTCCACACTTCATTCAAGATGCCCTGCCAAGAGATCACTGGTCAAGTTGGGAATAAGGGGGGGGTAAGGCAACGAATACCATCTCATTCCAGGCCGCAACAATGGACTCCATGTAGAGGTAACTCGGGAAGAATGCAACGACCCCATCAGGTACAATCTTGCTATACTCCACCAAGATACTTCCAAAATTCCGAACCACGGCCGGATCATTTCGTACCTCGAAGCGAGAGCTGATAGCAACTTGATCACTACCTCGGGTTATGACCTGAAATGTTCACAGTTAAATACATGTTATAGGAGACAGCGATCAAGTTGTGACTTACAAGGGGTAGGAAGGCATTGCGAGTTAGGGTCATTGCATATGTCTCTTGAACTACAGGAGTAAACTGTAGCATTCTGGGATACATATCGAGTGGCGAAATTGTTCCCGAAGTGATGACAACGCTGGTGAAACGCTCGAAGACGGGCTTGATAGCAATAGCGGGGTCCATGCAGCTGGTGAGGCACTTGAGAACGTGGCAATAAAGGGCAGGGGGCCTGATGCAGAGACATACACAAAGTGGAACACAGGGTTCGGTACCGTGGCGTTGTCTGTCTCGAACGGCTCTAGAATGAGAAGGAAGCCTGAAGACCACACTTGTTATTGGAACGATCAACAATAGGGACGTTGATACCTCTCTCGTACGTTGAAACCAGCGTCGCGAAGTTCGCGACTTTTTGCAATGACGAATATTCATCCAATCGATTGAGCTCAAGGGTTCGAACCAGAGATTGTAATCGTTCTGCACAAAACCTATTCATGGAGGGTATGTAGTTAACTTCCAAATATGGCATGGATTGGCCTACCGGAGCGGCCTCCTTTCAATGTAAGTGATGTCTTTTAAATGTTGGAGAAACGAGAGTGGCGTCTCGGCGACAACATGCAGCACGCGCATACGAGTCTAGACGGACATTAGCATAAATAGAAGTAGCCCGAGGCGGGAAGTAGAATGTAAGGGCCGACCTTAAGATACTCGACAAGCCGCTTGAGGAAAGCTACGAAATGTTCTGCTTTTCGAATATTCCCAGGAATAGCTTCCTTGAGGAGGTCTTCAGGAAGAACTGTACCATGGCTCAGCTGAATTGCCGCCGTTGACGGGGCTATGTGCAGACCTGGATTGCTCATGAAAGTGTCTTCGTCAGATGCTGCCCCCTGTAGTCCTTCTACAAGCTTGGCGTATTCATCCTGAAGCTTGGACGCATCTGTTTTCTTTATCCTGGATGACAAATCAGTATCCCTAACTCGCGACCCTAGAATTTGGAACTCGCTCATCAATTTTATCTGCGAGCTTGTCTACACTCCGAGCAGCTGCGTCAAGCATCGGCCGAGTCAAGTCAATACTCAGTGACTCGATGCACACGTTATCTAGGTCGGTGCTACTTTAACGTAGGAATGACGCGTGGTATTTTCACTACGCACCTATGTTATGCGCTTCGTCGAATACAACAATTGAGTCCTTGGACATCTCTTTTGAAACTTGCTCCGCCACCTTCGGATCCAGAAGATAATGAAAGGAGTAAATGATAATGTCGACGAACGGCATCTTGAACCACGAGTCAGCTTCTTCATTGTGAAAAAAATAGAAGGCGCAAGCAAACCGAACGTCGTATGGTGAAATACGGACAAGTTCCGGTATCTCGTCCGTGCTGCAAGATATCTGCCAATGTCCAGATGCCCGGTGGCAACAGTTTGTCGTAAGAAATGTCATTCATGTTCTTCCATTTACATCCTTGAGTGACAACGCGCTGCCAGGCGAAGGAGAAGTCGCTTACCTCGTGGAAATGACATACTTCAACTGACCCCGGGTCTGCTCTGGCCTTGTTCACGACGGTGGTATTCGTGAGGTCTCGACACCGCGCATCTACGACCTTGCCTTTTTTCTCTTTGGACACCTTTGAATGTAAGTTGTGAATGGCGCAAATTGGTGGCAGGGTACTCTTACCTCCGGGTGTATGCATAGATTCTTGCGACTGGTCAAACCCAAACCAGTAAGAGCCTTTTCCTTCGCTCGCTGTGCTTCCGTTTCTGCAACTGATATGCGGTATTCCATCAATCGTTTCAACTCGGAAAGAGCCTTCTCGATCTCAGGGACTGTTCGAGAGCAGTAGATGAGTTTGCGTTTCAGAGGGAAGAACTGGCGAATCATGGCCAGTCAGAAGCTCATCTCTCGAAGAGATTGTACCATACCTGTTGATACGAGACAATCAAAGAGAGCAGAGAAACTGTCTTTCCCGTCCCTGAAGGCATTTCGAGCACACAATGTCCCTGCATAAGAACACAGGAGTGAGAGATTCGCTCACAAGATGGAGCCATTAATACACACCGTCGCATCCAACGTTCGTTTCAAGTCACACATGTACGCATATTGCTCTGTTGTAGCAGGTTGAATGGGACGAGCACGGTTATAAGGATAGTGTATAACGTACCAGGATATATTCGATCATAAGGAAAGACAATCTGCCAGAACACATAGTTCAATTGTGTACGGGAGAATTACACGGACAGCCCACAGGAAGATCGTCAATAAAGAACTTCATGAGCTTTGCCTTGCAGAATAAGAATAGAGGCCCGTCGGGCTCAGGCTAAGACTAAGTCGACTCAGACGCGGACGCGTTTACAAATATCACGCATTACGCACGTGACGCATTTGAAGTCGTTTTAATTGCCCAAGGCAAGTACCCGTCCTATTAATGGAACATAAGGTCTAGTAAACTATGTGCAGGTATGGTGGCATCTATATCTACGGATATATTTCAAGCATCTGCTCAGCAGAATCAAGAAAAATCTCTCCCAAAAGGTGGACAAGTCATGTAATAGGGTTCCTCGAAGGCTTGACCATGTACGTCTTCGAACGTGGACCCGGAGGTATGAATTTCCACATTCCTGGGTAAACACCCGGGTATTTTGAGGCCCAAAGATGACTTTTCGTCATCCAAGAATACGGTCAATTTGTGATCGATAAGGTGGTCGTATGTCATGCGTTCTTCGCTCCATGAGAGGAGGGCATCGACATCCAAGGCTTGCGGGCGAATGAGGCAAATTTTGAGTAATCCCGGAAGGACATCCGTGTCCTTCGCATCTCGGCAGAGCGATATTAATCCTTCCATAACATTGGAAACGTCCATATCAACGATATGGAGTTCTTTGAGACCTGTCAACCGTCCGAAAAGACACCTCCATCCATCGGCGTGGAATGATTGGGCAATTTTACCTAGATTAAGGCACAATACGCGTGTCCGTGAGCATGGAATGGAACGCAGGAAGCCATTGAGGGCGGCATCGGGCCATATATTATGGGCGTCCGAGCCTCGCAGGCGATAGGACGTTGAGACACCGGAATGACGGGAGGTGGCGCTATATCGGACGGAAGCCTCTCCAAAAGCCTTCATGTCATCTCGGAGCGACAATTTCTCGACGAATGCAAATGTTGGTAGACGATGAACATCCTCCGGGAAGGGATACGGCAAAAGTTCGTCTATATGAGATGGGTCCATATCCCGATGCACCCGGATAGAGCAATGGTGGGGAAGTTGGAGGTGAGATAGCACACGCGGTGCCAACGCCCTCTCTGTCAAGGTTGTAACAAACGAAAGAAGTCGCATATGGGGCAAACGAGTTGGAGGTCGGTTGTCTGAAGTGTTAATGGAGGGGCCGGCGTCATCTAACAGGAGCTCTTCGAGGTAAGGGTTCGACTCGAGGAGGTCGAGAAATTCAGTCATGGAAGGTCTCCTTTCATACTGAGATTGTGAGCTTAAAGCCAAGTGAGTTAGGCGACCGAAGGAGTGCCCTGGATACGGCGAGAATGATTCCACGTGGAGATGCGTCACACGTGATATATCACCACCAAAGATTGGAGGAAGAACGGGGGCGTGGTAAGAACCCCACATTGCGGTGCATAGACGGAGGCATTTCAGCCTCGGGGCAAGAAATCCGCACGTGGATACGAGGAAGCGTGGAACGTCATACGACGAGCACTTGAACGGAACACATATTGACACGCTCTCGATTCGAGACGAATACGGCGAGAAAAAATTGGAAATCTGTTCGCCACGGAAAAGCGTCGAAATGATAATGCTGAGAGGCGCATCCTTCGATCTCTCCAAACAAAGCGTGGCGAGTTGGAAGTCGTGGATGGCGCCTTCCCGAAGATGGATTGTGTTCCATAGCGATGGAAAGCCGAGGGCCGTTTGACGCCAGTGAAAACAGACCAAAGAAAGGGTAATGATACGGTGTCCTGGAGTGTCCACGTCCGCGGTGCTCGCTAATTTCAGGATATACGCAAGGAGTTCGATGGGAATTCTGTTGATGGTGGGCTCAGAATTTTGCTGGCGGGCAAGGACTACTTGTGCGCGAGGGAGGAGCGCGGCTAGTTTCCGGATCTCGCCCTGGAGGGATAAATTTAGCGACACGCATCACCCTGCGAAACACTAACGTCACTAACGTTGATTGACTCGGCATGTTCACTGAACGCGGACCCCCGTCAGCGATTCACGTCTCGTCAAGAAGGGACTCCAAGGCTTACTTTGCGGATCCTGTTTCATCTAAGGTAAGGCCATTGTCAAATTTTGCGATGAGCGCTTCCAGTAGTAATGAAGTGCTGACACTGGACAAAAGGGCTGGGGATGTCATGGGTAAAATTCTGCCAGGCGCCTATTTGACGTACAGCCCACTTTCATATTTATACCCGCTCAAGTACGTGTGATGCCAGCAACCGTTATGGTTGGCTCCGACATTGCCGCTTCCCGCGTGCCCTCCAGGGTCACAAAACACAAGTCTCGCTTGCCTTGCGGAGGCTAAGTGTATTTAGATCCCGTAAGCCGTCCTCGTTGCTCGGAGCGCGAAGAGGCACGCTTGTAGTGGCTGTAGCCGTTGAGACCGGAGGTGCCACTGAGATAATGTCTCTGAGTATCAATTTCATATGTTGGTTGTCAGAGTTGTGAGAACCGAGGTCGGTCTGAAGGGGGAAATAGATACTGCTATCGTTGGCCATGACAGTGTTTCATTTCGTGTGGTGGATCGCGTCGAGGCTAAATCCAACGATCGGCCTGGCCCAAAAACCTGCGACCTGCCAGATACTGATAAAACGCGCAGGGGGAACACGAGACATAGTCCAGATCAACCCACAGAGTCCCAGCTAACCGGTAATAGGAACCTCTCCTGTCGCCTTTTCCTTCGCCCCAACCTCCACCTGCCTTGCTCGCTCTTGCTCTCGCCGATGCTCATCCCGCTCACGTTCCTGTCTGAAGGCAACAGCAAGAATGTTAGGCCAGAGGGCAGCGCTGCGTCGAGCCTGCAGGCGTTCCACGAAAGCCGTTATCTTATCGTGTTGAGCGCGTAGGTCAAAGACGTGCTTCTGTCAAGACCACCGGTTGAGAATATGGTGGGTAAAATACCCCACACATAGTAGGAACTCACTGCATCCGCTACGCGCCGGGCGCGATCTTCCTCTCGCATTCTATCCAACTCTCTCCGTCGTTCTTCCTTCTCTTTCGGATTGAGGCCTGCACGTGGAGTGGAGCCACCAGACTGGGAATAACATGAAACTTCAACATACGAGGTTCATGATGGAGGACATAC
>WNFI01677797.1_pt1 | contig 13003 bp, 9 predicted proteins | sample 5400471 | NCBI WGS metagenome assembly WNFI01 (sample SAMN13153348, study PRJNA577476) | soil metagenome | isolation source: 100 cm saprolite on Douglas fir-dominated hillslope | place: USA:California | collected 2013-09-17
TGCAGATTGCCCAGAGTTCGCGTCGTTCCCAACGCTGCCTTACTCTGTTTGATAGGCCACAGTATACCAACCCGATTATTGCCGCGCAAGGGCCAACTTGTCAGAGTCTTATATTTGCCTGCGGTTGTTAAGGCGTTAGGAATCTTTTCCCATCGCCGGGACCTCGACGGTTGCCTCTGCGGTGCTCTCGACGGGATCGGTCTGATAATCGGAACTGTAATCGATCTTCATCTTGTGAATGTATTCTTCAAAGGCCCCCAAACGCTCCTTCTGCTTGGGGCTGAGCGTAATGAAAGGTCGCCGCTGCTGGACAAAATCAATTGCCTTTCCCATACCGTCGCCGCGAGTCATGAGGTAAGCGATAACCTGGGTTGGAGAACGTCCTAGCCCTGCCGCACAATGCACGTAAACAGGCCGATTGGCGACGGCCTGCTCATGGATAAACTTTGCACCCCGCGCAAGCTGTTCAACCGTTGGCGGTGTGCCATCAATAGTTGGCAACCAGAGATAATAAGGCGTCTGGATACCGAGCTTACGGTCATCCCACTCGACTCGCATATTGACCAATGATCTGACCCCCCATTTTTCCAGCGTCCGCCAACCGCGCAGACTGATCTGTCCGCCCAGGAAAATGTAATGTGTGATGTGCGTCAAACGTCGAAATGGCGTAAAGCGCCCGTGATCCCCGGCCCGTGATGCGATATACCAAAGTGCCAGCAGCGGGCGGTGCAGCGCCCAGGGAGGCAACGGCTCAGGATCGGGTAGAGGTGGCGGGGATGGCGGCACAACCTTTGGCAGCGATCCATCGCGCGCATTTTTGATGTCTTGCAGTGTTGGATTGTTGCTCATTCCTTGCATCCTTTACCCTGCACTCTGCAAAACGTATGCCCTGCCAGTGCATTATGGTGTCGGCGTGGCTATAGTTGATTCTAAACCAGTATACGCTGCGTCAACAAGGCTATGAGCACTATCGTCGAAACCTAATTCCCAAAGACTCATGCCACTCAGGCCAGTGCTTCCAACATATGCTGCCTTGTTACGGATCGATTCCTGATCTTCGTAGCTAATCGCAACTCGATTGCCCTGGCTATAGAGCCACGGCGTACGTGTTTCGTCGTCGAAGTACCGTATGTAGTTGGTGCTGCTGAGCAGCGGGATCAAATCTCGGTAGTAAAGAATCCCACCTGGGCGTGTCCCCGCCGGGACGCCCTGTACAGGTTGATACATTCCGAAAAGATTACCCGGCTTGACGCTGCTCCACGCCTGTCCATAGAGTCCCACACCAAGCACAATCTTGTCAGCGGGTACACCAAAATCCAGGCACTCTGTCACTGCACCCGAAACACTATTCTCCGCCCGCGCTTTATCGCCCCGTGGATCTTTCGAACTGCCATACAGTGGAGAATAAGGGCCTGCAACCTTGCTCCAATCACCCTCGAAACCGTAAGACATAAGGTTAATCCAGTCTACATAGGTCTGGAGCTGAGCAAGCTCATAATTCGGATAGTGGGTTGGTGCTACAGCCATCGTTAGTAGATACTGCTTGGTGTCTTGACCCGACCAATAATCGAGTTGATCGCGTAGCTCCGCCATCAGCAGCGTGAAATTAGCGCTATCTTCTGGACGGTTGGTGTTACCGTCCTTGCCACCACTTATCGGATAGCGCCAATCAATATCAATGCCGTCAAAACCATACTGCCGCATAAAGACAATGCACGAATTGGCGAAGCGAATACGTGCGTTGTGCGTTGCTGCCACATCTGAGAAATATTTGGACTGGTCCCAGCCACCGATGGTCATTAGTATCTTGAGATCGGGATGCCCTTTCTTCAGTAGTTGCAACTGTTTGAAATTTCCACGCAACCGCTCGGTAGTTTTATCGCCCGGATACGGAAACTGCGTATCTGCCCACGGATCGGTAGACACGCACTGACCATTTTGTGAAATATCGATTGCATAATAGTTAAGATGCGTCAGGTGATCTACAGGGATATCGGTGACAAAGTACGGTGGAGTGGCGGTTATGCTGTACGCCGTGTAGTATCCCACAAGCCGGTAGGGAAAAGCTGGCTCCTGTGCTTGAGCCATTTGAGTGACAAGCAGCAAAGCGATCATTGAAGCCGCAAGCAAATTACGGCGGAAGTTCATAGCACAACACTCCACATTCATTAAGCAACATTATTGTTTGCTATGATTGTACTAAAACTTTTCGAGTTGCAGGCAATGCCCAGGTAGACATTGCCTGCACATTTATTTCGTCGATTGACCAGCAGAAGCGATGGCAATTGCCGTATCGCTGATTGGGGCAGTCGCAGGGGACTTATCAACGGCGGTAGTCTTACAGTTGAGCTTGGAAACTTGCCGTATCTCGACAGGCCAGCCGTTGTTTGAATAGGTGATAAGCACTTTAGAAGCGTCCAACGTGCGCCGAATAAGGTCCAGATGATACGTCTGAATATCACTGGACACCTGCGGCGTGTAAAGAACATAGTCAATATTGCACGGGTCGTCATCCAGCATGTTGTACTTGACCGCCGGATCAGTATCGACTTTCCAATAATACTGTGTGTTCGGCAAATTCGTTCTCAGGTCATCGAAAGCATAGTTGTCGGTAACAACAACTGCCTTCTTCGAGACATTTGCCTTAAGCCAATCTACCGCAGTGAGTTGCCCATTGACCTGATTGAGCGTGTATGCGTCCACACGGCTTGAGTAGAATATTCCGAACGGGTACAGCAGGATCAGAATAGCAATACCCGCTAATCCGAAGCGGAATAATGGTTCCTTTGAAGCGCTGCCGATCCAGTTGGCGATAGTAGCGAGAACAATACCGACACAAATTGCCAGGAAAGGTAGCAACACAATCGCTGCCGAGACGACAATTTGTCCGCCGAAGAGGAGGAACAGAGCTGCCGAGACTAGCATCGCAACAATTGGTCGCAGCTCACGTTTATCCAGAGACAGCAGCAGGACAAATAGTGCGGCAATCAGACCGCCATAGATCAATATGGGGTCGGCAGAGGAATAGCTCAGATCAACCCACTGCCGGAAACTGGTCGCAACACCGCTAGCAATGTTCAGGAAACGCCCAGTATCAGGGCCACGATCCGCCAAACGCCCCAGCAAACTCACGTGAGGAAGGTTACTGCCAAACAACCACCCTTGTGGGATTAGCTCCTGTTTCATCTGAGCATAGAGCGGATAGAAAGCCACGAGTAGGAGAAACAACACTATCCACAACACGCTGGCAAAACGCTTGTGATGAACATTAGCCTGCAACCGCACGATAAACAAAAACGCCGGGACAAAAAATATTGCTTCGCCTTTGGTCAGCACCGCCAGGCCAACCAGGACAGCACTCGTAACGTAATGAGCCAATGTTCGGCGTTCGCCCAGAATCAAATACAGTGCCGCCAATAGAAACACCAGCATCATGTTGTCCAGCAACACGGCACGTTGCAGCATGGTCGCCAGCGGCGAGAGGGCAAACAGTAATGTAGCAATCGCCCCTGCCAGATCACTGTGAAGACTCTTATAGGCGATCCCATAGATAAATGCAGTGCTGATCAAACTGAGGATCAGCATCAAAATGCGCCCCGAATTGATCGGGAAGCCGAACGTCGTCGTACCTCCCGTTAAGCTCAGCCAGGAACTCAGAATAAAGGTTCCGACTGGCGGTTCTTCATAGGCGTAAGTGTAAGGTGAGAGTCTGCCCTGGGTCACGAGTGCCCAACTATTGGCAATTGAAGTACCTTCCGCGTCCTGATAGTACGGATATTGGAACAGGTTTTGCGTGTGTAGCACTGTCACCAAGATCAGGATGATCGCCACGATAAACAAGCTTTTGCGGGTCGGATGGGCTTGTGTTGTCTGCATGATCATCTCCTTTAGAAGCTGCGTTGTGTGACAGGCTGGGGTTGACGATGGAGATTGGCGTGCGATGTCTTTTCCCAGGCGTTCTTGCGCAGCAGAAAGTGCTGCACGGCACGCAGCGCCGCCAGCGCTTGCATGAGTTGATACGGGTAGTAGACCAGGGCGACCTTCAGCCGGAAGCCCAGCGGCAGTGGCTTGTCATACGCGTGGGCAAATTCGCGGATGCCCACCAGGGTGACAGCAAGCTGTATCAGCAGCAGGAAGATGGGCAGATAGGACAACAGCGATATGGGCACCGACACACGCTGCGTCAGCGCCACGTACAGCCCCAACGGCAGGTACAGGATGATGCCCGCTTGCAGCAGCGAGTTCAGTAGGATGTACAGCGCCGTCACCTTCTGCGTGAGACTGGGCAGCTTGAGCCAGTCGCCCTTGAAGAAGATTTCGTAGAAGCCTTGGCACCAGCGCGTGCGCTGCTTGATGAAGCTCTCCGCCGTCGCAGGCGTTTCTTCCTGCGTGACATGCTGTTCGTCGTATACGATCTGAATTTTGGCTCCCAGCAGGCTCAGGCGCAGGCCAACATCGGCATCCTCGGTCAGGCAGTGTTCATCCCAGCCATTGATGCGTTGCAGCCAATGTTTCTTGAAGAACACAGTGTTGCCGCCCAGCGGGGTCACCTTCAGCGCCCGCGTGAAGCAGTGCAGCCCGGATTTGAACCAGAAGAAGTATTCCATGCAGTTGAGCGCGGCAAACCAGTTCGAGGTGAAGTTCATGAGCTGCACGCCGGACTGGACCACATCGGCCTCATCCCGCACCATGACGGTGTTGATGACATTGTACAGGTCAGGATGCGGTTCATCCTCGGCGTCGAATACGCACACTACATCTTTGCTGGCGGCAGCCAGTCCCCGGTTCAGGCCGTTCGGCTTGTTCTTGGGACCGGTGGTAAAGGTGATAAGCCGAATGTTGCTCTTGCCGAGTTCATCAATGGTCTGCTGCGCGCGGCGGATGGTGTCGTCGTCATCCTCATCGCGGATCATGACCAGGATTTCTTTGAGGTGGTCGGGATAGTTGATGCGGTCCACGGCGCGGATGGTATCCTGGATCACGTCGGCTTCGTGCCGCGCAGGCAGGATGGCGGTGAAGCCATGCTGCGGCTCCACATACTCACGCGGTGACCGATATTCGTCGGCAGTTTCGGGATTATTCCACGTGTACATCATCCAGTACAGCGTGAACAGCGCCTGGGGCACGAAAATAAGGGCCATGAGCAGGATGACGACAGCCCAAAAGACGGGATGCTGGGCTGTGAGCGCTTCCCGCAGCGAGGGCGGCATGAAGTCAAGCGGCTTGCCGAGAATATCTAGCAGGGTCGGTTTGGTCGTGCTTGTCAGTGTGGACCCGCGGACAACCAAGCCGTTATCGAGGCTAAAGTCGAAGGTAAAAGGACGCGACTGTCCATTGATGAGCAGCAGGCGCTGGGCTGGCGTCAGGATAGTCGCCAGCGATGCAGCTTTGTTGCTGTTATTTACCTCAGTTTGGCTGGTTCCCAGACCATTGGCAGACGCTCCACCCAAAACGGGCAAACGCGAAGCCGTTGTTGTGGGAACCGCTACTGTAAAGTCGATGCTGCCTGAACTGGTCACGCCTTTGTCGGTATGCACAGTGAACGTCAGACTGTATCCGCCGGGTCGTAGCGCGCTGGTGTCGAAGTCATAGCTATACGGAGCCTGATCGAAAGTCGCCAACTGGTAACCATTCACCACCAGTTCGGCACCGCTAATTTTGACGTCCTTTGGGATATTGATGCGGATCGGCACAATGTTGCCATGCGAATTAGCTGATGAATCACTGCTTACCGAAACGTTGGAAGCCGTTGCATTTCCCGCGAGGTCGGCTGCCGTGGTGTCGACTGAACTCGTTATACTGTTCGCTGCATCATTGGTCTTGACAATGTTGGTCGAGTCAGACGCATTCTGGGCAGGCAGATTGAGGTTGGCGACGCTGCCCTCCAGCGGAGGAATATTGGGTGCTCCCACGCCAGAAAGTGTTCCATTCCGGTCAAGGCTGGCAGCCGGATTGAGCAGATCATCGGCGGATGCGGCAACCTTCATCGAGGCTTGCCCGCTGAATCCGGTATAGAACGTTGCCAGTGCATCTGTGGTTGGGCGGTCCAGGCTGCTGCCTCCACTGGCGGTAGCAAGCAATTGTAGAAATGCCCGATCCGCTTTGGAGCTTAGACTCATCCCGTAAACTTTAACAGCCTGGTTTTTAATTAGTGTCAGGACAGACTGACGTGTCGCTTTGCTCTGCCGCCCCAGTTCACTGCTGCCACTCAACAGCACGACCACATGATTACTTGCGACGGACCCCATTGCAGTCCTAATTGCCAAGATAGCGCCGTCGTACAGTGCAGTTGCGCCATTTCCGGTTCGCAGCTTATTGATTGCCGAATTCAATATATCTTTGTCTACGGTGAATGGCTGCACCAGCTTCGCCTGGCTGCCAAAAGTGACCAACGCGATGGGCGTGCTGTCCGCCGCCTGAGCTACAAACTGGCGAGCCGCATCCTGTTCAGTGCGCAGCATTGTCCCGTTGATACCTGTGCTTACGTCAAAAGCGAGCACAACACCCGTCGACTCTTTGACCTGGATCGGCAACTGGCTAGTTGTGACCAGTCGCGGTGTTTGCGTTGCACCAGATAGTTTCACGTCCACGACCTGAGTGCGCTGACCTACCTGTGGCGCGCCACCCGCGATACTCGCCACCGCAGATTGCACCTCTTTGTCCGAGAGTGCATAGCTAACCGCGTGTGTACTTGCAGCAAGCCGATCCAAATACGTTCCGTCGGCGTGGCTGCCCCAGCGTAGGCTGTAGACTGAGACACCCCGCGCCTTAGCGAGTGTAAATGCATCGTCGGCAGTGCTCACACTCCGGCGAGCTTGCTCCGGATTGCCCGCCAGCAGCACCACCATGCGCCGCGAGGCCGATAAGGTTCCAGCGATTTTTACTGCGGTCAGTGTCCCATCATACAGCGCGGTGCCGCCTTCCACGCGCAATGTCTTCAACGCAGCTTCCATATACGCTCGCTGCGTCGTTACCCGCTGCACGATCTGTACATAGCTGCCGAATGTTACCAGTGCAACTGGCGTGGTTTCATCCAACTTGTCCAAAAGGGATCGGACTGTGGCTACTTCGCCCGCCAGCGGATTCCCGACCATATTTGCGCTCACGTCAACCGCAAACACGACGGCTTGACTAACCTTTGCCGAATTGCGGTGCGGTGTGCTTTGTGGACTAAACAGTCCTCCCAAAAGCCCAAGTACCGTCAGGACACTGATAGTAATAGAAGTCATCTCGTTTCCCCTCGCCTGTCTGCGTTGCCGGATGTTGTTGTTTAAAGGTACTTATTAAAAAATGCACCCTGTCTGATGTGGTCTCCGGGGCGGTCTGGGTGTGGGTTTTGCCCAGTTTTCCTGTCAGTGACAAAATCTTTATATTTCAAACCAAAAAGTTTACACTGCTGTAACAGTGGCGGAATATCTCAATAATACGGTCCTGCCCTTGCTTTTCCCTAACCGACTTCCCCCAACCCCCTTGCTTTTCCCTTGCACTCGTCGTCTTGATGATTAAAAACGCCTGCGGAAATGTCGATAGAAAGGGCAGTTCGCTGGCATGTTTCTGAGGGCAATGCTAATATCAGCGCCCGATAACAATTGGGAAAACCAATCTATGTGCGGAATTTGCGGTGTCGTTGACCTGACCGGGCGTGATCGTATTGACCGGAACCTTGTCCACCAGATGAATGAATTGATTCGCCATCGTGGTCCAGACGGTGACGGTTTTTACTTTCAGCCTAACGTTGCTCTGGGGATGCGTCGTCTAAGCATCATTGATTTGGACGGAAGCAACCAGCCGCTCTACAACGAAGACCAGACGATTGCATTGATGTTCAACGGCGAAATCTATAACTATCGTGAATTGCGTCGCAGCCTGACCGAGCGAGGCCACAGGCTCAATACTGAGGGTGATGGGGAGACTATCATTCACTTATACGAAGATTATGGACTGGACCTCTTCAAATACTTGCGCGGCATGTATGCCTTTGCGCTGTGGGATTCGAACGCTAAACGATTGGTTCTCGCGGTTGATCATATTGGCATGAAACCGCTGTATATCCTTGAGCACGATGGCAGATTGGCCTTGGCTTCCGCCGGGCCACGCGCTCGTCGTCGAAAATGGAACGGCCCGCCTGCACATGCACTGGCAATTCGAGGCACCGAACCGCGATGAGGCGCTGTACCGTACACCTTACCGGGAAGATGCGATCATCGACGAGGCCCGCCGCCTGCTAATTGAATCGGTGCAGTTGCATCTACGCAGCGATGTGCCGCTGGGTCTGTTTCTGAGCGGTGGCATTGATTCGGCGGCGATGCTGACCTTAATGGCACGCGAAGCACCGGGCCGGGTTAAGACTTTTACTATCGGCTACGACACGCACTCGCCCGACAATGAATTGCTGAAGGCGCGGCAAGCGGCAACGGCGTTTCAGACTGACTACCATGAACTGGTGATCAATGCCGAGGATTGGTGGGCAGGCTTTGAGAAATATGTCTACGCACACGACGAGCCAAATGCGAATCCTTCGGCAATATCCCTCCTTCTGTTAAGTGAGGTTACGGCTCAGCATGTCAAGGTTGTGTTGACAGGATTGGGTGGCGACGAGCTATTTGCAGGTTATCCTACCCATTGGACCATTGCCAGGTTACTGCGCCAAAGCCAGACCTGGAGTCACCTCGGTTCACTAAGTAGTCCGCTGGCGAGCCTGGAGGCGTGGTATCCAGCGCTTAAGCGTTATCGTGTCATCGGTGCCTTGCCTACCTACCTACCCCGTATACGTCAAGCCGTCCTGCCGCGCGACGAAGGGCTGCTGCGGATGCAATCCTTTGATGGCATGGTATTCAGTGATGCACTACGCAAACAGCTTTACGGCCCTAAACTAATGGAAGCATGGCACCAGGCGCATCACAAAGAACAAGTTTATAGTGATATCGTCGCGCGGAGTTGGCGCGACGATCCATATGATACGTCGCAAGCGCTTGTGATCAATACATGGCTAACTGGCAATGCACTACTTTCCCAGGATAAGGTAACGATGGCTTCATCCCTTGAGGCACGTGTACCCTTTTTTGATCCGGTTTTGCTCAAATTCGCCGCCAATGTGCCCACTGAGCTAAGGATGAAAAGTAACAAGTACGTCCTGCGCGAAGCCATGCGGCCTTACTTGCCAGAAGCCATGTTGCAGCGCCCCAAGCAACCCTTCGGCACGCCAATCCTCAACTGGTTTGACAATGAATTGAGCGACCGTTTGCGCGATCTACTGCTGGATCGTCAGGCATTCATTCGTGACCTGTTCAACATATCCGCACTTGAACGGTTGCTGCACGCGCACTTTGCTCATCAGACCCGCCATGAAGAAATTATTTTCAGGCTGGCAACCCTGGAATTGTGGGGGCAGAAGTTCCTGCAACCAGCACAGGCGAATACGTCTAAGGTGCTGTAAGTTTCTGGGAGATTAACCGGGAAAAGAACCCGAATCGTGAACGCTTAATAGCGATTCACAGCATAACTACTTCAAAGCTGCTTCACGATGAACACAACAAGGTTCAGAAGTCATTTTCGCATGTTCTGATTCGTCACTGTCAAACTTGGAATTACTGAACGCCTAATTGGAAGCGCCTGCATTTTGCACGAACAAAGTGCGAAATGTTTTCAGTTCGTGAATTGGCAAGATACCCGATACAAACAAGATCGCACCGTAGACCAATGCGCCCACGATGATACGAAGGATAGGTGCCCAACCCACAGTGAGTTGTAAACTAACTACCATTCCTGCTATACCAGTAAGTATTCTAAACACATCCAGTAACCGCAGATCCTCGCGCACCCAGCTTCGCAAGCTCCACAGGCAAACAATATCAACAGTTAACAAGCTCACCACGGCTGCCCACGCCGCCCCAACAGCAGCGCCGGAGGGCACCAACACAATGCACGCCAGCAGATTGACGACCGCCCCTGCGGCTGTTGCCAGCAAATAGGCATGTTGCTTAGATAAGATCAGGAGCCACCAATATGAAAAACTGGCGACAACGGCTAGCGGAAGTATCCAGATGAAAACTCGCAGCGTTGGTCCCGCTACTGTCTGCATTTTGCTCAGGAAACTCAAAACGTCGTTTGCCATCAGCGTCGTACCGACGGCTATCGGAACCGTGACTGCAATGATCATCGTTAGTGAACGGCTGCCTATCCATTTAAGGCGCACCGAGGATGTCATGTGGATTCTGGTCATGATGGGAAGTATGTTGATTGAATATGGAATCCAGACGATAGAAGTCACCGCTTGAAGTGCCAGGCTGCTTACGCCGAGATACGCAGCCTCTTTGTCGCCAATATAGATGAAAACAAAATACGCTCCAAATCTCATGCAAAAAGTGTAGAAAGTTGCTGCGATTCCTCCAGGGAAACCGTGGCGCAATAAAAAAATTGATTCATCGGGTTTGAGACGTAGGCGAAACCCCATCCCCAGGGTCCGACGTGCCTCGTAGAGATACAGAATAATTGTGACGACAGAGACAATCGACAGGACCATATAAAGCGCAGTTAAGGCATGTACCGAGTATCCATGCAGCAAACTTTGAGTTATCGATGTTATGCCCCAAACCTTCCCAGCAAGCTGTGGTACATTACCAGTTTGGAGTAAGACGATGAAGCCGCCAAAAATCGTCGTTGCTGCTGCATAGAAACTTTGCAAGAGGGCGACAGTCTTCATTTTGCCGCGTGCGATTAGCAAGGCTTCTGTAGGAACAGTCGGGGCAAATGAGAAGACTAGCGTAAACAACGCCAATAAAAAAACCAAGAACGCGTCACCTGTAAAACTATGAGCGATCAGGACAAAGGCGATGCTCAACAGGCAGGTTGCACCAGATAGCGTCAGGTGCAATGCCATCAAATTGCCATAAAGTGCGGCATGATCCTGAGCCGGACGACGCGCTAATTCACGAGTACCAACTTCCAGCAACCCAAGATAGGAAATGCCCGTAACAATTGCCGCAAAAGAGAGAATTGCACTTTGCAACCCATACGCATCCGCCAGTTTTGTGACAATAATAATTGAATAGACAAAGTTGAGTCCCAGCGCAAACACATTGCTAAACACCAGGGCTAGGAAGTTTGAAAGAACAGAGCGCATGAAATGATGTTCCGCAGAGTAGTCAACAAGAATCGAACAGTAGAAAGCCTCGACATGGGGTCAGATCATCCTTCTTTCTGTTTTTGCAATGCCCGCGTATGGAGATGAAGGATATCGTGCATGATAAGCGCGCGATTTTGTTCGTGTACGCGTGCCATTTCGTCGCCTACCGAAAATAAATAATGTGTCCCTAACACCACACGAATCTGATCTACGTCGAGGTTAAGCTCTTCCATCAAATTTAGTGCTGGTATGAGGCCAACCAGCCGATCCTTGTGACCGAGTACCACGCGCATAAATTCCCATTGACGCGGCTCTGGATGCTGATCAATGACGCCCATGGCAGCGAACGTCCGGGCCGTCACACTCTTGGGTGTTTCAGCGTAAATACGTCTATGCTCCGCCTTGACTCGCTCCGTCGCACCATCAGCCAGGATGTCAATCACTGCGGGCGAAACAATATCGTCAACGATCTCCAGGAACCTCAGTCGGCCCACCAGGCCAATGCCCAGGCCAAGTGTTGTATAGAAAGTGCGATGCATTTCGTCATGAAGCAGCAATGCAGGCGCGAGAGCAATGCGAGTCTGTTCACCGAGCCGCCATTTCGTCTCATCCAGGAAAAACAAAGCTGCGCCACCCATCGAATGCCCAACGAAATTCACCGTTTTTAGCTGACGCTCGCCGGGCTGACGACGCAGCTTAAGGAGTTCGAACCAGCTTTCAACGGCTCGCATTGCGCCGATGGGGTTGCAATGCACAATGTCGGGCGTTGGATGAATAAACGGTGTTTGCCCAAATCCGTTGTGATCAACCACCAGGGCTACCAGTTTTCGGTTCCTGGCAACAATCCTGGCAGGTAAATCTTCCCAGATTACGTTGCTGCCTGTCCAGCCATGAATGAAGACAACATAACCTTCCGCCTCGCCAATTCGGGCTTCCAGCTCGTCGTCCGTTGTCTCGTAATCCTCGGCCCACGTGATGTGCCAGGTGAAATCGCGCAGCCCGGTATCCAGTAACATTCCGCTGACTTCATCACGCTTGAGCATTCCCTTTTCGGCAAGTGTCATCAATGAATAACTTGCGTTCTGGGCATGGAATTCAGGACTACTGTTACGTGAGTTATAGCCTTTGAGCCATTCGTGCTGGTTGAACATGGTTGCCCTCACTGAGGTGTTAAGACGGAATATCCGAGTTTAGAGAAGTTGTAGAAACTCATCTATACTTAGACCGAATCGGTGATAATTCCACGCAAAGTTCCTGCGTGTAACTCTCTGTGATCAGGGATAATAACCTGAGCGTAAGGCTCACCACGGCGATAGACCATATGTGAACCTGCGCTCTGTCGGACAAAACGAAACCCAACTTTTTGTAGGGCTTTTGCGCATTCACGCCCGGATATTCTTGGTAGCTTTGGCACGATGATTGTTGTATAGAAGGCAGCGACTAAACATCAAGCATTATGACTTCGTGCGTTTCTGGAGGAATTGGCAGGTTATCAGCTTCTAATGCTTCTATGTAAATTTGAATAGCGTCCTTGATGTTCGCAATTGCTTCTTCGCGAGTTTCACCCTGGCTATGACAACCAGGTAGACTCGGACAACTAGCGCACCATTCGCCGTTTTCGTCCGTGTAGATCACTACCTGTCGCATAACATCCTCACTGATCTGATTTAGTCAGAATTGTACATTATTAAATCGACATGAGCTATGTTTTAGACGTGATTTTGAAGTTGTTTATTATCGTGGAGTATGCCGACGGCGAAGTTCGGCGGCAATATCTTCAGGCGTCACGCCCATCTGTGCCATGAGAACCATTGAATGATAGGTCAGGTCGGCAAGTTCGCTGATCAGCCGCTCGTTGCCCTGATGCTGCGCAGCGAT
>WNFI01012928.1_pt1 | contig 13001 bp, 13 predicted proteins | sample 5400471 | NCBI WGS metagenome assembly WNFI01 (sample SAMN13153348, study PRJNA577476) | soil metagenome | isolation source: 100 cm saprolite on Douglas fir-dominated hillslope | place: USA:California | collected 2013-09-17
CTGAGCGACGTGGCGCGCGTGGGCGAGCTCACCGCTTCGAAGGACTCTGGCGCGCACACCACGACGTTCTCGCGCTTCTACCGCCTCGACCGCGACACCGCGATCATCGACACTCCGGGCTTCCAGTCCTTCGGGCTCTTCCACCTGACCGAGGACCAGATCGGGGAAGGGATGCGCGAGTTCCGCCCGTTCCTCGGCCGCTGCAAGTTCAACGATTGCGCGCACCTGGGCGAGCCCGGCTGCGAGATCATCGCCGCGGCCGGCCGCAACGAGATCTCCGCTCAGCGCCTGTCGTTCTACCAGGTCCTGATCGAGCAGCACCGGGAGCTGCACGAGCAGCACCCAGAGTGGTCGAGATAAAACCGTAGTCTGTCCCCGGATTTCTTATCGCGAGATCGAAACCGGAATGCGCCGCCGTCCGAACTGGCGGCGCTTGTCGAAGGCCTCGAAGCGGCCCGGGATGGCGGAGGAGCAATCCGGACACCGGCCGTCGGCCGTGAGACGCCAGGCGTCGATGCGGTGCCAATCGCGCGCGATGAGCGCGGCGCCGCAGCCGGGGCAGAAGGTCGTGCCGCCCTCGGTGTCGTGCACGTTGCCCGTATAGACGTAGCGCAACCCCTCGTCCATCGCGATGCGCCGCGCCCGCGTGAGCGTCGCCGCCGGCGTGGGCGGCAGGTCCGTCATCTTGAAGTCCGGGTGGAACGCGGTGAAATGCAGCGGCACGTCGGGGCCGAGCTCGCGGTGGATCCATTGGCTCTCTGCACGCAGCTCGGCGTCGGAATCGTTCCTGCCCGGGATGAGCAGCGTCGTTATCTCGTACCAGACGTCGGTCTCGTGCTCGAGATAGGCGAGCGTATCGAGCACCGGCGCGAGGCGTGCTCCCGTGAGCTTCACGTAGAACTCGTCGGTGAAGCCCTTCAAGTCGACGTTGGCGGCGTCCATCGTCGCGTAGAACTCGCGCCGCGGCTCGGGCGAGATGTAGCCCGCGGTCACCGCCACGGTGAGGATGCCGGCCTCGCGGCACGCTCGCGCGGCGTCCATCGCATACTCGGCGAAGATCACCGGATCGTTGTAGGTGAAGGCGACGCTCCGGCAGCCGGACTCGACCGCCGCGCGCGCGATCGCCTCGGGGCTCGCCGCGTCCATGAGGCGGTCCATGTCGCGCGACTTGGAGATGTCCCAGTTCTGGCAGAACTTGCATGCCAGGTTGCAGCCCGCGGTGCCGAAGGAGAGCACGGCGCTGCCGGGCAGGAAATGGTTGAGCGGCTTCTTCTCGATCGGATCGACGCAGAATCCCGACGAGCGGCCGTAGGTGGTGAGCACCATCGCATCGCCGACTCGCGCGCGCACGAAGCAGGCGCCGCGCTGGCCCTCGTGCAGGCGGCACTCGCGCGGGCACAGGTCGCACTGCACGCGGCCGTCGTCCAGCCGGTGCCACCAACGCCCGGGATGCAGCGGACCTTCTATTGGCCCGGGAACGCGCGCGGTCACGTGAACTTCTCCACCGTGTAGCGCCACAGCCGCATCTGAGGACCCCAGAAGCGCCGCGGCAAATGCGCCTTGTGCCGCAGCTCGGAGAGGAAGTCGAGCGGATCGGGAAGGTTTTCCCAGACCTGCGGCAGGAAGGTCGCACGCTGCTCGCCGTACTCGAGCACGATGCCGTCGGTGCCGGGGCACAGCGCCGCCAGCGCTTCGGCCTCGCTCGCCACGGCTACGCTGGCGCGCGGGGAGAGCAGCGACACCTCGACCCGCGGCGCGCAGCGTGACGAAAGTCGCGGCGCGCTCGCGCAGCCACTCCTCGTTCCAGGGCGCGCCCGTCTCGGGGCCGTGCGCGATCGCTTCGCGGGCGATCGCGAGCAGCACGCGGCCGCGCTCGGCGCGCTCGATCACGAAGCATTCTCCGTGAATGCGAAGGCGCCGTATCCCACTACCCGACTGCGGTCGCCGGCGGTGTCGCCCGAATTGCGCAGGTCCACCATCTCCGCCGCGAGCCCATGCCCGCGCGCGGCGCGCAGCAGGCCGTTGATCGGCGCCGCCCCGCACGCCTCTTCCGGCACCAGGCGCGCCTCGAGGCCCACGATGGCGCCCGCGGTCGCGCGATCCCGTCCGCGCGCCGATTCATAGGGCAGGTAATGCGACAGGTCCGAGCTCACCACGATCAGCGTCTCGGGCCCGCCCCAGAGCGTCTCGAAGAGCAACGCCGCCTCTTCGGGAGAAGCGTCGCCCACCACGACGGGCACCAGGCTGAACGAGCCGAGGACCGACTGCAGGAAGGGCAGGTGCACTTCGAGCGAGTGCTCGAGTGCGTGCGCCCGGTCGCTCACCTCGACGAAGGGCAGAGCGGCGAGCCGCGCGAGCGCCTCGCGGTCGAGCGCGACGGTTCCCAGGGGAGATGAAAAAGCCTCGACCTCGGGAATCGCCGCGCCCGCGACGTAAACGCGATGAGCGGGGCCCGCCAGCACCACGCGGCGCACGATCGAGCGCAGCGGCGCGAGCCGCGCGTAGATCGATGCGGCGACCGCTCCGGAATAGATGTACCCGGCGTGCGGAGCGATGATCGCCTTCGGCGCCCGCACTCCCGGCGCCGTGTTGCGCGCATCGGCCAGATAGGTGGCGACCTCGGCGGCGAGCGCCGACGGATCACCCGGATAGAAGGACCCCGCCACCGCGGCGGGTCGCACTGCGGCCACTCGTCACCTCCGTTGAGACGGAGATGGAGACTAGCCTAGCACTTTCAACGGCCCTCACAGAGCGAGCACCAGCTCGGACGTAGCCCGTCCGGCACGGTCGTGACGCGCGCTCAGCGCGAGCCGCGCGCCCGCCGGAGCGCGCACCGTCCATTCGCACTGCCCGCGATCGGACGTCATCGCGGGATCGGGCAGGAAGGCCTGCAGCGACAGCCTTCCGGCGCGGCCTTCGAGCTGGCCGCCCTCGACGCGCGGCTTGCCGCCGACGAGCTCCGCGCCGGCCGGCAGGACGATTTCGTAGATCACGCCGCGCGCCACCTTGCGCTCGAGCGCGCGCTTCGTCACATAGGTCGGCAGGTAGCCCGTGTTGTGCACGACGAGCCGCACCTTCCAGGTTCCCGCGCCGAGCGCCGTCGCCTCCGTGCGCAGGATCTCGAGCTTCGGCGTGGTCAGCGCCTGCCACGCGAGCCAGCGCGGGAAGCGGCGCACCTCGCGCTCGCGGTATTTCGCCGGCGGGTTGCGAAACACCGAGAGCCGGTTCCAGCCGCCCAGCTCGACCGGGCCGAGCTGCGGGTGGTCGAAGGGATACCAGGCGACGTAGCCCTCGCCGCCGAGCTCGGCGTCGCTCCAGCGCAGGAGCTTCAGGTCATCCTCGGCCGGGTGCTCGCGGTACCAGTCGGTGAAGTGGTAGCCCTCGATGCCCGCCTCGCGCAACGGCGCCCAGATCTCGACCGTCCAGAAGAACTGCCCGAGGTGCTCGTAGATCCAGTCGAAGCCGCCGGTGATGACCTTCTTCGGGTGGTACTTGAACTCGTGGAAGATGGAGATGTTCGGATAGCCCGTGAGCTCGGTCGACTTGCGGCCGAAGAGCTTGTAGAGCCACAGGTCCTCGGCGGGCATGTGGTCGTCGGGCTCCGAGGCGAACGGCCTCAGGATCACGCCGCTCTGCGTGTGGAAGCTCACGCCCGCGCAGAGGTTCGGATGCCGGGCGATGAAGTCGACCACCGCGCGCACCTCGGGCTCCGAGGCGGGATAAGGCCCCGCGCCGACCTGCTCGAACTCCTGGCGCCAGCCGGAGGGAAAGTTGCGATTGAGATCGAGCCCCTGCTTGTCGCGATTGACGCGGATCTCGACGCCGTCGTAGTTGGTAAGGCGGCCCTCGGGCACCACGCGCCAGTAGCGCCCACCGTATTCGGCCGGATCGCGCGGCGTCATCAGGCGCGGATCTTCGGGGTGCTCCCTGTAGTGGCCGTTCGGGTCGGGGATGCGCATCGACAGGATGCGGCCGTCGCCATCGATGTCCTCGACGTCGAGGCCGTCGACCGGATCCTCGTCGAAGGGGTACGGTCGCGTCGAGGAACGGATGTACTTCGGCTTGTCGGCGAGCGCCCATTCGGCGCCGTCGGGATTGATCCGCGGGCAGACGTACACGGTGCGCGTATCGAGGAGGCGCGTGATCTCGGCATCCCGGCCGTCGCCCTCCTCCAGCGCCTGCAGGAAATGCAGGCAGGCGGTGGACGCCGTCAGCTCGCCCGCGTGGATGTTGCCGTCGATCCAGAAAGCCGGCCGGTCGCCCGGCGTGGCGCCTTTCCGGCGCGCCGCGGTCACGAGCCAGATGTCGCGCCCCTCGTGGCTGCGTCCGATGCTCTCGACCGAAAAGAGATCCGGGCGGCGCGCGGCAAGGGCATTGACGATCGCCGTGAGGTCGGCGTAGCGGTAGAAGCGGTCGAGGCGAAGCTCCATGGCGGTGGCGGCGGCGGCAAAGCCGCGCATTCTACGCTCCGCCCGCCCGCGGCACCTCAGGCGACCTGCAGGGCGGCGGCGAGCAGGAACACGATCAGCCAGACGATGAGGGCGCGCCAGAGGAGTCCCTCGAGGCTAGCGAGCGCGTCCTCGCGCGCGGGCTCGCCCGAGCCGAGCGTCGGCCGGGCGATCGGTCCGTCGACGCTCGGCACCGGGTCGCCCAGCCGCACGCCGAGGGCACCGGCGCCACCCGCGAGCACTATGCCCTCCTCGGGCCGCACCCATTGCGCCGCCTGCGATCGCCAGCAGAAGAGCGCGTCCTCGAAGTTGCCGACGACCGCGAACGTGAAGGCGGTGAGCCGCTGCGGGATCCAGTCGATCGCGCGGAAGGCGCGCCCCGCGAACCAGCCGAAATCGCGCTCATCCGGCTCGACCACCTGCTCCCAGCTTTGCGCGGCGCGGTGCGCGAGCGGATAGAGCACCAGCCCGAGGGGCCCGGGCAGGACCAGGAACCAGAAAAGCGGTGCGAACGTTCCATGGTGCGCCTCGCGCAACGCCTGCTCGGCGGACATGCGCGCGATCGCGCCGGCATCGTCGGTCCCCACCGGCTCGCCGCGCCACTGCGCGAGGAGGTTCGCCGCGGCGCCCGCCTTCTGATCGCGCAGCGCCGTCTCGATCGCCGCGAGCTCCTTCACGGTGCCGAGGAAGCGAAGCGAAGCGTAGAGCACCGCGACGTCGAGCAGCCACAACGCCACGGGATGGATGGCGGCGGCGAGCGCCATCGCCAGCGAGACCGGCACCAGCGACGCGCCGATCAGCACGATCCACGCGAGCACGCCCGAGTTGCGATCGCCGGCGTTGAGCTTGCGCGCCGCGGAGAGACAGAGCCTGCCGTAGAAGGCCGCCAGCCGCGATCGGCTTCGCGGCGGATAGGCGTGCTGGGCGAGAAGCGAGGCGAGAAGGCCGAGGAGGCTCACGGGGCGAAGACGGCGCGCATTGAACTGATTATAGGTGGCGCTGCCGGCGCGAAAAAAAAATGCCCCACCGGGTGACCGGCGGGGCAAACCGCTCTCGGAGGAGAAACGTCGGCGCTCGGCCGACGCGTATTGCATTGCAGCAAGCGTGCCAAGCGAGTGGGCGATTCGATTCAGTTACTTAGCTCAACGCGCCGGCGGAGCGACGTCCCTTGTGCCACCCTTTGGTGCGCCCCGGCACCAACTTCGGGAGTCAGCGCGCCCGGTTGCCCCTGACACCGGCGAAGAACGCTTCGATGCGCACGAGATCCGCGGCGACGTCCTCCCCCGCCTCCACCATCGGGCCAAGGCGCACGCAGCGCGCGGCGTAGTCGAGGCTCGCGAGCACGACCGGCACTCTCGCGGCGCGCGCGATGTGCAGGAAGCCGGGCTTGAAGTGCTCGACGGGCTTGCGCGTGCCCTCGGGTGCGATCGCGAGGACGCGTTGCGCGGACTCCTCGAAACCGCGCACCGCGTCGCCGACCACGCCGTGGTGGCTGCCGCGATCGACCGGAATGCCGCCGAGCCAACGCATGCACGGCGCGAGGGGACCCCGAAAGAGCGTGTGCTTGCCGAGAAAGGAAAGGCGCAGGTCGAGCGCGAACATGGCCGCCATGCCGACGACGAAATCCCAGTTGGAGGTGTGCGGCGCGACCGCGCCTTGAGGTCGACGTTGCCGCCGGAAAGGATGATGCCGACCCGCCGGCCGCGGACATCGGCGCGCCGATCGAGCACGCCCGCGGTGGCGAGCGCTCCGGTCGGCTCGACGACGAGCTTCATGCGCTCCCAGAGGAAGCGCATCGCCTCGACGATCTGCGCGTCGGTGACGGTGATCACGTCATGCACATGGCGCAGCACCAGCGGCAGGGTGATGAGGCCCGGCGACTGCGTCCGCGCGCCGTCGGCGATCGTGCGCGGATCCTCGACCCGCTGCATGCTCCGGCTGCGGAAGGAACGCGCCACGTCGTCGCCCGCCGCCGGTTCCACGCCGATCACATGGATCCCGGGCGACAGCGCCGTGGCCGCGATTGCGCATCCGGAAAGCAGTCCCGCGCCGCCGCAGCAAACGTAGAGCGCGTCGAGGGGGCCGATGTCCTCGATCAGCTCCTTGGCGGCGGTGCCCTGCCCGGCGATCACCGCCGGATGGTCGAACGGCGGAATGAGGCTCGCGCCCGAATCGCGCGCGACGCGGGCCGCGACCGCCTCCCGGCTCTCGCCGCCGGCGCGATCGTAGGTCATGATCTCGGCGCCGTAACCGCGCGTCGCGGCAACCTTGACCGCGGGCGCGTCGGCCGGCATGACGATGGTGGCGCGGATGCCGAGCAGCTGTCCCGCGAGCGCCACCGCCTGCGCGTGGTTGCCCGAAGAGAAGGCCACCACGCCACGGCCGCGAGCCGCGGGATCGAGCGTGGCGAGCGCGTTGTAGGCGCCCCGGAACTTGAAGGCGCCCATGCGCTGCAGGTTCTCGCACTTGAAGTACGCCTCGGCGCCGGTGAGCTCGTCGAACTGGCGCGAAGTGGCGACCGGCGTGCGGTGCGCGACACCCTCGAGGCGCTCGGCGGCGGCCTCGATGTCGGCGTAGGTGACCGATGCGGGCGATGGCGCGTCGTTCATGCGGCGCGGGGGCTCGCGCCCCGGCGAATCATTCGAGCGAGATCTTGCCGTCGAAATCGACTTTGAGGGAGATCCCGTCGACGGTGAGCGTCATCTTCGCGGGCAGGGACTCGCCGCCCTTGAGCTTCCCCGAGGCCATCGCGCGCTCGACCGCGCCCTCGATCTCGCGCTGCGACTGCACGCCGACCATCTTGAGGAACTTGCGGATGCTCATGTTGAAGGCGTCGGGATTCATGAAGCGCTCCTCGCTGGCGTGGCCTACTTGGTCGCGATCGACGCGAGGGCGTCCTTGAGCGTGTCCTCGGCGAGCGCGTTCACGCTCTCGGCGAGGATCTCGGCCTCGGTCGCGACGTTACCGGGCAGGCGGCTCACGTCCATGACCGCGACCAATTGCGCCGCCGCTCCGGCCGCGCGCAGCAGCTTGGCGCGCTCGGCCATGAGGATCTCGATTTCCTTGCTGAGCATGAAAGTGCCGGTGTTTTGCATCGTGGCCGTCATTGCGGGCTCCTTTGGAAGCCTCAATTCTACCCGTGCCCCGCTTTCCCGGATCGCAGCGGCAGCCCGACGAGCAGGTTCTGGGGCTTCACCTTGAGCGTGCGGTCGGGGCGGCACGCGAGGCCCAGGTACACCGGTCGTCCCTCCAGCTCCGCCAGCGCGTCCGCGGCATCGCGAAACTCGAGGCGAAACAGCGCCACGATCCGCTCCAGCGTCGCGGGATCGACCGCCTCGCCGCGGTAGAGGCCGTTGAGGATCGCCGTCGCATCGACGTCGAGGCCGACGTGCCAGCGCCAGCGTTCATCCTCGATGCGCGCCACGGGCTCGATCGTGACGTCGGCCCCCGCCAAACGGCGCACCCAACGCTCGAGCACGCGCGCCAGCGCCCGCGGCCCTTCGCGGCCGGCGGTAAGGTCGAGGACGAAGCCGTGCAGCTCGTCGCGCAGGAAATAGAGCGCCGCGTTCTCGTGCGTGAGGACGTCCATCTTGACCGCCGGGATCGCTTGCTGGCCTCGCAGCAGCCGGCCGACGTTGCCGAAACCGCCAGTCTCCGCGAACGTCTCCACTGTGGCCGCGTCGGCACTGAGGACCTGGCCGCCTTCCGTGCTCACGCGCTGGCGCCGGAACAGCATCTCGCCGGCCCGGAGCAGCCACGCGTCCTCGCAGCCGTCGAGCGTCGCCCGAGCGATCGCCTGCGCGAGCGCGTCGACGAACGCGGGGGCGAGGTCGACGGCATCGCGGCGGAAGAGGTCGAGATAGGCGTCCTCGAGCGTCGCGTGGCTCACCACGCGGTCGCGGAAGTGCAGGAACTGCGTCCAGTTCTCTCGGGCGTCCGCGTCCTCGACCGCGGCGAGCATCGCCGGCGCCACACTCGCGCGTGGGGTCGAGGCGATGAGCGCGTGGAGCGCGCGCTCTCCCGGGCCAGCCTCGGTCGGCGGCACGAGCTCCTCGCGCGCGGCGTAGCGGGAGAGCCACGCGTCGGTCGCAACCAGGCCGCGCCCCCGGTGCTCGAGGAGGCGAAAGCCGCTCGACGCCCAGAAATCCTGCGCCATGGAAGTCAGTCCTTGACGCCGCCCCGGCCGGTGAGCGCCATGATGGTCTGCACGCCCGTCGCGCAGTGCGCGCGCTCGCCGCCCTTCTCGACGAAGGCGTCGAGGCGGCAGACGGTCAGCGTGCGGCCGCTGCGGATCACCTCGCCCACCGCGATCGCGCGTTCGCCATCCGCGGCAGCGATGAGATTCACCTTGAATTCCACCGTGAGCACGCCCGCCTCGGGAGGAAACAACGTGAAGGCGGCGAAGCCGCCGGCGGTATCGGCGATCGTGGCGATCATCCCGGCGTGGAAGAAGCCGTGCTGCTGCGAAAGGTCGGGGCGAAAAGGCAGGTGGATCTCAACCCGGCCCGGCTCGACCCGCTCGAGGCGCGCGCCGATCAGCGCCATCGCCCCCTGGCGCGCGAAGCTCGCCCGGGTGCGGCGCTCGAAATCGGGATCGGCGGGGACGAACGTCGCGGGCACGCCGCTAGCTCCCGAGAGTCGCGACCTCGGGCAGGGGGAAGCCGTTGAAGTTGCTCGCGTAGGCGGTCGTGTAGGCGCCGGCGTTCTTGATGAAGATGAAATCGCCGTCCTGCAGATCCGCCGGGAACAGCTCCTCGCGCATGACGACGTCGACGGAATCGCAGGTGGGACCGGCGACGTTCCACGCCACCGGCTCGCCGTCGCGGTCGGTGTAGATGTTGTAGCGCAGTCCCTCGGTGGTCTCGATGACGCCGCCGAACACGCCCGCGTCCCAGTACATCCAGCGCTGGTTGTTGCGGGTCGCCGTCCCGACCACGCGGCAGATGAAGTAGCCCGCGTCGGAGACCAGGTAGCGCCCGGGCTCGGCGATCACCTGGATCTCGGGCCCGAAATGGCGCAGCTCCTTGTTGATCAGCTCGGCGATCGTCTCGATCGACGGAATCGGCTTCACGTGGCGCACGGGATAGCCGCCGCCGAGGTTGAGGAGCCGGGGCTTGAGGCCCACCGCGCGCATCGCCGCGAACACCTTGCGCGCGCGCTCCATTCCGACGCGCCAGTTCTCCGGGTTGAGGCACTGCGAGCCGACGTGGAAAGTGACGCCCGCTAGGTCCGCCTGGCAGTCCGCGGCCGCGGCGATGCACTCCGGCACGTCGCTCATGTGCGCGCCGAACTTGCCGGCGAGCGGCCAGTCGCTGCCGATGTTCGGGGCATCGATGCGCAGGTAGAGCTTGGCGTCGGCCTTGACCGCCTTTACCTTGCGGATCTCCTCGACGCTGTCGACTACGTACCACTCGACGCCCTTGGTCGCCGCGTACTCGAGGTAGGCGCGCGATTTCATGGGGTTGGAGTAGAAGATCTCGGCCGGGCGCACCCCCAGGCCCATGAGGATGTCGAGCTCGGCGATCGAGGCGATCTCGAAGCCGGCGCCCTCCTGGATCAGCACCTTGAGCACGCGCGGGTCGGGGTTCGCCTTCACGGCGAAGTGCGGGCGCACGCGCGGCAGCGCGGCACGGAAGCGGCGTGTCTTGGTGCGGACGATGTCGAGGTCGACGATGAGGACCGGCCGCTTGTAGCCGTGCCTCGCGAGGAATTGCTTGACCCGGGTGAAGTCGAGGCTGACTTCCGGGTGGCTATCGAGGGGGAACTCCGGCAGCGGCCGGAGCTTCTTTATCGTCGCGATTCGGGCCATCGGGGTCGGGGGTGGAGGCGCTCGTACATGGCGTCGGATGCCCTAGGCTGCGTGGAGGGAAAAAACGCGCGAAGTATAGGGCAAAAAAATCGCCGGGTGTCGCCTTTTTTTCAGATCTTGGGCAGGGTGACGCCCGACTGCCCCTGGTACTTGCCGCCGCGGTCCTTGTAAGAGGTCTCGCAGACCTCGTCGGACTCGAAGAAGAGCATCTGTGCGACGCCCTCGTTGGCGTAGATCTTGGCCGGCAACGGCGTGGTGTTGGAGAATTCCAGCGTCACGAAGCCCTCCCATTCCGGCTCGAGCGGCGTCACGTTCACGACGATTCCGCAGCGGGCGTAGGAGCTCTTGCCGAGCGTCACCACCAGCACGTTGCGCGGGACCTTGAATCTCTCCACCGTGCGGGCGAGAGCGAACGAGTTGGGCGGAATGATGCATACGCTGCCGTTGAAATCGACGAACGACTTGGCGTCGAAGTGCTTTGGATCCACCACGGTCGAATGAACGTTGGTGAAGATCTTGAACTCGTCGGAGCAGCGCACGTCGTAGCCGTAGCTCGAAGTGCCGTACGACACGATCTTGTTGCCCGCGACCTCGCGCACCTGCCCCGGCTCGAACGGCTCGATCATGCCGTGCTCGGCTGCCATGCGCCGGATCCACTTGTCGCTCTTGATGCTCATGTGTTCTGGATGACGATCTTCGGGAACACTCCCGAGCGATCCTCGGAAGCGCGCGCGATGCGGGCGGCGACCTTGCGCGCGATGTCGCGGTAGATCGCCGCGATCGGCCCCTCGGGGTCGGAGACCACGGTCGGCTTGCCGGAGTCGGCCTGCTCGCGGATGTGGATGTCGAGCGGCAGGCTGCCGAGGAACTCCACGTCGTAGTCCTTGCACATGCGCTCGCCGCCGCCGGCGCCGAAGATGGGCTCGGCGTGCCCGCAGTTGGAGCAGATGTGGATCGCCATGTTCTCGACGACTCCGAGGATGGGGATGCCGACCTTCTCGAACATCTTGAGGCCCTTGCGGGCGTCGACCAGGGCGATGTCCTGCGGCGTGGTGACGATCACGGCGCCGGTCACCGGAACCTTCTGCGCCAGCGTGAGCTGGATGTCGCCGGTCCCGGGCGGCAGGTCCACCACCAGGTAGTCGAGGTCGCGCCACTTGGTCTCGGTGAGCAGCTGCTCGAGCGCCTGCGTCACCATCGGCCCGCGCCAAACCATCGGAGTGTCGGATTCGATCAGGAAGCCGACGCTCATCGCCTGGATGCCGTGGCCCTCCATCGGCTCCATCGTCTTGCCGTCGCGTGAGGTGGGGCGCCCGGTGATGCCCAGCATGATCGGCTGCGAGGGCCCGTAGATGTCGGCGTCCAGCATGCCGACCGAGGCGCCCTCGGCGGCGAGCGCGAGCGCGAGGTTCACGGCGGTGGTGCTCTTGCCGACGCCGCCCTTGCCCGAGGCGACGGCGACGATGTTCTTGATCCCTGCGACCAGCTTCACGCCGCGCTGCACCGCGTGCGAGGTGATCTTCGAATGCACGTTGACGCTCGCCTGCGCGATCCCCGGGACCTTCGCGAGGCGCTCGGAGACCTGGCGGCGCACCGCCTCGATCACGCCGCGCGCCGGATAGCCGAGCACGACGTCGAGCGCGACCCGCTCGCCCTCGATCTTCACGTTCTTCACGCTCTTCGACTCGACAAAATTGCGCCCCGTGACCGGGTCGATCAGCTCGGAAATCGCTGCGAGGACGTCCTTCTCGGTGGGAGGCATGTGTTCGGGAAGCGGGAGGGGGAAGCAACCGCGTAATTTTAAAGCAATTTGTTATGATCGCGGAGACTCATCCATCCCCTACATGCCCCGCAAGCTTTTCGTCACCACCGCGCTTCCGTACGCCAACGGCCCGTTCCATATCGGCCACATCATGGAGTACGTCCAGGCCGACATCTGGGTGCGCTTCCAGCGGCTGCAGGGACACAAGGTCAACTTCGTCTGCGCGGACGACACGCATGGCGCGCCGATCATGCTCAAGGCGGAGGCCGAGGGCACGACGCCCGAGGAGCTGATCGGCAAGGTGGCCGAGTCCCACCGCCGCGACTACCAGCGCTTCGGCATCAGCTGGGACAACTTCCACACCACGCATTCCGAGGAGAACCGCGAGCTCTCCTCGGCGATCTTCCTCGCCCTGCAGAAGAACGGCTTCGTCGAGACCAAGACGATCGAGCAGTTCTTCGACCCGGTGAAGAAGATGTTCCTGCCGGACCGCTACATCAAGGGCGAATGCCCCAAGTGCGGGACCAAGGACCAGTACGGCGACTCGTGCGAGAATTGCGGCGCGGTCTACGCGCCGACGGACCTCAAGAATCCCTACTCCGCGCTCACCGGCGCGAAGCCGGTGCTGAAGAAGTCCGAGCACTTCTTCTTCAGGCTCTCCGACCCGCGCTGCGTGGAGTTCCTGCGCGCCTGGACCCAGGACGGGCGCCTGCAGTCCGAGGTCGCCAACAAGGTGAAGGAGTGGCTCGACGGCGGGCTCAACGACTGGGACATCACGCGCGACGCGCCCTATTTCGGCATCGACATCCCGGGCTCGCCCGGCAAATACTTCTACGTCTGGCTCGACGCCCCCATCGGCTACCTCGCCTCGCTCAAGAACTTTCTCGAGAAGAAGGGCCAGGACTTCGACAAGTACCTCGCCGACCCGAAGGTCGAGCAGGTCCACTTCATCGGCAAGGACATCATCTACTTCCACACGCTG
>WNFI01264120.1_pt2 | contig 13000 bp, 12 predicted proteins | sample 5400471 | NCBI WGS metagenome assembly WNFI01 (sample SAMN13153348, study PRJNA577476) | soil metagenome | isolation source: 100 cm saprolite on Douglas fir-dominated hillslope | place: USA:California | collected 2013-09-17
GTTACCGAGTCCAGGAATCCGTACAGAGCATCGACCGTCCGCGTAACCGCTTGTTCGGCCGCTGCTTTCGCTGCATCGTTGCAGCACAGCCGGTCGAGCAGCGCGCGCGATGTCGCGGAGTGATGAACGTCCGCCTCCTGGTGGACCGCGAAGAAGGCGATGTCGCGCTGGGCTGTGATGCCGTACCACTTCGCCAGCCCGTCGATCTTGGCCGAAGCCACGCGGGGGATCTGCGACTCGTACGCGTAAAGCGCGGCCAGCCCTTCGTGCAACGCCCCTTCCCGCGCCAGCGCGCGCATGGTGGCGATGAGCGTTCGCGTGGCCGCATTCGGTGTGCCGGCCTTCACCTCGGCGCGATCGAGCCCCAGGGCCTCGCAGAAACGGAGCCAGAGCTCCGGATGGTTCTCACTCCCCCGCTCTTCTTCGACCAGATTCTCGAGCAGCAGTTGCCGCACGGCGATGTCGTCGCAGTTCGCGTGTGCGGCGCTGATGAAGGTCGGGAACGCCAGCGCGTAGTGGTAGTACTGCCGCGCGTACTCCTGCAGCTCTTCATGCGTGAGCTGTCCCGCGGTCCAGCGCTGGTAGAAAGGATGATCGAGCATCGCGCGCGACGCGATCCGGGCGTCGAGAATCTCGTGCATGGTGAATTCCTCCGCAGGGCACGACCGCGTCGTGCCGAATTCCGGTCCGCCTATAGTTCGACACCGAGTCAGTGCCCTACGAGGTCGGCCGCGACGAGTCTATCAGCACGACCACAGTTGCTCCGAGGTGCGCGTCGTCGGAGAAGCCCGCGACGAAGTCCAGCGTGGCCAGCAGCGACTGCACGTTCGCCCGCTGCACGCCGCGCCCGCGGCCATGGATGAGACGCACTTCGCGGAACCCCCGCTTGCGCGCCTCCAGCAGGTAGTCGTGCACGACATCGCGGATCTCGTCTGGTCGAAAGGAGTGAAGATCGAGCGAGGACTCGATGGGCAACCGTATGACGCCGCCGGTTTCATCTTCGGCGTCCTCCTCTTCGTTCAATCGAACTCCCGTTTCGCCCCCGCCTGCTCCCGGCCCACCCGTCCGGCAGCGATATCAGCCATGAAGTAGTTCTCGCTCTTCATCGGCGTGCCGCTCATGCGGCGCAGCATCGTGAGCTGGCCCACGTGCGTGAGGGCGTCCGCGACCGGCCCCTGAAAGAGCTTCTCCACCGTGCAGGAGAGTGGTGCATCGGAGGCGAGATAGTCGTCGAAGGTCTTCAGCGCCGCGAAGAAACGCGCGCATTCGTCGTCCCATGCCTTCGCCTCCGAGTCGTGCCACTGGCGGGAGCCGTCGGCCATCGACACGGCCCAATCCAGCAGGTCGCCGATATGGGCCAGGATCTTCGCCGGCGGACGGGTACCGCCTTCGTACGAGGCGAATCCCGCCGGAGCATCGCGCACCACTTTCCCGCCTCGATAGGCAAGGGTGGCCACCGTATGCCGGAGGAAGTCGCGTCCGCTGTCGCTCATGGTGCCGCGGATTCTATGCGATACTCAAGATGCTTTCGCTGGCCACCAAGACCGACCGCACGCTCTTTTTCGACTTGCTGCCGGTCGACGTCGGCAAGGTCGGCGCGTTCAACCTCAAGATCCAGCTCTATACGGTGCCCGGGCAGGTCTTCTACAACGAGACCCGCAAACTCGTGCTCAAAGGCGCCGACGCGGTCGTCTTCGTGGCCGACTCCCAGCCCTCCATGGTCGAGTCCACGCGTGAGAGCTTCGCGAACTTGATGGAGAACCTCCACGAAAACAACCTCGACCCCAATGACACGCCGATCATCATTCAGTTCAACAAACGCGACATCCCCGGCGTGCTGCCCGTCGAGGACTTGCAGGAGCAACTTGGCTTCGAGGGCTACCCGTATGCGGAAGCCTCGGCGATCAAGGGCGACGGGGTGATGGAGACGTTCAAGCTTGTCTCCAAGATCACGGCTAAGCACCTCTACAACCGACTCAAGGGCAAGTCGGAGCCAATCGAGCGGAAGAAGCCGGCCAAGGTCGCGGCGAAGGCAGAGCCGGCGCCCGAGCCCATGGCCACGGCGCCAGAGCCGGATGTCAATCCGTTCGGCGACTCGATGCCCTTCCCCGACTCCGCACCGACAGCAGGCTACGAGAAGATGGAAGAGGTATCGCTCGAACAGCTCCTGTCCGAGGGGCGGGAGCGCCCGGCCACCATCTCGGGCAACGTCCCCATTCCGGTCGCCCTCGACGAAGTCGAAGAGCTCGGCGCCGAGGAGATGATGCCGCTGGACGAGACCCCGCTGGCCGTCGCGATCATGGACGAACCGGCGCCCGTCCAACACGGCAACGGGCGGGTGGAGGAGCTCGAGGCGCAGGTCGCGGGCCTGGAGGCGCAGCTCGAAGCGATGCAGCGATCGCATCGCCAGCAGCTCGAGGCCATCATGCAGTCGATCGGCGAGCTGTCGCGGACCGTACGCGACCAGATCGGCTCCTAGCTCACTTCTACGCACTCGAGACAGTTTCCATTACCGATGGTAGGGAGAATCACTCGGCGGTCACTCCTTCCATGGAGTGGTTCCGAAATCACGTCGGGAGGAAGCGAACTCGATCATGAGTGAAACGCGACTGAGGGACCATCAGTTGCTTCACGAGCTGAGTAGTGGCGACGGAGAGGCGTTCTGGAGGATCTGGTTGTGTCACGTCCCCCACCTGCGCGCCGTCTGCTATCGGCACATGCGGCCGGTCCGCGCCGACGCGGACGACGCTGTGAGCCGTTCCATGATGGTCGCGCGCGAGAAGCTTCCGGGATACGCGAAGGAGATCGTGGATCTCGAAGCGTGGCTGACACGGCTGACCTCGAACGTCTGCCTCGACATCAAGAAGGAGCGCTGGCGGGCTACAAAGCGTGTCGATTCGCTCGATGACAACGAACTCGACCACAACAGCCGAACGCTCCTCCCGCCGCAGACGCCGGAGGAATCGTGTCTGGCCTCGCAGGTCCGCGAGTCGATTGGACGGGCTCTCGACGAGTTGTCGCCGGGGCTCTCGGCCGTGGCGGACTTGCGTTTCGTGCAGGAGGCGAGCTATCAGACCATCGCCGAGCGGCTTCGCATCACCCAGACGGCGGCGCGCAAGCGCGTGCAGAAAGCGCGCCAGGCTCTGCGGCAACACCTTGCCGGCGTCTTTTCGCTCAACGCGCCTCGAGGGTGAGGAACTGTGGGTTGCTCAGGCGGAGGCCGATCGAGGGGCACCCGACGTAGATGTAGTACACGCCGGCCCGAGGTGGCATGAAGTCTGTCTCGTAGCGGCCTTCTCCGACGGCGGTCAAGGGCTGCCGTAGGGACCAGGAGCCGCCGGCCTGAACCATGAGCGCGACGGCGTCGTGCAGCCCGTCGCGAGCCTGCTTTGTGGTCGCGTCTTTGAGCCGGAACGCGACACGCGTCGTCGTACCCGCCGCGATGACCCGGTCGCTGAGCAGCGGCTCGATCGTCACGGGCATCCGCCGTTTCTTCGCCGCGAAGTCGGGGTTCTCGGCGATGGTCATGGGGAAGCAGGTGACGACGCGCGGCGCGTTGACGAAGACAACCACGTCGTAGTCGCCTGCTTCCGGCAGCACCGCCGTCGAGCCGTACTTCCCACGCCGCTCTTTCACGCTTCGGTCGAGCACCATCACCGACTGCGGGGCGTGACCGTAGTTCGAGAAGTGTCCGATCGGCGCGGCCATCCCTTCCTGGTAGTAGTAGATTGAGCCGTCGGCCGGATTGGCCACGATGACCGCGTTCCCTTCAGGAGCCACGACGATGCCCGGCGCCGCGGTGGTGCGCGGCAGTTTGCCGAAGGCCGCCTCGCCCGCGGGGAAGTCGACGACGGGAACGGGCGTACCTTCCCTGCCGATGGCGGCGAGCGGAATCATCTGCACCGCTTCACTGCGGAGACGCCGTACGTAGGCCAGGTCGGCGGAGAAGCTCACGTCGAACGGCCCGTCGGAAATGGCGGCGCTCTGCACGATGCGGTTGGAGGCCACGTCGATGATCTGCACGACGTCGTGCGTCGGATTGGCGAGGAAGGCATGCCGCCCGCCCGGCGCCATCCGGACCTCCTTCGTGCCTGCCATGGCGTTCATGTGTGCGATGACGCGGCCTAGCTTCGGATCGACGACCGTCACCGCGCCTTCGGCACCGGCGACATACGCCATTCCGCCGAGCGGCGAGACAGCCACAGACAGCGGTGCCGCGCCGACGGAGACGCTCTCGAGCAACGTACCGTTGCGCGCGTCGACGATCGCCACCGTGCCGTCGTCGCGATTCGTGACCACGACCGTGCGGTCGTCGGAAGCGAAGGCCAGATCGTGCTGGCCGCGTCCGGTGGCGCTCCGGAACGCGATCGCGCCGTCGTCCGCGCGCACCATCGTCACGCCGCCGTCCACGGCCACCCAGACCGCGCGCCCGTCCGGCTGCGCGACCACCCGTCGCGGACCGGAACCGGCATCGATCGACTTCAGGCGCTTCCACGACGTCGTGTCGATCAATTCCACGCGGTTGGTGGCCGGAACGGAGATGAAGAGCCGATCGCCTCCGGCCGCGAGGGCCCAGTCGTATCCCGGCCCGTCGAGTTGCAGCATGGCCAGAAGCTGCGTGCCGCCGAAACTGAACCGGGGGTCGACCACGGTGATCGAGCCGTCGCCGTTGAGTGCGAGGACGTAATAGATGTTGAGATCGAGCGCCGCTGCCGTGAACACGTTTCCGGCAAGAAACGTCGCCACCTGCGCGGTGCAGCGTTTCGCGCGATCCGCGTCGTCGGCGTCCCCGCGCCGGCGCGCCAGCCAGACATTCGGATTGAGACCAGTCAGAGACGCACCTGCCTGATCGTGAAAGGCGAGCGTGAACCGGGCCGGCTGCCCTTCACGCGGCGGTGCCTTCTCATCGGCGGCGTTGCCAATCGACAACTCCGCCACCACCCCTCGATCGACCTGCTTTGCCGGCGCCTCGACCTCCGCGGCAACGAGAGAAAGGGACAAGAGCGCCGCTGCGCCTGCGAGCGAAGCGGTGCGCACGAGCGTGCAGGGGAGCGGGAACCGAGTGGCCAAGAGCGTCTGTGGATAAGACGAATTCGGAACCTTCCGTGTGACGGGTCGGAGAGTCACAAACGTTCCATCTTCGTCGTCTTCCTGTTGGACCTCATCCAATCGCCGACCTCCATGCGAACGACGACCATCGTTACAGTACTCGACTCGCTTCCGGGTTCGGCGGAAGTGTTGTGCGAGTGCGCGGCCGACTGGCTCGAGCTGCGCGCCGATCTGGCCGGCGACGCCGCCGCGGCGTGGCTCCGCGGCCGCTTCTCCGGCCTGCTCCTCTACACCTTGCGCAGCCGCGCCCACGGCGGGAGTGCCGATGGCGAACGGATCTCGCGGCTGTTGCGGGCGGCGGAGACCTTCGATCTCATCGATCTCGAGCCGGACGATCTCGTACCGGCGGTTCTCGACGCCATTCCGCCGCCGCGGCGTATCATTTCCGCGCATCTCCAGCACGCTACGCAGTCCGACCTGGGCCGCCTGGCCTCGACGATGACAGCCACTCCGGCGCGGCTCTATCGCCTCTCGGCGCACGCCGCCGATCCCGGCGACGAGCTGCCGCCCATGGCATTATTGCGCGAGCTGGGACGCGACGACGTCACGGCCTTCGCCACAGGCGCCACCGGGCTCTGGACGCGCATCCTGGCGCCGTGGCTCGGCGCGCCCATCGTCTTCGGCCGCGCCGGCGATGACGACCGGGCAACCTGTACGCCCAGCGTCACGCGCCTCATGGAGAGCTTCGGCTTTCCGGCCCTTCCCGAGATCGACGAGCTGTTCGGAATGGTCGGTCATCCGGTGCTGCACTCGCTCTCTCCCCGCATCCACAACACCGCATTCCGCAGGCTGAGGCGGCGCGCTCTCTATCTCCCGTTCGACGTGGAGTCCTTCGAGAAATTCTGGACGCTGGAGGTGCAGACGGGCGCGCTCGACCGGCTGGGCTTTCCGTTACGCGGGCTTTCCGTGGTCTCGCCGCACAAGACGATCGCCATCGCCGCGGCGCAGCGCAAGAGCGCCATGGTCAAGCGCGCCCTCTCGACGAACCTCTTCCGCCGCGACGCGGAATCGGTGTGGTCGGCTGAGACCACCGATGCCGAGGGCGTGATGCTTACCCTGCGCGAACGGGGCGTTCAGTGCCGCAACCAACGGGTGGCCGTCATCGGCTGCGGCGGCTCCGGGCGAGCGATGGCCGCGGCGATGCATCAGGCCGGCGCCGACGTCACGCTCGTCAACCGCGGCTTCGAGCGGGGATCGCTGGCCGTCAGCCTTCTCCATCTGCCGTTCGTCCCGCTCAGCTACTTCGCGTGCGAGGCCTACTCGATCGTCGTCAATGCCACGCCGGTCGGGCGCGACGACGAAAGCGTCCCCTTCGCGGTGGAGGGTCTGCGCCGCGACGCCGTGGTGGTCGATCTCGTCTACCGCGATCGTCCCACGTCCCTCATCACGCGAACGCGCGGACCGGGGCGCATCACCATCGACGGATGGGACATGTTGCGCGTGCAGGCGCGCCATCAGTTTCAGCTCATGACAGGTCTGGAGATGCCGATTGAGCTCGTGGAAGAGACACTCGGAATCGCAGACACCGAAGAAGTCGCAGCTCGATGAGGTGAATCGATGTCCACCACGTTGCTGTTTGCCCGCGAAAGCGAGCGGGTCACGCTTCCGACGCCGCGGCCCCGTGTCGCCGCCGAGGCGATGGCCGGCCCCTGGCTGAAGACGAGCGAGAAACCCCAGTGGATCGGCAGCCTCGACGTCAGCGTCGACGGCGACGATCTCATCGTGCGCGTCTTCGGCGGCGGCGCGGGACCGACGCCCGCCGATTGGGGAAGCCTGCGCAGCGACGTCGTCTACGCCAGCTCGCTGCACAGCGGCGACGCCCTGGCCGGCGCGTTCGTGGCGCGTTTCGACTTCTCCTCGATGACCGTCGAGCTCCAGGCAAATCTCAACCTCGGTCTCCTCGTCGTGGCCACGTTCGTCACCTTCAGGGAGTCCGGTCCGCACGCCGACCGCTTCACCCGCGAGTTCTTCCGCCGCGGGACCGAAGGAGAGGAGCTCTCCGCATGAGCGTTACCGAGGCCCCTGCTTCATCCTCACTCGATCTCTCCATCCTCGTCGGCGAGTGGCTCAACACCAACGCCGAAGGCGGCATCGCCCGCATCGTCTGCCACCCGACCGGCGACGGCGGGATGACCGTGACGTGCGAAGGCCGCTGCAAGCCGGAGCCGCGCTCGTGGGGCACCGTCGCCGCGCCCGTCTACGCCTTCGCCTTTGAGGGAAAGCAGGCCGGCGCATTCTCCGCCGTCTACGACCTCGGCTTCCTCGAAGTGCGTTTGCAGGCGAACGTGAAGTCGGGCGTTCTCGTCGTAGCCAGCTTCAACCACTTCCGCGACGGGGGCGGACGCTCCAGTTACTTCGACCGCGAGTTTTTCTATCGGACCGAGCGATGACCGTCGAGCCGATGGCAGCCGAAGCGCAGGGGCCGTCTTTCGCGGCGCAGCTCCTCGGAAGCGATCGCGCACGCGCTCTCGTCGCTCGCACGGCGGAGCTCGCGCGCGAGAAGTTCGCGCCCCGCGCCGCGCACTATGACCGGACCGCGACGTTTCCGCTCGACGACTTCGAAGACCTCGTCGCCGCCGGCCTCCACGCGCCGACCATCGCGCTCGAGGAAGGCGGCCTCGGACTCGGCCCCTATCGCGGGGACGTCTTCACGCTCTGGATGATGACGAAGGAGATCGCCAAGGCCGATCTCTCCCTGGCCCGATGCTGGGAAGGACACGCCAATTCGCTGGTGCTTCTCGACGGCCTGGCCGATGACCGCCAGCGCCGGCGGTGGTTCAGCGGCGTCATCGAGCGCGGCGAGACCTGGGTGGCCTGGAGCGGCGAGCCCCAGGCGCGAGCGACCGGTGAGCAGATCCGCTTCGGCACCAGCGTCGAGCGCGTCGAGGGCGGTTTCCTGCTCAACGGAACGAAGGCGTTCTGCACGAGCGCCGGAGGCGCGCGCTGGGCGCTGCTACTCGTCAACACGGCCGGCCCGGGTGGCGCGCGTCACGCCACACCGGCGGCCGCCGACACCCTGCTGCTCCTGGCCTGCGATCTCACCGACCGCTCCATCGAATTCGACGGCTCATGGTGGGACCCCATCGGCATGCGCGCGACCGTGAGCCACGCGGTTCGGTTCCATGGCACGGTTATCCCCGAGGAGAACCTCGTCGGCGCACCGGGACAGTACCTCCGCGATGGATGGCAGACCTGTTTCGTACCGCACTACGCCGCCTCGTTCCTCGGCGCGGCCGAAGCGGCGTACCACTATGGCGTCGACTTCATCACAAACCAGCAGAAGACCGACGATCCCTACATCCAGCATCACGTCGCCACGATGGCTCTCAACGTCGAGACCGCCCATCTCTGGCTGCGCCACATCGCCGATCTGTGGGAGAGCGGCCGTTACGCCGAGGCGCAGGCGGCCGGGAGCAAGGCCCGGCACCTCGTAGAGCACCTGGCCCAGGAGACCGTCGATCACTGCGTGCGCGCCTGCGGCGCCCGCGTGCTCAACCGCCCCAGCCCCATCGAGCGCATCCTGCGCGACCTGGCCATCTACATCCGTCATGACAACGACGATCAGGTGCTGGCCACTATCGGCAAGGCCATCCTCGGCAAGACTTTCGATTCGTCGTTCTTCAAGCCGTGAAGGACCGCGCCAATGGACGAGCGACTCCCGATCCGGCCTTCCACCTTCTCCCCCCTATCGCGGGGAGAAGCCACTCGCGATCGAGTCGCCCTCGCCCCGCGTGAGCCTACGGACGGCCAACGATATTGGCGCCGGCGCATCATCTGGATTTTCGCGCTCGGTTTCCTGCTGTTCTACATCCCGTACGCCGGGCTTTCGAAAGCGGTGACGTCCGGCCTCGTGCCAGGCATTCCGAAGGGTCTTCTCGGACTGGAGATTCTCCCGGCCGCGATTCTGGGCACGGTCCTCATGGTTCCCTTGATCATCACCCTCATCGGTTGGTGGAAGTACGCGAGTTTCCGCCGTTTCGCCGGCATCCCTGTGCCTGTGACGACTCCAGCCATCGCGCTCTCCGGCGTCGGTCTGGCCCTGATCATCGGCAGCACGACGGTCGCGTTCACATTCAAGGGGATCTCGATCGTCCTGGCGCTGATCCTGATGCGCGGCGGTCTCCTGATCATGGCGCCGATCATCGACACCACCTTCGGCCGCAGAGTTCGGTGGTTCTCATGGACGGCGTTGGCAATCAGCCTGGCCGCACTCATTGTTTCTCTCACCGCGGCGAGCGACTTCTCATTGCCGCTGCTGGCTGCGCTGAACCTCTCTGTCTATCTGATCGGTTACGCCCTTCGGACGCCATGCATGACTCAGATGGCCAAGGTCGAGGACCGCGACGTTACGCGCCGCTACTTCGTGCAGGAAGTGCTGGTCACGATCGTCGTGCTGCCGCTCATTCCGGCGATTGCGGCGCTGCTCGGAACCGGGCCTTCATCCCTGGCTCTCCGCCGCGGATTCACCACCTTCTGGATCGCCCACCCGATCGCAATCGTGCCTGCCGTGATGATCGGCGTCCTTTACGCCAGTCATAACATCTTCGGAACGCTGATCTATCTCGACGCACGGGAGAATACGTTCTGCGTTCCACTCTTCTGCGGGGCGAGCTTCATGGCCGGATTCCTGGCCGTGTTTCTCTTGTCACGCTTCTTCGCCCTTCCAGCTCCGCCCATGTCGCAGCTCATTTCGACAGGGATGATCCTCTCCGCTCTCCTGCTCCTGTCACCGCTGCATCACCGTCTGGAGGATGCCTGGGCTTTCGTGCGGGGCCAGGCCTTGCGCAGCGCAACGATCGTCGACAGCGCGGGTCTCCCTCGGCTCATCCTCTTCGTCTGCAGTGGGAACACGTGTCGCTCGCCAATGGCGGCCGCGATCGCGAATGCGGAGATCGCGCTCCGGTTGAAACTGCCGCTCGATCAGGCCCTCCGCTTCCGCATCGACAGCGCTGGAATCGATCCTCACATGGGCTCGCCTATGACCGAGGCCTCCCACGCCGCCCTTCAGCACCTCGCCATCGCGCCGGCCCCGCGGCACCATGCGCGGCCTCTAACATCTTCGGAGGTTCTGGAGGCGGACATCATCTACTGCATGACGGAGGCGCAGCGGCTCGCCATCGTGAAGCAATACCCGGACGCCATCGCAAAGACACGCTGCCTCGATCCCGCCGGCGACGTCGACGATCCCATCGGCAAGCCGCTGGAAAGTTACATCGCCTGTGCCGGGCGCATTCAGCGACTCATTCGCCTCCGCTTCGAGGAGACCGGATTCGCGGCGGCGGCAACGGGATAGGGACGTGATGCGATGACCCTGCGATTCCACTGGAGCATGTCCTCGGCCGGCGAGAAGTACCGGGGCGCAAATGCACGCGCGGCCGTCGGCGTCCCCACGCTCGACACGCTGGTCCGCTTCTGCCGTCACGCCGAGGCATGCCAGATCGACTCGGTCCTCACGGCCTTCGGCTTTCATCGCCCCGACCCCATCGTCCTCGCCGCCGCCGTCGGCGTACTGACGACAAAGATCAAGTTCATGGTCGCGGTCCGCTCCGGCATCTTTTCCCCCACCGCGTTCGTACAGCAGGTCAACACGGTCGCCGCGCTGACTAACGGCCGCATCTGCATCAACATCGTCGCCGGCCACACGCCGGAGGAGCAGCGCTACTACGGCGACTTCCTTTCGCACGACGAGCGCTACGAGCGCACCGACGAGTTTCTGACCATCTGTAACGCCTTCTGGCGCCGCGACACCGAGGTCGACTTCGAAGGCCGCCATTACCGCATCGAGAAGGGCAAGTTGAACGTGCCCTTTGTCTCGCCCGACCGCGCCACGCCGGAGATCTTTCTCGGCGGCAACTCGGCCCAGGCCGAGCAGCTCGCCATCAAGCACGCCGACTGCCTCTGGCGTCTGCCCGACAGGCCCGAGAACCTGCGCGCCAAAACGGCCGACGTCCTGCGCCACGGAGTCGAAGTCGGCCTGCTCGTCTCGCTCATCATCCGGCCGACGCGCGAGGAGGCGCACGTGGCCACACTGGCGCTGCTCGACGAAGTCGGCGCGCGCCCTCGCCGCACACACGAGGAGTTCGCCAAGCGCTCCGACTCCGTCGCCTTCACGTCCACCTACCAGCTCGCCGCGGAGCGCGAGGCCTGGCTGACCGACACGCTCTGGTCGGGCGCCGTGCCTTTCCTCGGCGCGCCGGCCATGGCCATCGTCGGCTCGCCGGAAGACGTCACGGACGCTCTGTTCGAGTTCCGCGAGGCCGGCATCACCCAGTTCCTCTTCATGGGCTGGCCGGACATGGATGAAATGACAAGGTTCCACGACGAAGTGCTGCCGCGCGTTCGGGCGCGCGAGGCCGCGGAGGAGCGGCAACAGCAGTCGCTCTGACCATGAAGAGCATCCTGCACGGAGTCACCTCCGCCGACGTTGTTCCCGAGCCCTTCCCGCACGTCGTCGTCGATGGCGCCGTGGAAGCAGATCTCTACGCCGAGCTCGCAGCGAGTTTTCCTGACTGTGACGTCATCGTCGGTGATGAGCCACTGGAGAACAACACCGCCTATCGAATGGGGTGCGCAAGAATCCTCACCGACCCGCGGGTGCCGCAGTGCTGGCGTGACTTCGCGCTCCATCACACCTCGGGCCCATTTTTCCGCGAAGCGCTGGCCGTGTTCGGTCGTGCCATCAAGGGGCTTTACTCCGACATCGACGTTGAGGGGCTCCGCACCAGCATCCGGGGATACGAGCCGTTCGCCGATGTGGCGCTCGATTGCCAGCTCGCCTGGGGCTCGCCGGTGAATCGCCTCTCAACGTCGAACGGACCACACGTCGATCGCGAGGTGGCGCTCTTCGCAGGCCTGCTCTACATGCGACTCGACGGCGACGACGCCGATGGCGGCGACCTCGAGATGTACCGCTTCAAGGGATCGGAGCGACGCTACGATGCCCTCCGGTTCGTCGATGCGTCGCTGCTCGAACCGGTGAAGCGCATCCCCTACGCGGCGAATCGCCTGGTCTTCTTCATCCACTCCCCGCACTCCGTCCATGGCGTCACGATGCGATCGGTCACCCGGTGGCCGCGGCTGCACGTGAACTTCCTCGCTGAGTTTCAGACAAAGGTGTTCGATCTCGATCCGTGGCGCGCGACCGAGGCCACCGTCGCGGCCGGAAGGACCATGTGATGGGCATCGATGCCGGTATCGACATCGACACGGCCGTCGTCGTCTGCGCCGGTCCGTCATTGGACCGGTTGACGGAGCAGGCGTGGAACGAGATCGGTCAAGCGGGCGCGGTCGTCGGCGTCAACGGTGCGCCCGCCTCGCTGGCGTGTACGCTGGCGGCGACGCCCTTCACATGCATCGCGGCCATGGATCTCGCCAATGGTCTGGCCGATCGCGTCCCAGCGCTGAGCGCCGTTTGGCATCACACCGGCGCATGGCGTGTGGCGTCGACGGAATCGAGCGGCATCGCCGCCGAGACCTACGTCGTCGAGGTCGACGAAGAGCACGGCATCGAAGGGTGGAGCGACGCCGCGGGCGCAGGGTACAAAGGCGGCAGCACCGGGATGGTCATCGGCAACTGGCTCGGCAACGACTGGCCCGACGATCCCCCCGCCAGGGCGGAATTGCTGCAGATCGCGAAACGCACGCGCAAGTCGATTCCGCGCCGCGGATTCAGAAGGCTTGCTTACATCGGCCTCGACATGCACCGGAAGAGCGGCGCTCACGCCCTCGGCGCCGGGCAACACGCCAGCGGATTCTCCGACTCCTTGAAACGCTACCGTACGGTCTGCCGCGGCTGGGGAAAATTCTGCGACGAAGCTGCGAAACGCGGCATCGAAGTCGTCAACCTCACACCCGGAACGGGGCTCATCGAGATGCCCCGTGCCGATGTCCC
>WNFI01123533.1_pt1 | contig 12999 bp, 19 predicted proteins | sample 5400471 | NCBI WGS metagenome assembly WNFI01 (sample SAMN13153348, study PRJNA577476) | soil metagenome | isolation source: 100 cm saprolite on Douglas fir-dominated hillslope | place: USA:California | collected 2013-09-17
ATGATTTCGATAACACCGACCCTCGCCGTTGATGAGCGGGAAATTCACGAGGAATTTGTCCGAGCGTCAGGGCCGGGTGGTCAGAACGTTAATAAAGTGGCGACAGCCGTGCAGCTTAGTTTTGACGTGAAGCATTCGCCGTCTCTACCGGATGATATTCGTGAGCGCTTGATGCGTTTGGCGGGAAGCCGACTTACTGAGGACGGCATTCTCATCATCAACGCCCGGCGATTCCGCACACAGGTCCAGAATCGTCAGGATGCACAGCGGCAATTTGTCGATCTGGTTCGTCAGGCGGCGCAAAGGCCGAAACCGCACGTCAAAACAAAGCCGACTCGTGCCTCCATCCAACGTCGGTTGGAAGCAAAACGCCGCCAGAGCGAAAGCAAGCGGCGGCGGCAATCATCTGGTTGGCGATCTGAAGATTAGGCGTCCTGGCTGGCAAGTCCGGTCAGAATGGATAGTAGTTCTGAGCCGTATTTCACGCGCTTCCACGGGCCAAGTCCAGGAATCGAGTCCAGTTCATTGACAGAACTCGGCGCAAGGCGGGCCAATGCCCATAACGTTTCTTTGGGGATAATCACATCACTTTCGACGCCACGTTGCATCGCGCGGGCCTTGCGCCACTCATGCAGAGCATCGTAACGGGCCATTGTCGCCGGATCAACGCGAGGAGTCCGATCTGGGCGGATCGGCAGTTCGGCTTGCTGTCCGCGCTGCACTGCCTGGATCACCTTCTGACCGTAGCGCTCCAACTGTCCGTGGCTCATGCCCGGCACGGCACCTAGATCAGTGAGTGTGATCGGCTCTGCTTTGACAACCGCGACCAGCACCTCATCGGTGAAGATTTTGAAGGGTGGGCGGTCACGTCGCTCGGCAAGTTGATCGCGCAGCAGATACAGTTCGCGCAGGATCGCCATCTGGTGACGGGTAAAGTCACGGGCCGCATTGATACGCCAGTACCCTTCGGCATCTACAATGCGCTCCGAAGGCTCAACCTGTGACAGCAGCGCAAAGACTTCGCGTGCCTCGTCGTCACAGCCTTTTTCGCGCAACTGCTCCAACATGATGTCACGCAAAGCGGGCAGGTAGTGTGTATCCTGCTGAGCATAGCGCACTTGCTCGATGGGAATAGGGCGCTGTGACCAGTCAGCACGCTGGAAACGCTTATCGGCCTGGACACCAAAATACTGTTCAAGCAGCGCGCCAAGCCCAAACACTTTCAATCCGATGATGCGGGCCGTAACCATCGTATCGAACAGGTTGTTGAACGTGAAGCCATAATCACGCTTCATACACATCAGGTCATATTCAGCAGCATGAAACACTTTTTCAATGTGTGGGTCGGCAAAGACCGAGGCCAGGGGCTGTAGATCGCTAACTGCCAATGGATCAACGACCCAATCCTGAGTTCGTGACGAGAACTGGATCAGGCACACTTGCTCGTGGTAGGCATACAGGCTGTTCGATTCGGTATCAACCGCAATTAAGGGTTCGTCGTGCAGACGACGGACAAGTTCGCGCAGCGCGGGGAGGTTGGCAACAATGATAGGTCCGGGTAGGTGAGTAGTCATAATCCGCAGTACATTGATTCTAGGACTTACAATACAATCGGTAACACTACAAACTGAAAGTGTAACACGGCAATTATTACGCACACGACCCAAATAGGCAAGCCTAAAATTAATCCTTGGATGGAATATTTATGAGACTCCCAATCGTCGGCAACATTAAAGCTCGACTCCTGAAAATAGACTGGCGCGTTTGGACAACTGTGGGTCTAGTTGCAGCGATTCTATCGGCTTTGGTTTCCAGATCTGTACCTGAATTTCCAGACTATTACGGGGGAAATATCATTTATCTCTGGGCTATCTCCAGCCCCTATATTGAGGTGGCTTCACTAGCGATACTGTTTATTTGTCTTTTTTGTCTTTACCTAACACAATCATTTGCCGCTCATCCTCACTATTTGGCGATTGGATTGCTGATCGCAAGTTGCATCTTCTCTTGCTGCATCGATCCTTTCGTCCTAAATTCGCCAGCCACTCGTACGCTGACGCATAGAACTAGTCTTAGCGTCGCTGGACACACCTACTATCTAGCAATTAGCTCTGGTTCTTCCAGTGATTGGGATACCGAGGTCGCCAGTTTTGTGATTTACAAGTGCGACAGTATTGGGTTTGTTTGCCATAGATATTTCAAGCCTACGTCTTCCTTTACGGGAGCAGTAGGGCAAGAGGAAATAGACACTTATTTTCGGCAGGATACGTCGTTAATTGCTGCCACCGATGGTAAATTATATTTAGGTGTTGGAACAGAGAGATTTCCCGTGTCCTACAATCAATATGGCCCTGAACCTCAATAGTCGAAAATGTCCTTTGAGACTGCCTCCAAATTGGCTACAATCGTTGTGAGTAAGCGGCGTAAGGTTATTGCGAATGTTTGATGATCAATCAGTCTATTCGGTTTCATCGCTGACAGTTTATATCCGGCAAATGTTTGACCTCGATTACCGGATGCAAGATGTGTGGGTCGAGGGCGAAGTCTCCAATTTTTCGCAGCCAGCGTCGGGCCACTGGTACTTCACTCTCAAAGATGAGCGCAGCCAACTCAAGGCCGTGATGTGGAAAACGAGCGCCGCAACACAGCGATACACGCCAAAACACGGCGAAAAGATTCGTGCGCACGGCAAAATCAATGTATACGAGGCAGGCGGACAATATCAGTTGTACTGCGACGAACTGGTGTCGCTGTCAACCACAGGCGATCTCCATGCACGGTTTCGCCAGTTGTGGGATCAGCTTGAGGCGGAGGGATTATTCGATGAAGAAATCAAACGTCCGCTGCCACTTTTTCCACGGCGCATCGGTGTGGTGACATCGGCAACGACGGCGGCTTTTCAGGATATCCAGAATATCCTGCGGCGGCGCTATCCAGTCGCCGAGGTGATCCTCAGCCCGACTCCTGTGCAGGGCGAGGCCGCCGCGCCGAAAATCGTGACCGCGCTCAAACTGATCGATAGGTATGGCGTGGACGTGATCTTATTGGCGCGAGGTGGAGGCAGTCTCGAAGACCTGTGGTGCTTCAATGATGAGCGTATTGCCCGCGTGATCCGCGAAATGAGCGTCCCAGTCGTGACGGGCGTAGGCCACGAAACAGATACCACACTGGTCGATGGCTCAGCAGATCGCCGTGCGCCGACGCCTTCAGCGGGCGCGGAACTCATCACGCCAAATATTCAACAGCTTCGTGAGCGCCTCGATGAAATGCGCATCCAGATTGCCGACGCGACTCAATACGCCATTGATGGTAGACGCGATCAGTTGGGTGATGTCAGCCATAAGCTGCGGCTGCTCTCACCTGCGTCGCGCATTCGCAATGAACGCCAACGGCTTGATGAGCAAAGTGATCGGATGACGAAGGCGATTAACAACCGCATCCTGACTATCCGGCAGGAATTGCGCAGTCACATCCGGGCGCTCGATCTGGCGAATCCGCGTAATCTGCTGGATCGCGGCTATGCTATTGTCACGCGGGCGATGGATGGCAAGCGTGTAGCGAGCGCCCAGGATGCAGGCGAAGGAACCTCGATCAATATTCAACTTGGTAAAGGGACGTTAACGGCGACAGTAAAGGATCGCAAACTCGAATGACCGATAATCCCCGTTTTGAAGATGCCTACCAGGAACTGACCGACATCATCGACAAATTGGAATCGGGCGATCTTTCGCTTGACGAGTCGATGGCCCTCTTTGAGCGAGGGCGGGCGCTGGTAACGATCTGCGAAAAACAGCTTAACACGGCTGAACTCAAGGTAAGTCAACTGCTCAGCGACATGGACGGAAACCTGCGGATTGAAGCACTCGACAATGAATGACTTGTACTGTATTACGTTGTAGTTTAGCGCCCGCCTGTAACACGGATGATCTGTCCGGTGATCTGCCGATTGACTGGCGATCCCAGAAATACAATCACCACTGCAACGTCTTCTGGGGTAGGCAACTGGCGCGTGGGCAAGTGTTGCTTAATCTGATCACGATATTCTGCTGGCACTTGCTCCTGGTTCCGCTCGGTCAGGACAAAGCCGGGCATCACGACATTGCTCAAGATATTGGCCGGGCCAAGTTCTACAGCGAGCGTTCGAGTTAATCCGTGTAGTCCGGCTTTTGCGGTTGCATAAGGGCCTAATCCAGGCCAACCATCGGTTCCATCGGAGGAGATATTTACGATTCGTCCCCAGCCGCTTTTACGCATCAAGGGTAGCGCGCATTGGATCGTCAATGCGCTGCCTTCCAGTGTTCCGCGTACCATTCCCTCCCAGTTCTGGAGTGGCACGTCTTCAAATAACTGTCCAGTAGGGCCAGAAACGTCCATTGGGGCTGCGTTGTTGATCAGTACGTTTAAAGTTCCCCATTCCTTTGCCAGCGTTTCGATACTGGATCGGATCGAGTTCGGATCAACCAGATCGTAGTGTACGACAAGCGCCTCCCCGCCAGCTTGCCGAACCTTGTTCGCAGTCTCATCGGCTCCCTGGCGATTCTTGTGATATGTTACGCCAACTCGTGCGCCTTCCGCTGCGAAAGCGATTGCCGCTGCCCGGCCAATCCCGGATGAACTCCCTGTCACCAGCACTGTTTGGCCTTTTAGTTTCAGATCCATTACACACTCTCCTTACAATCCTTGCGATTCGATTACAATCTGACCGTCAATCCAGCCGAGTTCACCGTCAAAGCGGTGAAGCTGATAATCAATTGACCGTAAAATCCAGGTACGCTCCTGTTCGGTAATTTGAGGATTCTGTTGTATCTCGCGATTGGCCGTTTCATAGTAGTTGCGATGCCCTTCCAGATAACCGCGATACCACCGCAGAATCTCCACCCGCTGCGCCGGGGTCAAGAATTGGAACTTGGTTAATTTGATGATGAATAACTTGGGTGTATCGCGGCTGTACTCAGGCATCTCCAACATCAGTGCCATAAAGCGTTCCTGACCAGCAGGGGTTATCGAGTAGATTCGGCGGGGCTGCCCGCGTTCTTTGCGGGGAAACTGCTCCTTATGCTGCTCGACTACCGAAGTCGTTAACCCATCTCGTTCTAACCGTTTGATCAACGGGTATAAAATCCCCCAACTTAACGGACTCAACGGCCCAAGCATGTGAGCAGCAATCTCGCGTAGCAGATAACCGTATAAGGGCTGGACCATTAACTCCCCAAGCACGAACAACTCATAAACGAGTGGATTGACTCCACGCATCGGTTGTTTGTCAGCATCTACCATGCCAGCCTACCATTAACTATCATCATGATATATATTATATCGAAAACGCTCAAAATGGATGCCTGGCTACTCACTTGGATAATACTTCCGACATCTAAAATGGATGTGGATCAGGTTACGGCAATTTTAAGTTCTCGAAAATCTGAAAACACAGTGGCCGAAGCTGTGGAGTTGCTTTACCTTCGTTCAATGTACAGCGCATATGACATGGCCTACTATGCAAATCGGCGAAAGAAAACGATATTTAAAGCGCAGCGAACTGGTGGTCACGTCATTTGCGGTACTAATCCATATTGGCTTCATGCCCGCATAGTTACCAATTTGCGAATTCAGGTTGATGAAAAAAACGGGAAAGAAATCCTGACCTGGAAGGAACCACCCACTTATAAATTCAGTAATTATGAAATAGACGAAATAATTGAAGGCGAGGAAAGATACTATGAACGTAGATACCTTTCTCCATTAAGTAAGGACGTTTGGCGTGAAGCAAGGTTTTGGTGAAGTACCTTCACGACTAGATCCGCTGACTGGCAAGCGCGTCGTCGTGACCCGCGCCGAAGGGCAAAGCGTACAACTCGTGGCGATGTTGCGTGAAGCAGGCGCGGTGCCGATTGTCTTCCCGACGATCAGCATTGCGCGCTGCTTCGCCAACAAGGGATAGATGTTGCGCTCCGGCCTGATGAATATGTCGAAGAAGACATCCTCGCGGGTTTATTGAAACATGGCCCCATCGCTGGCCAGCGATTCTTGCTGCTGCGGGTTGATGTGGCGCGGGCCGTGCTGCGCGATCAGCTTGGCGCGGCTGGTGCAACCGTGGTCGAGGTACACGTTTACCGCACGACGCTCGGCGAACCAGATGAAACTGCATATGCAGAATTGCGGATAGGTGTTGACATCATCACGTTTACGAGTTCATCAACCGTGCATAACTTTTTCACGCTACTTGGTGACGAAGCGGCTTCGATTATCAGCAAAGCCGTGATCGCCTGCATTGGGCCGATCACGGCGGAAACCGCGCGAGAAATGGGGTTGCATGTCCACGTTGTTGCCACGGAATACACTGTCAGAGGCTTGATGTCGTCGCTGGAAAACTATCTAGCTTCAACAAACCCGTGATCGTCCAACGCGTCCGATGTTTCCCACGCAACCAACAGCAGCGCCACTGGCGTCGGTATACAGGTCATCAATGCGTCTTGATCCATATTGCTACATCGCTAATGAACGTGGCATCGACACTACCCGCCGCGGCATATTCTTGTGGCGTGATCTTGCCTACTCCGGCGATGAACAGGTGATTGAGTGTCGGATATGATTTGAATGTGACATCGCTGTATCCAGCTAATCCCTGTTGGGTCGCCTTGAAATCGTCCATCGTAACCTGATAGTCGCGTTCGCCCTGTGCCACCAGTAGGGGCATCTTAAGCTGACTCGCTGCCTTGATCGCATCGTAACCACGCAGATCAAGCCAATAACTGGCGGGGGCGTGGAAAATGATTTCATCCTGATTGCTTTGCGGTGTCAGCGCATTGACTTTCTGGATCAAGGCTTTGGCATCATCGATCATCTGTTGTAATTCTGGCGGCACAACGGCGTTCAAGCTGGCAATATACTGTAACTGTGTCAGGATCAATGTCTCGAAGGAGCGATTCGTCAGTCCAGCGGCGAAAACCCCACCTGCAATGTTAGGGGTGGCAGCAGCGATACGCGGCGCAACCAGCCCGCCTTCACTGTGTCCCAGAACAAAGATTTTCTTGGGATCGATTTTATCGGTTTTGCTGAGTAAATCGACTGCCGCCACAGCGTCGTCAACATATTCATCCTTGACCGTCATCCCTTTGACAACCGACTGCCCCCCGTAAACGAATGTCCGTTTGTCATAACGCAGTACGGCGATTCCCTGCGAAGCCAGACCCCAGGCGATGTCCCGGAAAGGCATATTGGGGCCAATAGTTTCATTCCGATCTGATGGCCCAGAACCCTGGATCAGCACCACAACAGGAGATTTTCCATCACCCTTCGGAATTGCCAGAGTTCCGGGCAGTTCCCATGCTGTCCCGGCATTGATTTTGACATCCGTCTCGATAAAGGAATCAAGTTTGGCGTAGGCAGGCGGCGTTGCCGTCGGCGAAAGCTTCGTATTGGGCACAAGGTTCAGTCCGCTGAGTTGTCCCTTAGTATTGAACACCGTTTTGACATCCAAAGCCCCATTCTTGAATTGAAGCGTCAGAACGATGACTTTGTAATCCTGTACTGTCTGTATTGTATGCGAGACCTCGCTCTGATAATCACCCAGAGATTTGATTGTCGATTCCCAGCCGGCCCGAAGCTGATCTTTGGTCAATGCTTTATTCATGGCATCATCAAAGAGAGCCACCACCTCAGCATACTTGCCCGCATTCAGGTTAGTAACAACCTCACGCGCCAGGCGCAGGGCATCATCGTCGGTAGTTTGTGCCTGTATCTGCGTGGTAAATAGGAGTGCTCCTCCCAATACAATGAGAATTTTGATCAGACTTCGCATGGTTAATCCTTTTCTAGCATCCCTCTACAATCCATTCAACGGATGAGCAGTCACAAAGTATCGTTGTTGTACTAAACAAACCATAGCTTTCACTCCTGTTTATGGTGGGCGATAACTCTTGTCATTGGGTTACACGTGTTCAGGGTGAAGTTGTCGCCAGGTGCGATATGAGTATACGACTGGTATCAACACTGTGATCGTCAGGACGCCAATCATGACCACGAGAGCAAGCGGCCCCGGCGCTATGATACCGGCTAGTGCTAGAATGATGCCCGCGATCACAAAAACGCGGCCTCCAAGACGGTGAGTCCGTTTCCAGACTTCTTCGTCAGAGAGGGTCCAGGGCGTGCGGATGCCCATAAACCAGTTCGGCTGTATTCGTGGGAACTGGTTGCCGAGCAGCACGAACAGCATTCCAATTGCAATGCAAATGACCTGCGTGATGGAGATGTTCCAACCTGCCGCAATGCCCAGCATCACGAAGTGGATAACCCCCAGGAATAGCACGATTAGATTGACCACGAGCCAATAGGTACCAATGCCCACTTTGTAGAATTCGCGCTTGGGATCAATGCTTGGTAGGGCCAGCAGTAAGGCCCACACCAAAAGGCTAATACCCGGCATGAGCAGCACCGCGTACCACTTGTCACCGTACTGGTCCGCAGACCCGTTAATGCCAAAGTGGATTGGTATCCGGTTGGGCAACTGAGCATACAAAACTGCACTGAAAAGTAACATCACGCCGATAACTATCGGTGCAAACCATTTGCTACGCATGTTTATCCTCTCCTACTTTGAACAGGTGAAGTAATTCGTCCAGGAATTCCTGAAGGACCGTCATATTGAGCGAGTACACGATGTGTTGCCCGCTGCGTTTGGATACCACGAGTTCAGCATTCTTAAGGCTGGTCAGGTGGTGTGACACACTTGGCGCAGAAATATCGAAAGCAGCCGCTATTTCTCCTGCCGTCAGATCGTGATCCTTGAGCATTTCCAGAATTTTGCGACGTGTTGGATCGGTCAACGCCTGAAGCGTTCGAGTGAGTGTTAGTTCCATAGATAATTAGCCAATTGTCTAAATATCGTTGTACTCATGTTACTGCAATTGCGCAGAAAGTGATTGACATTTGGCTGACAAGCCAGTGACAGACCCACGCGCCAGTTATTTTCGGAGGTTGTCAGCGGAATAGACCCGGAAACGTAGCGCCCGCTGAAGAATAGTGTATGATTAAAGTGGATCCCTGTTGACAGGTAACTGGCGCTGGTTATACTGTTGCACTGTTGCAACAAAACACGCAGGTATGCCATGACCCAGTTTGATGATTATGCTACCGTTCAAGAGGCCGCCGAGCGCCTGGGTATTCACCCGGAGTCGGTGCGGCGTTTGATCCGGTTGGAGCGTCTGCCTGCCAAGAAGTTTGCTAACTCCTGGTTGATTGCGCGGGATGTTCTGGAACAATTTGCTACAGGCTACGACAGGCGACCCGGCAACAAAGCGACGCTCTTTAATATCGGTGACAGAACAGCAAAACGTGGAACAGGCAACACGAAATGACCGACGACGCAATAACGATCAAGGGCATCCGCGAAGGATTGTTGCTGACCGTTAAGCCCGATGGAGGCGAGTGGTCGGAGATCGCCGTCCGCGTGGCAGAGCGCATTGACGAACAAAAGGCGTTTTTCAAAGGCGCACGCGTGGCGCTGGACGTGGGAGTACGGCCCGTCATTCAACTTGAACTGGATCGTTTGCGCAGCATCCTCAAGAATCGTGAAATAACGCTGTGGGCTGTTGTCAGTGCCAGCGAGACAACTAAATCCGCTGCTCAGAACCTGGGCCTCGAAACCTCACTCGTCACTCACAATGAAGAGCAACTTGAAACTACACCCGTCGATCCCGAAGAAGCAGGCTCATCTGGCGTGCTGATCAATCACACGCTGCGCAATGGGCGCACAGTACGCAATCAGGGACATGTCGTCGTTCACGGCGACGTGAATCCCGGTGCTCAGATTATCGCAGGGGGCAGTGTTTATGTCTGGGGTCGGGTTCGCGGGATTGTCCACGCCGGGGCGAATGGCGATGAAACAGCCGTGGTGTGCGCACTGGACCTGACTCCGGTGCAATTGCGGATCGCCAGCTATATTACGGTGTCGCCGGAGGACAAGCGGCGAAAACCCAGGCCGGAAATGGCTTCAGTGCGCGAGGGTAGAATCATCGCGGAGCCGTGGTCCAACGAATAGGCAGTCAAGCGGGGGAATTGGATGGCAGCACGGGTAATTACAATCACGTCAGGCAAGGGCGGCGTCGGCAAGACGACCACCACTGCTAATCTGTCAGCGGCATTGGCGATGCTTGGCAAGAAAATCTGCTGCATTGATGCTGACATCGGGCTGCGCAACCTCGATCTCGTGCTTGGCATGGAGAACCGCATCGTGTACGACATCGTAGACGTGGTTGAAGGACGCTGTAAGCCCCGTCAGGCGCTTATCCGCCATAAGCATTTACCGGAACTGTACTTGATTCCCGCAGCGCAAACGCGCGACAAGACAGCGGTTAGCCCTTCGCAAATGGTCCAGGTTGTCAAGGATTTAGCCACAGAATTTGACTTTATCGTGATCGACAGCCCGGCGGGCATCGAGCGCGGCTTCCGGAACGCAGTCGCGCCCGCCCACGAGGTGCTAATCGTAACGAATCCTGAAGTATCGGCGGTACGCGACGCAGATCGCATCATTGGATTGATTGAGGCAGACTCACGCCGGATTCCGATGCGACTGGTGATCAATCGGGTCAAACCGGATATGGTTCGGCGCGGTGACATGCTTTCCCCCGATGATGTTATTGACATTTTGGCGATCAAGTTGATCGGCGTCGTGCCCGATGACGAAACAGTTCTGATCGCCAGCAATAAAGGTGCGCCTGATCCGAATTCGCGGGCAGGGCAAGCCTTCCGCAACATTGCCCGTCGGCTGATGGGTGAAGAAGTACCATTTTTTGAACTGGATAATGGTGGTATTTTTCAAAAGATTATGCGTCTATTCGGCAGCTAGGCCCAGTAGGCGGGTGGGGGATTTAAAACATGAGTTCAATTATTGACCGTCTCCTGGGCCGTCCCCGCAAAGGCAGCGGCAGAACCGCCAAAGAGCGCTTGCAGCTCGTGCTGATAACAGATCGCACCAATTTGCCGCCCGAACGCCTTCAACAAATGAAAGACGAGATCATTGCCGTCATCGCCAAGTATGTGAATGTCTCGCCAGAGCGAGTCGTGATCAACGTTGAACAGCGTGAACGCGACAACTGGCTGGTTGCGGATATCCCACTGTTGCGTGAACTCTCACCAGAGCCGAGTGGTCCCGACGATGCCTGATCCACGTTAACAGGGCATATTCAGCCCAGCGCAAACGTCAGTGTTTCGGGCCGAATGCACAATAACACCTTCACGCCAATCACGACATCAGGCGTGGGCACGCTCACTTGCCGGGAGGCTGATTTCATGCCTGAGATACGTCCTTCTCAGAGAACGTTATCGTAAAACGAAAACGGGTTCCACTTGGAAACCCGTTTCTAGCTAAAGAAATGCGTTCAGCAGGGATTACTGCGTAGCGGCTGGTGTGGCGGCTTCTACCGTCCCTGTAGTATCCGCCGGAACCGCGCCCAACGTTACACTCAGGTCCAACTGCTGCGTGCCGCGTTCAACCGTCAATGTGACCTTATCGCCAGGAGCGTGCATCCTGATCTCATCGCGCAGGAGATTAATGTCGGGCGTGGCCTGACCATCCAAGGCCACAATGATGTCATCAGGCTGCAACTTCGCCTGGCTTGCAGGGCTGCCTGCCCGCACATCAACGACACGCACACCGCACGAATCCACTTGCTCGGCAGTGACACCCAGATAGGCGGGGTTAGCATTCGGTGTCGCGGCGCTGGTTGCAGCCATAGAAGCCGCTTCAGTTGCCACTGGTGTGCCAACAACGCCAGTAGGTGGGCAAGGCGGATAAGTCGTCGCGGCTCCGGTTGCCATCGTCGTAGCCTCTGGCGTTGCCTGAGCAGCCTCTACAGCGGCTCCGCCGAACGCGACGAACGCTACCAACACAGCAGCCAACAGGACAACAGTAAATTGAATAAAGGTTGAACTCGAACGCATCTTCTCTCCTCCGATACAGGTAAGTGGTCATATCCGCCAAAGCTTCAGGCGAACATTATGCCACAAGGTCTGCTGTTTCCAAAGACAATTGTTTTGTTTACAATCTCACCCGGTCCTGGCTGCCACAGGACCTACAAATGGAGATGGTTAACATGATTGATCCGAATATTGCTCGCACCCGGTTGCACGCGATGATTGATGAACTGCCCGATGAACAGGTTGCCCTCGTTTGGATGACCTTCCAGAGTATGCTTGCCGACGACGTTGACGACGATGAGATTGAAGAGGAGGACTACGGCGACGTTGACGACGAATGAACCTTGTCGAGCGTGCCGCTTAAACACGCATCGAAAATATCCACTAGGTCCATAGTCAACTGCGGCAATATGATATCTGTTTCAGGATCATCAAGACCAACATTGTAGGCGACAACAGCCGATCCATCCGGGGTAAGTATCAATCTCGCGAATAATATGCCGGTGAATGGGACGCCATCGCCGCGCAGCCCGTCAATAGTGGCCTGAATAACACCCGTGTTTGAGCCAGAATCCGCGCTTGAACCGGGTACAATCGCCACGTGACTGCCATCGCTGAAAGCCGCGATTGTTGACTCTTGACCCTCTAAGCACTGCTCGATAACGATCCGCGCGCCAGCCTCACCCACAACACGATTGACCATCAGATCGCGTACTGCCTTCTCCGCATCATGGGCGCAATCAGTCACGTAAACACCGTTATCGACAGTCAGCCCATCGGCCCGGATAACGAGCTTCTGGTCGCCCTCGGTGAGTAGATAGCCTATCGCCGCGCGGGCAGTGTCGAAGACTTCAAACGGCGCAGTCGGGATATGGTGTCGCTGCATGAACTGCTTGGCAAACACTCTGGATGATCCGATTTGGGCAGCCGCTTTGGTGGGACCGAAGACGCGCAGTCCAGCCGCCTTAAACGCATCGACAACCCCGGCGGCAAGCGCCTGTGCGGAACCGATGACCGTCATATCAGGTTTATGCTCAACGGCCCAACGTACAAGCCCTTCAATATCTGTCGCCGCAATGGGTATGT
>WNFI01023572.1_pt1 | contig 12998 bp, 14 predicted proteins | sample 5400471 | NCBI WGS metagenome assembly WNFI01 (sample SAMN13153348, study PRJNA577476) | soil metagenome | isolation source: 100 cm saprolite on Douglas fir-dominated hillslope | place: USA:California | collected 2013-09-17
ATCCCCACGACCATAGTGGACGCTGTACCAATGGGCGCGAGTGCGATCGCATGGTACATGCTCCGGAATAACGTCCCTGTTTCTACTCTCCTCGGGGTTCTGCAGGTCCTTGCGCAACGAGCGCACACGGCATGCGTCGATTTGCCGCCGCCTGAGGGCTCGGCTGGCGATACAGCTACACTCGAGCGTGGTATACGCGAGGTGCTTCATGCCACTGGTACGCAAATGACGACCACGTTGGGCTCGGGATGGGTGACGCGCTCTCTCGATGAGATCTTGCAGGTGTGGCGTACCGGGACTGTTCAAGTTGCCGCGAGCGGACAAAGTGGGTCCACTGAGTAGTTTTTGTTCCGAGGCCTCGATCAATTGCCGCGGATTCTATACTCGCTTGTGAATCCTCGTAGTTGAGACCGCACCTTGGCGCAAGATGGTGAATGGTGCCTTTTATACTATCGTGTCCAGGATAACGGGATAAGGAACAGTGGCGACCTACACGTGGGGCAGATGTCCACAACGAGCTCTTCTCCATCAGACAGGTCCATATCTTACAGCCACGGGAGACATAGGTATATCGTACAATTGCATTTTTTTTTTCGAGGGCAACAACGCCGTGGTTACAAAGACACCTGATCTGACACCCTTTTTTTCCATCCATGGTGCATGTCCTGGGACATGACAGCGATTACTGTAATCCTCGGGGCACCACTACGCGTTCCACAACGGACGAACGATCTAATGAATAAAAAAACAACTCGAGACATTGGAGCTCTTTCAGACTCCGTTCCTATAGCCCGTTTTGTTCAAGCTTGAATCGATCAGCGCCGATCTGCGCTCCTGCACGGCCTACAGAGAGCTTAGCACGATAGGTCTGTAAAAACGAGTGAAGGAACACGTACAATGTTCAACCGGTCCAACATGCCAACCGTCGTTTGCCAGTCGACACACGCGTCGGTAATCGAAACGCCATATTTGAGACCAGAAGGTCCCTCGGGTGGGACATCCTGCTTGCCTTCGTTGATATGGGACTCGATCATTACTCCGGTGATAGTCCTGTCGCCAGAGCGTAGCTGTGCGCAAATATCGTCAAGTACTTTTGGTTGATTATTATGGTTCTTCTGCGAGTTGCCATCTGTCCTCATCATCTCAGTGTGTCATACAAGATCTATATGAGAACTCCAGACGCCCACGGCTACAGTCAATCATAATTGATGGGTGGCGTCGAGATAGTGCCTTCGCGATTACGTTCGCTGCTTCACGAACATGCTCGGAGGCAAAATTCGGGCCGCTGGTGCCGCCACGAAGGATGACGTGCACGTCTTGATTTCCACGCGTTTTGACGATCGCGGCGATTCCTTGCGCCGTGACACCCATGAACGCATGCGGGTTGGTGCTTGAGCGCATCGCGTCTACCGCAACTTTGACACTTCCATCTGTGCCGTTTTTGAAACCGATGGGGAAAGATACACCGGAGGCGAGTTCGCGATGCAGTTGAGACTCGGTTGTACGTGCGCCAATCGCACCCCACGAGATGAGATCATTGATGTATTGCGGGGAAATAGTGTCGAGAAGCTCCGAACCCACGGAAACGCCCAGATGAGTGAGATCACAAAGAAGTTGACGCGCGAGACGAAGACCCTTGTTTATCTGAAAGGAACCATCGATGGAAGGGTCATTGATTAGACCTTTCCAGCCAACCGTCGTACGTGGTTTCTTAAAGAGGAAGGGGAATAATGAATATCAGGCATCATAGCAGCGTTAAGACGAGCTATATCACCTCACTAGGTGACATGCGACCCGGTCAATGGGACACGCGCAGCAAACAGGGATAGACGCACAAATAAGCCCGCATGATTATGAGAAGATTTGGCCAGTAGGGCATTTTCTCCTTGAGTAGCTTAGCGTAGTCGAGCGCCTGTTCGGGTGAATGGATCTTTCATGGCGAAGGAGGGCCGGTTGAATAAGAGGGTCATACTGAGCGCATATAGTGAGAGTGAGAATGCGTCGAGGGGAGCACCATTACACCTATGACTCTGCGGTCTGAAATATACTTTTGCATGCTCAGGTCATCATCAATGTTGGGTAGTGGAGTCTCTGCCTCCACAGGGGGTCTGTCCATGTCGATGACTTTGAAGGACTCTAAGCAAGCGTGAGAGCAGGAAAAGAAAATCAGGGAGCGATGACTCACGCCTGAAGCGAGACGGGGACTCTGATAATGCGAGCGTTGGTCGGTCCGGACGGGGAAACTCCATCATGGCTTCCAACGTGACCATCAACGTTTCGCCTTCGCCTGGTTTCTGCATAAAGTCCAAAGTACTTCATCTTAATGCGACATCCACCCAAACCCACAGGCCGGTACCGATATCAGAAGGTCTCAAGGTTTTCGTCAATATCACCTGGTCTAAAGACGTCCCTCCACCTCTCGATGGCATCGAAAAAACTTCCGAGTATGCCGCGCACAGTTGGCGAATGGACTTGAAGAGCGAAAGAAGCAGCCCGATACCCGTCTTTGCCTCCGATGGGCGGCTGGATACGGATAAAGGTGCGTCACTCCACTCCAGTATACAGTAACAGCCTTACCAGCGCACGGATCCCGTTGTACATTTCCACATAAATTCGACGTGCGTAAATATCACTTAGCGGGCAAGCCGGCTCTCGTTTTCGACTGTATTTATCACTCATCATTAAGAAATTATGCATTGAATGACGTTGAGTTTAAAAGCTTCCTGGTTGGTACGTGACCCTTTTGGTTTCTTATAGGGCCGGGAGTTCCGTATACAAATTTATTCGGTTTTGATTTATTGAGGTAAATTGCTTACTCCGCCCATCGTGATCCAGAACTATCTTTGCGAGAGATTGAAGCCCACAATTCGATTTCGCTGTCTCGCATCCTTGGCACGCCAAATATATCATCGAAAGGAGTCCTCGGGCAACGAGCTATCTCTATCCCTTCCATCCTGTGCCCATCAAGTCATCATCACCGTCCATTTTCAGACAAATCCCCTGACAAGAAGCTCGTCGAGGAGGTGACCGATAGCCCCGCTGCCGCATCAAATGTTAATAACACTTCCTCCCTCGACCGCGGACGTCCGAGGGACTCCGTCACCCCTCATAGTAACGGTACCCCCGAGACACCTAGCTGGACATGGAGACAAGAAGGTGGAGAAATCCGTATATCCATTCGAGTTCCAAAACTAGTAGGAATTTAGCTATTCTGATCTTACGCACTCCCTGATGTTTATCAGACCCACGCTACCATTTCGTCGGCCACCCTTGATCTCGAACCTCGTCGATTTATGCTGCTTATTCCGGACCTCTATGCGCTCGACATTGATCTTGATCTTCCTGATAGGGCACCCGGGAAAGCGAGGTCTAGTGTCGATCCTCAAGGAGCAGAATATATCACGACGCTGCAGCAAGCGCGACATTTAGAAATTGAGCGAGCACGGGCAGAGTGGCGGGTCAAAGAACGATCCCTGGTGATCATAGCTCCGCTCGTCGGGACCTACCTCGCGTTGGCTGTGACGAGACTCGAGTACCTTACATCCGAACCTCGGATCCAAAAGGGGCAGCACGAGGCACAAATACCTCGCTGTTACTGGATGGCTATTTCTATCTTGTCATCCCACCAACCTGCTTGGGGAGGACCCGTAATGTGCGCCATCTAGTTGTATTCATTCTAGGAATACAGGAGATTCTCTGAATATACACATGGTACACCTTTCAGAGCTATTACGGTAAGAAGAGCAGAGGGTCTCGAGATGCAGTCCAGAATCTCAACCTTCGGAGTAATCCGTCGGCGTTGTCAGCACGACCACCGCCAATCCTCTCACAAGCACAGATTAGATTTACTAAGCGATCCAAACTCGCGATCATTGCATTGTACATCCATCCATGAGTTATGACCACCTGACAATCCAAACTAGAACTAGCAGACCAAACAACTTGATTTCAAACAAGAGGAATTCTATCTTCTTTCTCGTGCCCTAACCCCTCGCCTCCGTGGAATAAGTGACAAGGTTATGATCACTATCAACTCGTGTCATTTAACCGTGACCTATTACCTATGACCCTCCGTAACGACGGCTCAACAGCAAAGTATACCCCATCCGGATCCAAAAAGCGTCACCCGGTTTTCGGAATCCCCTGGCATATGACCGATGCTCAATGTCGTCGAACGCAACCAGTTCTCTTGGCACCGGGACTGAATTCCTACGAGGGCAGGTGTACCACTGGGTAGAGTATCGTGATCAGTACCAGACGTTGTCCCTGGCAATTAGGAATTATGGTCTTCCCTCCCCCCTCCCCCGATCCATCTATGCGATTGGGCGCATTTTGGACGCCAGACTAATCAGCCGAAACAACGTGCGATCGTAACGGTTGTCCTTCATAAGTACCAGTACCCTCACGTGGGCAGTTAAGCATTTTCCTTCCCTTTTCCCCGCATGTCTGGTACATTCCTCTTGTCTCGCGGGTCTAAAACATTTGTTGTGGATGCGTCCGCTACTACAGTCGATCCGACCGATGGGGCAATCATAGTAGCTAATAACCTGCGTATTGCGTCTTTGACTATCGCGACCTATGAGTGCGTTACCAGTTACGTGTCATCAACGCCCCATTCTGACTTGCTTGCGGCCCAGCTATCTGATGACCCTTCCTGCTGAAATCCGACTATGCAAGAATTCAAGTCGACGAAGGTAAGAAACAAGTCATGCCAGGATAACCAGATCCCGTTTTGACCGGAACACATCGGTGGGATAGCGTGGGCTTCGTACTTTTCTTTCTTCTTCGGTATGTCCAAATTACGACGTCTGGAAACACTTGCTCACATGCTCTGTAGGTATACGAGCATACTCGTTCTTTTCATCAGTAATTTCGGATTCTTCTACCATCACTTCACCCCAGCGGTGTGCGCTCACTATTTTTATCTCGCACCTATACTCAAAGGTACGGGTTGAATGGCTTGCCGTGTCTCAGTACCTAAGGCTGAATGATTTGATAGGCCGTATCATAGCTTCGGCATATTTCCTTTCCTCGGTGGTCCGTTATTATCGCCCTTTTTACCTGATAGTTCGTATCCTTAAATGAGCACAGTTTCTATGGTTCACGGCCTTATTCAACCGTCAACGTGAGTCAATCAGTCTCTGTCATTGCCATAGACCACTTAACGATGTCTGTATTAGCTGAGATGAGATATGTAAGTGTAACCTGTGTCATATGTTCGCAGAGTGTGTATTAAAGTTTGATGGCTATATCTCTGATCAGGGAAAGTACGTTTTTGTCCCCTTCACTGTCGTCATCTAGTCTGTCCTGACGCGAAATTATAGTTGCATGGTTGGAAGTTCTCACCCAGAACACACAATCTCTGCCTGGTCCTTCTACTTGATAGCCATGCTATACGATGTCCTCGTCCTGTTCCTCTCAACACATCAGCTGCTCAGATTGAAGCAAGCCTCAGCCTCCTCCACGTAAGCCGCGTTCCTTGGTGACATCGGCCATCAACGCTGACTCCTTGCAGCACTAGCAGACTTTTGAGCATGTAAGTATTCGTTTAGATAACACGGGCCTGGCCACAAGCCTTACTTCAAACCAAAGTTTATTAACCGATGGCTTGGGATATTTTATCGTGCTTACGGGTACGTTCCCTCGACGGCTCCTTGGTCCTTGCCAATCCACTCTTTGTACAGTCATGAACTGTGTAAACGTCGTCCTATACCGAGGCGTTGGTGGTGCCATTCAATCGTCCGGGTATTTCTTTCTCCTTCCTGAGTCATCGCGTTGATACTTAACCATTGTTTACTGTATAGCGCATCGATGGAATACGCAGTTATTTGGATCATGAGTCAACGGGTACTTATTCATCTGCGTGGTGCGTATCTTGATGTGCTAAGACCCGAATTTGTTTACTGAACGGTGTCTGTAGAGCTGAGGGCTCAACAATCGTCACACATCCTGTCGCAGGTACCAAGGGCAACCATGATTATATCCGGCCCGCCGGACATTCACAGACCGCAATTTAACCCCGGAAGCGGATCTAACGAGAATGTGACAAACATAGGAAACAATTACGACTCTGCACAGAGCAATTTCGGCGTCGGAGTGCATGTCGAACGGTCAATTATCAAGGGTGTCAAGCAACGAGATGGGGAAGCTAATGCAGAACGAGACCTTTTCGCACCTCCGAAATCTAGTTTCTGGGACGAGACCCAACAATTCGCTGTCTAAGTCTTGTGTCTCATTCTAAAGTGTACGACTATTTGTTCGAGGGCATTTAGTTACTATTTTATTAACCTTTCTCTATAACAAAATGTTGTGGACTTAACCTGTGAGCTTCATGAACAATAGCGAACCGACTACTGTGGGCATGTACATATACACGGAGTGTAGATGTTCGATGTATGAGATAGTCTTTGGCAAGTCTGCTGGCAACCTATGTCATGAATGTAAAAATTTACAATAGATACGCATGTTAAACAACAAAAATTAACCCAGGGTGATGTCCTCCGTCTCCCACAAAAACATGCTTTTGGCGGGGCAAGGTGGTGCAAGTTCAGATCATGTAGAGATAGTCTGAGATACTAAAGGGCCCTACTCCAACACTGACTACCTCAGTTTAGCCATGAGCTCTGGTAGCAACGTGCAATTTAGTTGGCACTGAAGGGAGTTTTGTGTTTGTAGGGGCCAAAATGTGCCTCACCCCTCGATGTGCCTCACCCCTCGACGGGATCGATAAAAGTCCCCCGAGTTCACACAGTCCGCGAATGGACTTGAAGAGCGGATGGGAGTCAAGGGACAGTCAATACACGTCTTTGCCTCCGACGGGCGGCTGGATATAGATAAAGGTACGAGCGTCAGTCGAGCAATAAGTCAGGCAGATCCTTCACACGCCTGAACCCAACATTCATTTCCGCATTTATTCCGTGCCCCTAAAGATCATTTGGCTGACTGACGTTATGAATTAACGAGCAAGCTGGCCCTCGTTTTCGACAGTACCAATCACCCATCATCAAAAATCCATGCATTGAAGGATGTTGAGTTTTAAAAGTTTTGTGGTTGGTGCTGCCCTTCTCTCTTGTTGGTTTCTTGTGATGACGCGACCACTGACCAAGTGCAGTACCGTCTGTGTCCGATTAATCTATCTACGTGATTATTCAGTTTCACTTTATTGGGGTATATTGCTCATTTCGCCCATCGTGATCCAGAACTCTCCTCGCAAGAGATTGAGGCTCAGGTCTCTCGCTCTCTCGGAACACCCAATATTTTTTTTCGAAAGGCTCCTCGAGGAGGTTGTAGATACCCCCGCTACCACATCGAAAGCCAAGCGACTCCGTCACCCCTCCTAGTAACGGTGCCTCGAGACACCCAGCTGGACATGAGGAGAAGGTGGGGAAATCCGAATAACTATTCAGGTTCCAAAACTAGTAGGAACTTAGCGTTTTTGATCTTACGCACTCCCTGATGTTCATCAGATTCATGGTACCATTTCATCGGCGACCCTTAATCTCGAACTCAACCTCGTCTATTTCTTCCGGACCTCTACTATGTGCTCGACATTGACCTTGAACTTCTTGATGAGGGACTCGGGAAAGCGAGGTTGGTCCTCAGGGAATGAAATATATTCCGACGCTTAAACAAGCGCGGCATTTAGACGTTGACCCGGCAGGCGGAGTGGTGGGTCAAAGAGTTATATCTCTGGTGACCTTGGCATAGTAATCTCCGCCCGTCGGGACCTACCTCGCGTCTGCGGCGAATACTGAACTGAACATCCGAACATCGGATCCATACGGGGTAGTATGGGGCTCAAGTATTTCGTGATTAACTTACTGTGAAATCTTTATCTTGTACGTCACCACCTACATTGGGGAAGACCCGACATGCGCGCCATCTAGCTGGCTATGAAATTCATAGCCATATGACAGGTAGATTCAGGGAATCTGCTGTACGCATGGTGCAGTTTACGAACTATAAAGTAAAGTAGAGGGTCCGAGATGTCCAAAAATCTCAACCCTGGCGCCTGTTGTAAGTAGCGTGCTTCGGCATTTCGTCGGCGTTGTCAGTACGACCGCTGCCGGTCACAAGCAGATCAGATTAGATTGACTACTAAGGATCCAACTTCAGTAACTGACCAAGTGGCTCAGTTTCAGAACGGAACGAAAGGAGAATCTTTCTCTCGTGCGCTAATCAGTCGTATTTGACATCGTGGAATAAGTAACGAGGGTAATCGCCCTCAACACGTATTATTCAAACCATTTTCACTGACTTTTCCGTAACGACGGCCCTACAATCGGCCCAATCCAGATCCAAGAAAAGTCACCTGGTTTTGGGAATCCCTCGGGTCGGGGATATTACAGATCCTCAGTTTCGTCGAACAAAACGAGCCTTTTCCGGGCGAGCGCCAGTTCTCCTGGGGCCTAAATTTCCCACATGGGCAGGTGTATTCCGATCAATACGAGGCGCTGTCCCTTGCAATAAGTGCCCGAAGACCCTAAGTTATGGTACCTCCCTCTCCCCTGATTTTCCTATGCATTCGTTTGGGCGCATTTTTGGACGCCAAACTGAATCAGCCGAAAGAACGCGCGACCGTGTCGGGTGTTCTTCATAAGTACTGGTACCCCCACATGGCCGATGAGCGTTTCCCTTCCCTTTCCCCCGCATGTCTGGTACCATCTTGTCGCGGGATTTTGGGATGCCCATCATTGATGTGTCTACGAGTACCATCAACCCGACCCAGGGTGCATTCGCAGTGGCTAATAACCTGCGTATTGCGTCGTTGACTCTCGCTGCCTATGAGTATGTTCCCAGTTACGTGTCGTTAACGCCCCATTAACGACTTTCTTGTGGCCCAGTTATCTCATCACTCTCCCTTCTGAAATTCGGCTATACAAGACTTCAAGTCGGCGTAGGTAAGAAACTAGTTACGCCAGAACGAAAAGGTCGCTCTCTGACTGGAACACATCGGTTTTGAATAGCTTGGGCTTCGTCCTTTTCATTCTTATTCGGTATATCTACTATGTCACATCGTTGTCCTTAACACTCGCTCATACCCTCTGTAGGTACACGAGCATGCTCGTCATGTTCACTAGTAATTTTGGATTCTTCTACCACCACTTCACTCGAAAAACATGCTCTCACTACTGCTTTGTTGCACCCGTACTCAAAGGTACGGGTCTAATGCCTTGCCGTGACTGAGTACCCAAGGCTGAATGATGTTCCCAGTAATCCAACTTATGGTGTCGCAAACTATCCTAGGCGTCCGGTGGGTCATGATTGCCCGGTTTCATGACCCTGAATCTGAAAGCAGGTTGAAGGACGTATAACATCGCCCAGCGGAATAAATGGATAGGCCGTATCATAGTTTCGGCGTATTTCATTGCCTTGGTGGTCCGTTATGATCACACTTTACCTGATGATTTGTGTCCTTAAACGAGCACAGTTCGAATGGTTCACTGCTCTATACAACCGACAAGGTGAGCCAAACAGGCCCTGCCGTTGCCATAGACCACTCAACAACCCATTGATACCGTATTAGCTGAGATGAAAAATGTAAGTGTTACTTGTTTCAGGTATTCGTAGAGCGCGCATTAAAGTTTTGTCGCTATACCTCTAATCAGGGAAAGTGCGTCCAGTCCCCATCTCCGCCGTCATCTAGTCTGTCCTGACGCGACATTATAGTTGCATGACTGGAAGTGCTCACCCACATCAAACCATTTCTGCCTGGTCCTTTTACTTGGTGGCCATGTTCTATGACTTCCTCGTATTATCCATCTCAACACATCGTCTTCTCAAGCTGAGGGCCGCCTCGGGTGCTTCCACGTAAGCCGCATTCACTGTAACATAGGCTGTCAGTGCTAAATCCCAGCAGCTCCTCGAAGCTTCTGAATATGTAGGCCTTCGTTTGGATAGCTGTGGCAATAAATCTTACCTCAGACCGAAGTTTATTATATGACGGCTTGGGATATTTTGTCGCACTTACGGGTATGTTCCCTCAACAGCCCCTTGGTCCTCACTAATCCACTCTTTGTACAGCCATAAACTGTGTGAACGTCATCCTATACCGAGGCGTTGGTGGTGCCATTCAATCGTCCGGGTATTTCTTCTTTCTCTTTTCCTGAGTCATCGCTTCGATCCTTAACCATTTGACCATATAGCGCATCGATGGAATACGCAGTTATTTGGATCATGAGTCAGCGGGTACTCATTCACCTACGCGGTGCGTATCTTACAAACCCCGAGACCTGGGCATATTTACTGAAAAGGGGTCGTCAGAGGCAAGGGCTCAACAATCGTCACTCATCGTGTCTGCGCAGATACCAAGGCCGAACCCGGTCTCGACCCCCCTTCACAAACAGACGTACAGGAGCAAGCCGGATGAGAATGTGACAATGGACGTAGGAAATAATTACGATACAGCACTGACCGACTTTAATGTCGAAGTGCGTATCGAACAGTCAGTTATGAGGGACGCCAGGCCACCAGGTGAGGAGACCACCACCGAGCCAGAACTTTACACACCTTCAAAGCCCACTTGGGACGAGACACAAGGATCCTATGTCTAAGTCTTGTATCTCATTTTGATGTGTACAATTGTCTGGACGTTGTTGTTCGAGGGCCTTTAATTCGTCACTTTCTTTAAAGAAATGTTATGGGCTCTAGCCGTGGAATTGGGACTTCATGATCATTAGTTGGGATGGTGAAACCGACTACTGTGTATGTACACCGAGTGTGGATTCTCTATGTATTGACTTTCAAGGTTCACTAGGGTATACATCGTCTTTGTCTGACCAAAAAAAACCCGAAATTGTTGCTATTAATCAGTAGCCGTTGCCACAGCTTCCTTGGCCCAAACTAGCACGAGCCTCGGAAGCGCACACTACACCGGTCTCGGTCTTCTCGGAGTCTCGGAGGCAGCTCAGCCTCAAAGTAAGTAAGAAAATGAGGATCTTGGTGTTTCGATGATCCAATCATCGCGAATCGGGTATCGCGGAAAAAAAAGGAAATGCAGTTCTGATCGTTCGTTCGTACTACTGTATGAATGTATCTGCTTGCCAACTGAAGAAGAAAGTCTTGATAAGGACAAAGTGGCCCCCCCCACTTGCGTTTCGAAAACACAAGGAGGTCGACTCCAATCAGATTTCCATATTACTTGGACGTTTAATGGAAGGGTGTCATCCCCATGGCCATTGTAAGTGACAGTTTCAATCATGCATCGTGATAGGGGGGTGAGCTTGAGCTTCAAAACGTCACGAGTACTGTTAGTTATGATCGTTACCACTGATTCTAGATTTCACAATGAAGGCACCGAGGACTCCCATCAAACGAGGCACAAGGGGTTCCAGTATATCACTACAAATACCTAGGGTCCTCAGGCTGTTGGATACGATATGGACACGATCCCCTTGATGATCCCACGGCACCACCAATTGACCGCGTGTGTGATATTGCTATACACCAGGCCATCATGATAAGCTCCAGAGGTAAGCGGTCCCCTTACTCCGTTCTTTGACAGACGTGGGCGTTGTCGTCGAGCAAGCGAGATGCCCCATATCTGTGCCATTGTTATGAGGAATCCCGGTGTGTCCAAGTCGGCAAACGGCGATGCGCGTCAAGGGAAAGAAGTCATGGCCCACGGCGGGCAGGAGTGGATAAGGAGAGTCCACTTACAGTCAACTAAGGGATTAAATGATGTCCAATAAGTTAACGACTAATAATTTTAAATACAAATATTGACCATAAGTGGGCTCCGCTTATCCACTCCTGCCCGTCGTGTGGTACAGAGCACACTATCTCTCAGATCGCCCTTATTTCATAGCCCAGAGCGCTCTGTCTCTAATTACCCTTTAGGTCTAAACCGTGATCTCGGATTCGTATCAGTACATCAGGAAGTACGGTAAATTAAAAAAACGCCTTCGAATTCCCGTGCCTGAGACCGAAGGTGAAAAGAAGAAAAAAAAACTTGGAGGGAGACTCCAGCTTCACCTTGCGAGGATGGTAATGAAGTGTGTCAATGTCATCGTCCGAATGAAGCGGGACAATGGGGTTGTGCTAGTGGCACAGTGGCGTTCCAAAAGGGCTTTTCGGTTTTTCATACACTTCGCATTTGCAAACGTACACGTGAAGTAGGCAAAAATGGAGGAGTGTATTACGCTGTGAATCATGAAACACTTCAATACACCATTACACCGAGCTATCCCTTGTGAGTCTTGTACTCCCACGCCCGCCCGGCGCTGTCACGAGAAATGAAAAAGAGAGATTGGAAACAATGATAATTGGAACGTACTCAGTTTGTGACTGATCCGCCGCTGCCTGTCATACAGCTTGGACAGGCAGCCACAAGCCATCAGTGCCCTCCTCTAGAGAGCAAATACATGTCATCCTCCGAATTCAAGTCGGCACAAGGTTCAGACGGCGGAGAAGCTGACCTTCGAAGAACGACGAATCCGCATGTCATGGTGGGTCGCGTGTGAGGGCCATCAGTGATCCGGTGATACCCTGATGTCCTTCACACGAGCCGAGTCCACGCAGTGGTATTCTTTCCTGGACGCCGAAGATTATCGTATACCTTAATCTGTGTATGTCCGAGTCGGTGATCCGACGGGACGGTGAATGCCTATGATAGAGTATGATCATGATGCAGTCGACTATTTATAGCAGTACCCTCCATTCGGACCATTCGGTCAAAAGATTACAACCACTCTAATTGACTTGGCACTTCCGTTGTGACCGACCCTGCATTGATATCTGTTGCTAGGACGAAATCCAGATACTTGACGGGTATGGACCTACGCTTCTGTCTGTTCTGGAGGCACGTTAAGCTTGCGCATCACAAGCTGCAATAAATTTTTGGGGCTTGTACAAGCTTGTACAAGCAAAAAAAGGCGGAAAGTACCGAAAGCGCCAAAATAACCTAGATTTGGAAGTTCCTCTTGGCCATACGGTCAAAAGTAAAAAAGCCGAAAAAAGTCATAAAAATACAGTCAATGGTTAACTTTTTACCAAGTGAA
>WNFI01093171.1_pt1 | contig 12998 bp, 9 predicted proteins | sample 5400471 | NCBI WGS metagenome assembly WNFI01 (sample SAMN13153348, study PRJNA577476) | soil metagenome | isolation source: 100 cm saprolite on Douglas fir-dominated hillslope | place: USA:California | collected 2013-09-17
CTCCTTTTTCGATCAGCGCTTCGCCTGCGTCGTGATCCTGCCCTGGACCTGTGCAAGCAACGAGCCGGTCGGGATCACGACGCAGGCGAAGCGCTGATCGAAAAAGGAGCCGCTCCGGCTCGATTATCTCCACGCTTCCATCGTCGCGAATAAGACGCAGGTCCAGTCCGCCCACCAACAAACCGTCCTCGGTCGAAATAAGCACCCAGCTATCTCCAATTGCGCCGCGCAGTTCGTCGAAATGCCCCGACTCTGGATCGCGCACAAAGACACCCTGCGTCGTCGCCACGTGCAAGCGTCCGTGATGGAAAGCAAATCCCTGGACCCGCCCGCGCACGCCGATCGCACCTTCATGCTTGGCAGTCGGCGACAGCACTTGAATTCGGGTCACTCCCGCGAACCGCGAAAGCCACAAGCCACCTTCCGCATCGAGTGTAAGAGAGACAATTGTGCTGCTGACTGGACCAAGTCCTCCGTCGTCATCGTAACGCGCACACACGCGACCACTCGCAGCTTCGACAATCAACACACCGTGTTTTTCTGTGCCGAGCGCGAACGTGCCGTCGCCCAGCGGACACCCGCAACTCACACGATCATCTCCAAGCAATTGCAGAACATCCGGCGAGACAAGCGGCGCTTGTCCGTCGCGCCAGATGCGTAACCCTTCCGTGCTTACAACCCATGCAGTCCCACCCTGCCCTGGCCAAACCGATTGCACATTGAGGGTGGCCAAGACCTGTAAGTTCGGGGCGGATTGCAATGTTTCACCATCGATCCGATAGACTGCCTTCGTCGTGATCATATGCATCGCACTGTCATAAACGAACAATGACACGCATCGTTCAGCGGGGCCGGCAGCGATTTCGTGGACATTACCTTTTGCATCGACGTGCGCTACGAAACCGCGGGCTCCCTGGGTGACAAAATAGGCCTCGTTTCCAAGCACGGCCATGCGCAGCACGTGCCCCACATCGCGATCTTCTGCCGGCAGCTGTGTATGCAAGGGCTGCGCGACGAGGACACCGGTTGCGTCCGGGACGACGATCCCAAACTCGCCCGTGCCCGAATACCAAATCCGGCCGGAAATGTCCGCCGCAAGGCCGTGAACGATGAGCCCTCGCGTACCCGAGATCAATTTCCACGAAACGCCGTCGTATTCGACGAGGCCGTCGACATTGCCGACGTAGATCAGACCATTGGGGTGAACGAGCACGGTGCGCGTTTGTGGACTGCCCGGAATTTCACGTTCACCAAAAACCTGCGCAAAGGGTGCGCCCGAATAGCGCGGCGAAATCGCGGCATTGCTTGAAGCGCAAAGCAAAAGGACGAACGAAGCAACCAAGAGCCCGCGAATTATCGTCAGATTCTTAGAGCTCATCGCTTCAATTCGTATGTGGTGAAGAGGATAACGATTCAATTTTTCGAACAGCCAATTTGGTTAACCTGTAGCTTAAAAGCACGCCAATCAGAAAAAATCGAAAGATCCAGAAATCCGCGGATTTGAACTGTAACGCCATCGTTACGATTGGAGATTCGCGACTCGGGTTCGGGAATTAAAACTCACTTGAGAGGTTCTCACTGCAACCACCGTTTTCCCTTTATGCTCAAATTCCGCCGCTTGCTGATTTTTGCTGTGCTCATCTGCACCGAACTTATATTTCCGCGATCTGTAGACGCCCAGTCTCATGTGAAGGCCTCGCTTGTATCGACTGTTACGACGGTGCAGCCCGGGCAGCCGTTTACCGTCGCTCTGCGTCTGGAGCATCAGCCGCATTGGCATACCTATTGGATCAATCCCGGAACCGGCTATCCTACCTCTATCACGTGGAAGCTTCCGGACGGCTGGGAGACCAGCGATATTCAATGGCCTGTGCCGAGTCTCATTAAAGACAGCAGCGGAGCTATCGTAGGCTACGGGTATGAAGGAATCACCTACCTTCCCGTTACGCTCAAGCCGCCTGCTTCGCTCCGGCCGGGCGAAACGATTCGGCTCGCAGCGTCCGCCGATTGGCTCATGTGCGACGCCGTTTGCGTCCCGGGCAAAGCAGACGTGGGTCTCACGCTTTCCGTTGCTGCAACCGCTGGCGAGTTACGCCCAACGCCAGCTGCAACCGAGATGGCAGAGTTCGCGCAACCTCAACCGCTCGCTACAATAGTGAAGGTCACCTCCATCCGCGCTGACAAACAAGTGACACTCACACTCGCTGGAGTTGGCACGCTCAAAGAGCCGCACTTTTTTAGCGAAGATGGCTTCATACAATATGACGGGCAGCAAGCCGTTCAGACGACGATCGATGGACTCACCCTTACGCTCCGTATTTCGGATTCGGCTGAATCCGCCACGAAAAACCTCACTGGAGTCCTCGCTTATACCGATTCTCATGGGAAAGCACAGGGCTTCCGCATCGATGCTCCCTTGTCCTCTTTGGCGGTTACGGCACCGACCTTTCAATCCACAATTTCCAGCCAGAAAAATTCGAAAAATTCGCAATCCGCTCTATCTCGGACCAGTTTTCTCAGCACGCTCGCCCTCGCCTTCGTCGGGGGGCTAATTCTCAATCTCATGCCCTGTGTCTTTCCCGTGCTTGGCATCAAGATTTTAGGTTTTGTCAATCAGGCTGGGAGTGACCGTGCAAAAGTCACGATGCATGGCGTCGTATTCACACTCGGTGTCCTGCTGTCGTTTTGGACTCTCGCCGGCGTTCTCGCTGTCTTCCGCGCCGGCGGCGATCAACTCGGCCAGATGAAACAAGGTTACGGCGGTTCATTTTTTACTGGAGTGCTGGCCACCGTGGTTGCAACACCGTGCAGCGCGCCGTTTCTCGCTCCCGCTCTCGGTGCAGCCCTGTCATTGCCCGCCGCAGCATCCTTCGCCGTCTTCACCACGATCGCGATCGGTCTTTCCATTCCTTATCTACTCCTGTCGATTTTCCCGCAGGCCGTTAGAGTACTTCCGCGACCTGGCGCGTGGATGGAAACGTTCAAGCAAGTCATGGCGTTTCCTCTCTATGCCACGGTTGCTTATCTGGTGTGGGTTCTCGCAAGTCAGACAACGGACTACGGCCTGCTCTATGCGTTGCTGGGCCTCACACTCGTCGCGATGTCTGCCTGGCTTTACGGCCGCTATTGTGCGCCCAATGCAAAACCCGTTCGTGTCCGGTTCGGTCTTATCGGGGCTCTCGCGCTCCTCGTCCTTGGCACGTTGATCGGATATCCTTTGAAACCGACGTCCACCGAAATTTCATGGGAAAAATGGAGCCCTGAGGCGGTCGCAAATGCGACCGCGTCAGGCAAAACGGTCTACGTCGATTTCACGGCTCGCTGGTGCTTCACCTGTCAGACGAACAAAAAAGTCGTCTTTGGCTCCGACGATGTTCGACGCGCGCTGCGCGATGAGGGCGTGGTTCTCTTGAAAGCCGATTGGACCAGTTCCGATCCTTTGATTACGGCCGAACTTGCTAAATGGAACCGTAGCGCCGTTCCGTTTAACCTGGTTTACAAACCCGGCCAAATAGAACCGAAGGTGTTACCCGAACTGTTGACCCCATCGGTCGTATTGAACGCGATAAAAGGATAGCGGTTGACTCCGAAACGTCAGCAGAGCTCATCCATCTACCGGGTGGGCGGGTGTCTTTAGCTTAAGTTGATAAAATGCAACATCGAGCCAGCGGCCGAATTTGAAACCTGCCTCGGTAATCGTACCGCTGTGAATAAACCCAAGGCTTTTATGGAGCCCGATGCTCACCGCATTGGCGGTGTCGATCGCTCCGATCAGCAGATGGTAATTCTGTTCGGTCGCGGCCGTGATCACCTCGGTTAGTAATTTCTTTCCCAAACCCTGACCGCGAAATCGGGCGTTCACGTAAACCGAATGTTCGACCGAATATTTGTAAGCAGGCCAGGCGCGGAACGTTCCAAAGCTACCGAAACCCATCAGCTCACCTTCGGCATTTTCAATGCCGATGACGGGAAATTTGCCTTTCGCTTTTGTTTCGAACCACGTCGTCATATTTTCCAGAGTACGTGGCTTGTAATCGTACAAGGCCGTGGACGTGACAATCGCGTCGTTGAAAATATCCAAGATAGCTTGGGCATGTCGCCCGTGTTCGCAGCGAACAAGTTTCATGGTGGTTCTCACACATGGCCAAAACAAATCTGATTTTCGAGCTATTATCCTAAAATTTTCAGAAGGAGAGGCCCACGGAACACGCGAAAAACACGGAAGATGGAACCACGGAGGCACCGAGACACAGAGAACAGAGTGCGGATATGGAAGCGAAACCGACAGAATTGAGTCTTCTGACTCCTAAATTCTAGCTTCTCTCCCAGATCCCTCAGTGGCTCCGTGTCTCTGTGGTTGAATTCCTTTTGCCGATACCACGTTAAACTAATCCGTGAAATCCGTGAGTGCGTGGGGCTTTCGGCTTCGCTCGTCACGTGTCACACGTCATATTTCCCCACTGGACGGACGCGCTGAGCCACAAAAAAAGCGTTGCCGCGGTTCAGTCGGGATTTCCCGGATCGTCCAAACGGGAAATAGCCCGATGGCAGACTTTGACCGCCGCATATACTTTGCGCTATGCAAACCGAAGCTCTCGATACGGCTAGGCTGTCCAAGCTCAACGAACTCATCCACGACATACGAATCGCCATGATGACGACGATCGAGTCGAACGGCTCCTTGCGCAGCCGACCGATGGCGACTCAAAATGTCCCGTTCGACGGAACACTTTGGTTTTTTACCGACGATGACACGGCGAAAGCCGACGAAGTGAAAAGCCACGGCGAAGTTAATATCTGTTACGTCGATTCCAAGAATCAGCGCTATGTTTCGCTTTCCGGCGTAGGTGTCGTCAGCCACGACAAAGAAAAAATGCGTGAGCTGTGGAATCCAGTACTAACGACATGGTTTCCAAAAGGTATGAGCGATTCCCGTTTGGCGCTGATCAAAGTCCAAGTGAATCAAGCCGAGTACTGGGACGCATCTGCAAACCGGATGGTTCAATTGTTTGCGCTGGCGAAAGCCGTAGTGACAGGCCAACGCCCAGAAAATCTCGGAGAGCACAAAAAAATGGGCCTTCCAAGCCCGGAGGATTTTGCGTTTTCCAAGGACGAGACCAAGCAAAGGTGAGTATGCCTCTTTCAAGCGGTGGATGGTAAGGCGGGGCCGTAAGGACCGTCGCTGCTGACAAGTCAATCTACACTACTTTTGGGGTAAACTCGGCTGAATCTACTCATACAAACGATGGCTGACTTGCACACAACGACGGTCCTAACGGCCCCGCCCTACTCTCACCAAGCGATCCTCATCATTTTTCAAGCCGTCCCGAGCCTGCGCCCGAACAGTCAGGGGTAAAACTGCTCGCACGCAGAAGCTCGGAACAAAGTTTTTGCTTAACACTGCAAGAAGTTCAGCTCGCCATCTCTTCAGGACGGCGGAAATCCGGCCCCAATTTTCGGCGCAAGCTCTCGCGCGCCCGGCCAATGCGACTTTTCACCGTACCGATGCTCAAGCTAAGAACGTCCGCAATTTCCTCATACGTCTGATTCTGCAGGTTGCGCAGTGTGAGAATCTCCCGATGGCTTGGACTGAGAAGATCCATGCACTCGTGGACTCGGTCCAAAAATTCCTGCGTAAGGGTGATATCTTCGGGCGTCTCCGCATCCGCAGAGATCACATCGCTCAGCGTCATGGTGCTGTTCGCGTTGATCGGTTGATCAAACGAAACCATGCTGCCCCGCTTGCGTCGCCACCAGTACCAATACCGATTTCGTGCGAGATTGATCGCAATGCGATAGAGCCACGTGGAAAACGCCGACTCACCGCGGAACGTGCCTAAAGCACGATGAGCGCGGATGAAGGCGTCCTGGGTGATCTCTTCCGCGTCTTGTTGATTGCGCAGCATCTGATGAACGACGGCGTAGATCTTTTTCCAATAGCGGTCTACAATCTCGTCGAATGCGGTCGCGTCTCCTTTTCGGAAACGCTCCAAAACCTCCTCATCGGCGGTGATGTCGGGCGACTTCCCTGCTCGGTCGCTCTCGAGATGACTGGGCTCTTCTACTGATATCGACTTTGTTGGCATATTAGCAATCCGTTGCATTGTTAAGTGGGATTTAAGCTCCTAAGGGGGCAGGCGACCTCCATGTCGCCCTTAGGAACTTAAGCCCGGTGCTGAGTATGCCAGCTTTTCAGCGTTCTGAAAACCGGACTGGTTTCTGTTTAGAACATAGGGAGATTTCCCGTAACCAGGAGTAAAATGCTTAATAGCTCTCCTCTGTAGTTTTTAATTAAATACAATTTCCGGATTCCGGGCCAAACCAGCACATAAGCAAACGTTATTCCCTGCTTCTCAAATTTGGAATCGCAGAAGCCGGGGGTATTTTTTGACTTATTCGTTAGCTGATCGCGACGTGAACGCCGCAATTACACCCGTTTCACCACGTGCTATCGTTACAAATGCAGCTGCCGTGCCGAAGTCGTGGCTGTTAGCCGCTCGCAGCTCGAGCAAGACATTTAATGAATGTCCTCCGTTCTTACCGCGGGATTCTAGAGGGAGGAAGAAAGATTCAAGAGCGGAATGTTCAACTGCGGAGTCGCCGGGACACGGAGATCAGAATTCGGAGCCACAGAGATACATCTAACTCAACTTAGAAACCAAAATCCAGAAGTCACGGACGCGAGGCCATTTGCTGTTTCGCGGGCGGCTTTGAGCCCGTAGCGTTTGCAGTCCCAACTGTAAGAGTAGGACGCAATAGACAGCGACTTCCGACCTAAACCACGCTGTCCCCACACCCAAAGTTTTCTTTTTCTACCTATGATGTTTACCTCTCCCCTATCCCGGCATTTTCGCTCTACGCGTTTTTGGCCAGCCATGCTGATTGTAACTGCGCTCGTTTGCCCCGGCAAAGCCCAGCAAAAATTTCTGAGCGACTGGCCGACAGGCGCTTCACCCACCGAGGTGGGGAAACGTGTGGCCGAACGATTCGTTGCCACGCCTCACCCGCGGCAAAATACGATCATTTACCCGGAGGTCTGTGCATGGTACGGAGCCCTGACCTTTGCGGCCCTTTCGCATGACACCTCTTTGCAAAGCCGCCTCGTTCAAAGGTTCGACAAACTGGTGAACGAAGAAAGTAAATTGATTCACGAGGCAAATCATGTCGACTACTCGGTTTTGGGCGCCGTTCCTTTTGAAGTTTATATCCAAACCAAGGATACCAAGGCGCTCGCACTGGGGAAAAAATTCGCCGATACGCAGTGGATGAACCCGACGCCAGAGGGGCTGACCGACCAAACGCGGTTCTGGATCGACGACATGTTCATGGTCACAGCACTTCAGGTACAAGCGTATCGGGCCACCCATGACGCCGTTTATGTTGATCGTGCTGCAACGGAAATGGCTGCGTATTTGGACAAATTACAACAACCCACGGGCTTGTTCTACCATGCACCAGACGTGCCGTTCTATTGGGGGCGCGGAGACGGTTGGGTTGCTGTTGGCATGGCGGAACTTCTCCGTTCGCTGCCGGATAGTCATCCCAAGCGCGTGCGCATCATGGACGGCTACAAGGCGATGATGGCCTCGCTATTGAAATATCAAGGACAAGATGGTCTGTGGCGTCAGCTCATTGATCATCCCGAGGCATGGCCCGAAACGTCCTGCACCGGCATGTTTACGTTCGCCATGATCACAGGCGTCAAGAATGGCTGGCTCGAAGAAAAGACCTACGGTCCTGCCGCACGCAAGGGCTGGCTCGGACTCGTGTCCTACATCAACGCCGATGGTGACGTCAAAGAAGTGTGTGAAGGCACCAACAAGAAAAACGACTTGGACTATTATCTGACTCGCGCTCGGAAAGTTGGCGACATGCATGGGCAAGCGCCGATCCTTTGGTCTGCGTCAGCGCTGCTCCGCTAACGACAATTGATTTAAACACAGGCTGGCGCGTTACTTACCGGCCTGTGTCGTCCAATGAGTGCCTCCGCATCATTGCGACAAAGATTGAATCGCGCGCATCGACGCTCTATCGTTTTCTTATGAAGCCCCTACCCCTTCTGCTGTGCGCTTTATTTATTGCGCCCTTAATTCGCGCGGAGGTCGACCCAAAGAAGGTCGATGCCGCTGTCACTGCCAGCAAAACATGGATCACGCTCGTCGATGCCGGCCACTACGATCAAAGCTGGGATACTGCGGCTGCGATTTTTAAACGTGTGATGGGCAAGGATCGTTGGATTGGCCAACTCACCCAGGTTCGCATTCCTCTCGGCAAAGCAGATTCGCGCGAGCTAGCCGAGGCGACTTATACCGAAACCCTGCCCAATGCAGCGAAAGGCGAATATGTCATCGTTAAGTTTAAAACGACGTTCGACGAATTCCCCAACGCAGTCGAAACAGTGAGCATGACCCTCGATAAAGACGGTCAATGGAAAATCTGCGGTTATTTTATCAAACCTGCGAGTTGAAGGATTTCAAGGGGACGCTGGAAACCCATTAATCGATCTTTCCCGGGCTTCGTCGCATACCGTTAAAAAGACCTTCGAAATCAAAAAAATCCCGCCCCTGATCGAGGGGCGGGATTTTGCTTTAAAACAATACGTTGCTTACTGCGCCGGTGTCGAGGAGCCGAAATAAAGTCCGTTAAAGAGCAGCTTGTAGGTCGCGTGCGGAGTACCGCGGAACGTCGCTTCCAAGCCCATGAGGACGAGCTTACCTTTTCCAAGACTCGCTTCGGTCGCGATGACGCCGCCGTCGAGATATTGCTGACCGAGCGCCCAGCCGCTGTAGAGGAGATTCTTCCCCGCAAATGACGCGACGGTGTTCGCTTTAACGGGTCCATCGTTCGTTACATCGAAGACTGGATTGTTGTCGAAGAAAATGCTCACTTCATTCGGCATGCCGTACGCCATTGGATCTTTGTTATCGATCTTGGCGAGCAAAACAGAACCCGGGATGAAGAACTTGTCGCGCGAGAGATGATGTTCTTTACCGTCCGAGCCATTTTCAGCCAAATGGTCTTTCACCGCCAAGCCCATCGCTTGCCCGATCGAAGCGGATGAGCCAATGGCCACGATGCTGCCACCGTCCTCGACAAACTTCTTCAACGGAGGAATCGTTTTGGCCTGGGTGATGTAAGACCACCGCTGCCGCCCGAGCCAGTGCCGGAATTTGCCAGCATGTATTGAATCATCGCCGGATTTCCGCCGCGCGCGCCCACCGAGTAGGTGTCACTCGGGAAAACGAGCACGTCATAACTGGCCTTGAGATTTCCCGCGTCGAGCACCGTCGGATAGACGATTTCGAAAGGGAATTCATATTGCTCGAACATCCAACGCAGCCAGCCGGTCGGCATTACGCCGCCGTAGAGATCGACCAATCCGATGCGCACCGGATGCAATTGAACGGCCTCACCCGCAGGCTTCTGTTCAAGTCCGTACGAGGCCACACCCAGCTCCTTCGCCGCTTTTTGCAAAATCGGCAGCGATATTGCGGTCGCCGGAATCCAAAGTGTTCCGGTACCTAAACCGCGCCCGTCGATTGTCTGCTCATCTTTCAACCAATAGACTGGGCAATTCGCCTTAAGCAGACGATTGGTGAGGATGAATGAATCGTTGATCTTGTGGCTCACCAAGAAGCCAGCCGGCTTAGTCGAACCAGAGACCTTTGCAGGCGCAGGCTTTTCCATATCGAAGCTTAGCTTCGCAAAGGGACCATCGAATCCATCGAGGATACGATCGTACGCCACGCCCATCTGCTTCACCGGCGTCCAGCCCGTGATATCGTAAGGGGGCTTGGGAGGACCGCCTGGATAAATCAGATCGGTCGGATGGTCCTGAGGTTCGAACATATCGAGGACTTCCGGACGGAATGCTTGCGCGGATTTAACTACATATGAACCGGCCGGGTAAGTTTTTCCGCCGACTTGAAATGAATCCGTCGCCTTGTGTACCGTCACGCCGGCCTTCAGAAGCACGTTAACAAACTTCACCGCCGTCGGGAAATCATCCTGATCGGATGGAAGGATATAACCGCGTGGATCGCGCTTGGCTGGGTCGTGCAACACGATGTCGTAAAGATCGCTTGGGATCGTGGGATTTACGAATGCACCTTCGCCCCCGACCGTTGGAGCATCAGGATTGTACTTCGGATCACGTTCTTTTGCCGCATCGGTCAATGCCTTGATTCGCTTAGGAGTGATTGTCCACGAATCCTTGCTGCCGCGATCAATGGAATGCTGGCCCATCTCGTAGATGTTATAGAGCAGGGTTTCGCGGTTCCGTGAAGCGTAGTCGAGCGCAGCACGGGCGATTTCAATATCGTAATCAATGGATTGACGGTAGTGCCAAATTTGGGGAGCGATCGGCAACGGCCAATCGCCAGACGGCAACTGCTTCTCCGGTACGAGGGGAATCTTGGTAGGATTCGGGCCGCCTACGATCTCAGTGAGAATACCGATCTGATTGTGAAAATACGTCGCGGTGCGCATGCCGCCGTTGAACCACGTCGAATACGGAGCCGCCGAACGCATAGCCGACCCTCCCTTGCCTTTTGCGACCAGCCGCATGTGCATAAAGGTACCCAGCTCTTGAACGCCGAGCGGAATCAGTGGATCGAAGTTGTAGTTAAACGGATCGCGGAAAGGAGAGATGAACACGATCGAGCCAATGGGTCCGGTCTGGTGCGTGTTGTACATGATTTGGGGGATCCAATCGATGAACAGCACGCGATTTTGATTAATCGTCTCCGGCATGTTGGCCATGATCGAGTCGCGGTTGTTGTCGTGGCCGACGTACTTGTTATAGAGCCGGGGAACGCCCGCGAAGGTGCGCTGCTTCTCGTCCTCATTGCGCATATACCAATTGGCCATCACTTCCACGCCGTCCGGATTGGCGATGGGGGCCAGCAGGATGACGTCGTTTAGGAAACGGAGTGTCTCCTTGTCGGTCTTGCTCACCATTTGATAGACCAATTCGGCGAGTTGCTGGGAATTCACGCTCTCTGAAGCGTGCAGACCACCGTCGATCCAAACGACTGCCTTGCCTTCATCGGCCAGCTTATGGGCCTCGTCGTCGGTCAATCCCTCCGCGTGCGCGAGCTTGACCGAGATCTCCCGATAGCGATCGAGATTTTTCAAATTTTCGGGGGAGCTGATAATGCACATGAACTGTGCCCGGCCTTCCGCCGTGTTGCCGATGCTCACCAGCTTGATGCGATCTGATTCCGAAGCCCACTTCTTCCACATGGTGGAGATCTGCGTATAGTTCGCCATGTGATAATCATCGCCGATGTTAAAGCCGATGATTTCTTTCGGAGAGGTGATTTTAGGTTCCGACGCAGAGCGCGCCAGAGATGCCGTTGTCAGGCAGCAAAGGCTCAGCCCCAGTCGGCCAAGCCAGCATTTCAATGTGTGAGTAATCATATCGGAGGGTTGCGTGTTATCTATATCGCCGAGCAAAAATCGCACGTCGCAGGAAATAACAATTTCATTTATACTATTTTCTATAACTACATTATATTTCATTTCGCATAACGTGAGTCACGCGAAGGTTGTCACGCTTCTGTAAAAGCGTAGACGAGTTCCAATCAACTGTGGTCTTGCTCTTATCTCAATCAGGAAAAACCGGCGAGCCGGTTCGATTCATCAGGGCGCGACCCCTAATCGAGACGCGAGAGGTATCTATTACATTTGCGATCTTCTTTCGCTGCACATCACTTCAGTTTGTAATTATTATGATGTTTTCATTACGTCATTATGAATAACAAATATGCCCATCGCTCTTGTCTCTTATTAGCGGTTTGTTTTTGCTCGAAAATAGCACCGAATTCCACTTCCTGAACTCTTTATAGAAATCCGACTGGCATTCGCCGTGCTGAAACGATTCGGACTCATTTTTCGTCTTAAATCTCCTAACCAAACACCCATACACGGAATCGGTCGTCTAAGTTTTCCTGCAGTCATGACCGGTTTTGTCTCTCGCTCGCTCCTCTCCTCCTTATGATTTCCGGTCAAGACTGGTCGCAAAAAGTTCGCACTGAAGTCGGCAAAGCCATCCTCGGTCAAGAGTCCATCATTGAACGCATGTTGGTCGCGATGCTCGCCAATGGACACGTCTTGCTGGAAGGCATGCCCGGTCTCGCGAAGACGCTCATCATCAAATCTCTCGGCACCGCTCTCGGCGTACACGTCGAGCGTATTCAATTCACCCCCGACCTTCTTCCGAGCGACGTGGTCGGCACGATGATCTTTCAGCCGAAGTCGGGAGAATTCACTGCGCATCGCGGTCCCATCTTCGCCAATCTCGTCCTCGCCGATGAAATCAACCGCGCTCCCGCGAAGGTGCAGAGCGCGTTGCTCGAGGCCATGCAAGAACAACAGGTGACGATCGGCGGCCAGACTCACACGCTGCCGAAACCGTTCTTCGTTATGGCGACGCAAAACCCGGTCGAACAAGAGGGCACTTACTCTCTCCCCGAAGCGCAGATCGACCGCTTCCTCTTCAAGCTTCTCCTTGATTACCCAAGCGCAGCCGAAGAAAAACTCATGATGAGCCGTTGGGGCCAAGTCACCAAGCAACCGTCCCTGGTTCCGGTCTCAACCGGCGAGGAGTTGCTCACACTCCGAAAGCAAGTTGACCAAGTTCATGTCTCCACTCACATCGAAGATTACATTCTAGCAATCGTCCGCGGGACCCGCGTGCTCGCCAAGCCTAGCAAGGAAGGCGTGCGGTACCTCAATTTCGGCGCATCGCCTCGCGCGTGTCTTGCGCTGTTCTCTGCAACTCGCGCAATGGCCTGCCTCCGCGATAAGAAGCACGTCACGCCCGATATCGTGCGTGAACTGGTCCCTGACATCCTGCGTCATCGTATCGGCCTGACCTATGAGGCTGAAGCGGAGAATATGACGTCTGACAAATTGTTGACTCAAATTATCGAGAAGACACCGGTACCGGCCGAAGCAGAGAAAGCGGCCTAAAAAAAAATTGTTATCTGTTTCGC
>WNFI01111832.1_pt1 | contig 12998 bp, 11 predicted proteins | sample 5400471 | NCBI WGS metagenome assembly WNFI01 (sample SAMN13153348, study PRJNA577476) | soil metagenome | isolation source: 100 cm saprolite on Douglas fir-dominated hillslope | place: USA:California | collected 2013-09-17
CAGCGAGCCGACGTCGATGCCCAGCTCCAGCGCGCTCGTCGAGACCACGCCGCGAATCCGCGCGTCGCGCAGCCCTCGCTCGATTTCGCGGCGCTCGTTTGGCAAGTAGCCGCCGCGATAGCCGTGAATCGTTTCCGGCTTGCCGGGCGCGTGCGGATTGGCCTGCTGCAAATACGTCAGGAGCAGCTCGGTGTGCAAGCGCGAATTCGCGAACACGATGGTCTGCAGCTCGTGCTTCAGAAATTCCTGCGCGACGCGCGCGGATTCGTTGATATAGCTGCGGCGAATACCCAGCGCGCGATTCACTACCGGAGGATTGTAAAAAACAAACGTCTTCTCCGCGGCCGGCGCGCCATTGGCGTTTAGCACCTCGGCCTCTGCTTCCAAGAGCCGCGCAGCCAGTTCTCCAGGGTTCGCGATCGTCGCCGACGAGCAGATGAATTGCGGTTCGCGCCCGTAAAATCTTGCGATGCGCTGCAACCTGCGCAGCACGTTGCACAAGTGGCTACCGAAGACTCCGCGATAGATGTGCAGCTCGTCGATCACGATGTAGCGCAAATTCTCGAAGAGCCGCGTCCAGCGCGTGTGGTGCGGCAGGATCCCCGTGTGCAGCATGTCCGGATTGGTGAGCACGATGTGCCCCTTTTCGCGGATGGCTTTGCGCGCGTCGCTCGGCGTGTCGCCGTCATAGGTGAAAAGCGTCTTGCCCGAAGCGGTTGGTGTGACCACGACAATGTTTTTGCCGGCGTGAACCGCCTCGGCGGCGGCGGCCTGATGGCTGTAGAGCTGGCGAATGCCTTTGCCGAGGTAAGCCGCCCTCAGATCCCCGTGCGTCCAGGTAGGGAAGCCCATCCACTGCGCCTCGCGAGCCGGATAGTGGCGAATCGCAGTGAGGATTTCGCCATGAACATCGCGAGCGGCGAGCGCATCGAGTACTTCATGGACGCGAGTGATCGCCGTCGAGCCGCGCGACAGTGCAGCGCCATCCGAAATCGGTGTGACCGAGCTGCCAGCCATGCGTACCGCGAGTGATTCCGACATACGAGACCCTCCCGCGCATTCGCCTTTTCTTCGCCAAAGGCTAGCACGCGGTCTTCTCATGCGCAACAGCGTTCTCGGTCAAATTTTCTATGTGGGAGACTGCACAGAAGCCTGCGGCCCCAGCACCCACCTGCGCCCATCAACCACAACTGCAAGACCTGTCGTCCTGAGGTCCTGGGGCCGCAGGCTTCTGTGCAGTCTCCCACATAGAAAATTTGACCGAGAACGCTGTTGCGCATGAGAAGACCGCGTGCTAGCCTTTGGCGCTTGCCAAGTGACACGTCAAAGGTCATATGCGGCTGAAGATGATCCCCGGGGATCGCCGGATTGCTGTTCGAGAAGCCCGAGCCGTAATAAACGTCCGCAGAAGCGTAAGCGCGCCATGGCAGTGTGTACTGGCCGCCGAGATGAAGCGTATCGCGCTGGTCATGATCGAGCAGGAAAAAGCCTGGGGGAGGCGTAGCGCACGGACCGATCAAGCCGCCAATGACGCAGCCGAAGCCAAGAGCGAGCTGATTGGAATAGGTGAGATAGAGTTGCGCGCGGTCGCGGATCCGTGGCGAACGCAGCGCCAGCTCCCAGCCATTGATTCGCGCGCCTTGTACATCGACAGGGAAAAAGACGTTCGAGCTGTTCAAGCTATTGTGGTCGAAGAAGTTTTTCGCGCGAGTCGAAAAGTTGTCGGCATCGAGCGTCCAGCCCTTGAAGGGAATAGTGACGCCAAATTGGTGCTCTTCGTCCCGCTCCCCCCGCAAGGGTACGAAATCAAGCTGCTCTTGAGTCTGGATGTCATTCAGCGTGGGTCCAGATAGCGTGCCCAGAGGTGGCGCCTGATAGAAATGACCGTAGAAGCCACGGAACACCCAGTTCAATTTGGGGATTCGCAACGAAGCCCCAACGCGCGGACTCGTCGCATTTTCAACCACGGCACCGGAAAAGTGTGTCTGGCGCAGGCCACCATTGAGGGTCAGCCAGGAATTGACTTTGATCTGGTCCTCAACATAGACAGCGATGAGGCTACCGTCTGGATTTTGCGACAGGGGCGCAACCGTGCCACTCCCATCGTTGTAAACCACGTGGAAAAATTGATCGTCCTGCTGAGCGAAACTGTAGAAACCTGCGCGGGTGTTATTGGGTCCCGTAATCCAAGACACGGTCCCCTGGCCGCCTTCATATTTGGAGGAGCGGTTCTGTGTTGCAGCACTTGGGAAATCATTCGGATCGCTTACGTAGTCGGCGCTGTTGTAATGGAAGAACGGTGAAACCGTCAGGACCAGCCCCGGGCTAAACGTGCGCACCCAAGAGAAGGCCGCAAAGGAATCGCTTTCGCGATTGGCATCGCGCAGCGTCATGCCGATACTATTCAGCGGATTGTTCGGGTCAAACGGCACCTGATAATAGTCCCGCCGGGCCTGAGCAACGAAGCGCAACTGATCCTGTGAATCCGCGTTGTAGATCAGCGAGACAAATCCCCCAAAGCCGTTTGCGGCGTCCTGGACAACCGCCGACGCGGGAGTCTGCAAGCCCAGATTCGTGCGGTTCCCGTTCGCGCTGGCGTAATACGCAAAGCGGCTGTTGTGCCCGCCGAAATTGATTTGATCGTCCGTTTGATAGAAATTCCCCGCACTTAATGTCAGCTCAGCTTCATTATTTCTCTCGAAGCCCGTGCGCGGCAAAACGTCGAAGACACCGTAGGTGCGGTCGCCGAAGTCCGCAGCATAACTCCCGCGTTGCATTTCGACGGCATCGATGTCTTTGGGATCGACCTGCGGCCCCAGGTTGCTGGCAATATTCGTGTTAGGAATCGCGACGCCGTCGATCAGCCAGCTCACCTGGTGGCCTCCACGCACATGTAGCTGATCGTGCGTAAAATAGGCGCCCGGAACATAGTCTGTGATCATCGCCAGGCTATTGCTGCGCGTCGCCCCTGGTGTCTGCTGGATCTCCACGCGATCTACCAGGGTGGTAGGGGTGATGGATTCCGTTTGCGCAGGCGACGACGATTCCGCCGACACCGTCACGGACTGCGCCTGCGCGGGCAGTCGCAGCTCAAAATGCAGAATGGGCGCAGTGCCGGACAGCACCGTAACAACTTGCTCTTGCGTCACGAATCCCGCCTGCGACACCGTCACGCCGTATTCGCCCAGCGGCACAGCGTCAAAGTGGAATCCTCCTTCCGCATCGGTCTGTATCGTTTGCGCGTAATCCGATGTCTTCGCCTTCAGCGCAACCGTGGCATCCGCCATTGGCCGGTGCTGCGGGTCGTGCACAATTCCGCGCAGGGTTCCAAATATCGTGGCCAGCGCTGGCGTGCTCAGAAAAAGCAGAGCGGCGAGCAACTTCAAAACGCTTCGCATAATTTTTCCCCAAAGCAAGTAGAACGCGACACAGAGTCGCTCAGGAGCCGATCAGTTGGTTTGGAAAAAGCGGCGGCTCTTAAAGAGAGTTCGCGATGCGAGGCGGAGGCGAGAGAGGCTTTACGACCCGCGCGCTCATGTCGTGCCCGCAATCCATATCCGAATGTGGCGATGCCTGTTTTTTCTGATGATGATGCTGTGCGATGGGGCAATGGTCGCCGGTGCAACACGCCATCGAATGCACCGACCACGCGGCGCCAGCCAAGGGAGCGTACAAGGCCACAGCCGCCAGCAGGCACACCCAGGCGGCGGCTAGCACTCTCTTGCGATCTTGGCTCGAGGCGTTCACTTTCCCTCTCTCCTAGGACGCATGATAAGGCAAAACCGCTCTCTATACCCATCCAATATGTCTCGCACCTGCGTTACCAAGCCTTACCTTGCCCCCCGGCCGCGCCTTGACTTGCCGCCACCTTGCGTCGCAGACTTCCGTCATGGCGCAAACCTATTTGCTCTTTGATTTCGGGCCGGATGAGGAAAAAGTCCAGCAGGCCCGGCACAAACTCGAAAGCTGGAAGCAGGCCTTCCGCCTCGACAAAAAGCTACAGTACAAGCTCGAACGCGAACAATCCGCCGTGCCTGGCGTCGCGGAAGCAAAACAGGAGCCCACAAATACGGAAGTGCCCAAATCCGCGAAAACGAAATCAAAATCCAAGCCCAAATCAGCTGAACCTGCAGCCGAAAACAACGGCCCTGTAAAGCTCTTCGTTCGCCTCTATTTCTCCGGCCACGAAAAGCTCTCCGAGCAGCGCTGGATCGACCGCATCCCCACCGAAGAGCCGTTCAAGAGCGCCTCGCCCAAAACCGTCCGCGAAAGCGAACCCGCTTTCGCCGACGTCTTGAAGCAGTTCGACACTCTCGAGTGAAGCCCATTGCCTATGCGCTCCCAGAAAATTGCCTGTGAATCCAGTCAACTCCCCGAACCCTTGCAGCGCGCTCAAGCATCTTTTCGATATAATAGAACTTCTCCCGGCGAGCATCTCCATCTCCACTGAGAGGGCCAACTGAATGGCGGTACAGACGCAGACGCGCGTAAAGGTAGCCAAGCTCGACGCCAACAAGTATCACGGGCTCGACCGCGAAACGCTCATCCACCTCTACCGCACGATGTTTCTTTCCCGCCGCCTTGACGACCGCGAAATTCAGCTCAAGCGCCAAAACAAGATTTACTTCCAGATTTCCAGCGCCGGCCATGAAGCCGTCACCGCCGCCATGGGACTTCTTTTGCGTCCCGGCGTCGATTGGCTCTATGCCTACTATCGCGACCGCGCGCTCTGCCTGATGCTCGGCGTCACCCCGCTCGAAACTCTTCTGCAAGCCGTCGGCGCAAAAGACGATCCCGCCTCCGGTGGCCGCCAGATGCCTTCGCACTGGGGCCATCCCAAATGGAACATCGTCTCCAAGTCCTCCTGCACCGGAACGCAATTCGTCCAAGCCGTCGGCGCCGCCGAAGCCACGCTCTATTACCAGAATCACTCCAAAGCCCTCGCGCAAGCCAAGAGAGCCCCGCTAGGCCAATACGTCCATCACCACGACAACGAAATCGTCTTCGTTTCCGCCGGCGATGGCGCCACCAGCGAAGGCGAGTTTTGGGAATCGCTCAACGCCGCCTGCGCAAAAAAATTGCCCCTGCTCTATCTCATCGAAGACAACGGCTACGCCATTTCCGTCCCCGTGGAAGTGCAGACCGCCGGCGGCAGCATCTCCAAGTTAGTGCGCGACTTTCCGGGCTTGCATGTTGCCGAAATCGATGGAACGGACCTGCTGGAGAGCTACGCCGTCGGTAAAGAAGCCGTCGACTACGTCCGCCAGCGCCGCGGCCCCGCGCTGCTTCACGCGCACGTTATTCGCCCCTACTCGCATTCGCTTTCCGACGACGAAAAACTCTACAAGACCGCCGAGGAGCGCGAAGAAGAGGCGCGTCGCGACCCAATCTCCAAATTTTCTCTCTTTCTCGTTCGCGAAGGCCTGCTTGACCAAAAAGAAATCGAAGCGCTCGAAGCCGATGTGGACCGCGAAGTCCGCGAAGCCGGTGACCAAGCCCTCGCCGCCGAACCTCCGTCCATCGACTCCATTCGCGTCAACGTCTATTCGCCCGACGTCGATCCCACGTCAGCGGCGTTCTCCGCCGAGCCGCAATTTCACGGCGCCCCCAAGACCATGGTCGAAATGGTCGCCGCCACACTCTCCGACGAAATGGCCCGCGACGAACGCATCACCGTTTTTGGCGAAGACGTCGCCGACGCTAGCCGCGACGAAAATCTCAAGCACGTCAAAGGCAAGGGCGGCGTCTTCAAAGCCACTTCCGGCCTGCAACGAAAATACGGCCACGATCGCGTTTTCAACACGCCCCTCGCCGAAGCCAGCATCGTTGGCCGCGCCATCGGCATGGCCACCCGCGGCCTCAAGCCCGTCGCCGAAATTCAGTTCTTCGACTACATCTGGCCGGCCATGATGCAAATTCGCAGTGAGCTGTGTGTCTTGCGCTGGCGCTCCAACGGCAACTTCAAATGTCCCGCCGTCCTGCGCGTGGCCATCGGCGGTTATCTCACCGGTGGCGGCATTTATCACAGCCAAAGCGGCGAATCCATTTTCGCGCACTGCCCCGGCCTTCGCGTGGTCATACCGTCCACCGCCCTCGATGTCGCCGGACTTCTCCGCACCGCCATCCGTTGCGATGATCCCGTGATGTTCCTCGAGCACAAGCATCTCTATCGTCAGCCGTACAATCGCTCCGAATATCCCGGCCCCGACTATACGGTTCCCTTCGGCAAGGCGCGCGTCGTCAAAGAAGGTTCCGAAGTCAGCATCATCACCTTCGGCGCCATCGTGCATCGCGCTGAAGTCGCCGCCGCGCAGCTCGAGCGCGAAGGCGTTTCCGTCGAAATCATCGATCTCCGCTCGCTCTCTCCCTACGATTGGGACGCCATCACCGCCACCGTGCGCAAGAATCATCGCGTCATCGTCGCTTACGAAGACATGCTGAGCTGGGGTTTCGGCGCCGAAATCGCCGCGCGCATCGCCGACGAACTTTTCGACGAACTGGACGCCCCCGTCAAGCGCGTCGCCGCCATGGACACTTTCTGCGCCTACCAGCCAAAGCTCGAAGATGTTATCCTTCCGCAGACCGAGCATATTCTTTCGGCGGTGCGCCAGCTTCTGGACTACTGATGCAAGCGCGTGCGCCCCGAAGGAGAAATTTGCAGAGGAAACTTTTTGCCATCCCCACTCGTATCATTGATTAGGGTCCAACGAAAAACCGCTCTGTGGAGGTGAATCCATGGTCTGCGCAAATTGTCAGAGGCACATCGCGGATGGTTCTAATTTCTGCTACAACTGTGGCGCCAAGCAGCCCGCGGCCGGCGCGGCCAGCGTAAATGCAGCTGAATACGGCGGCAAAAAGCGTCTCGTGCGCTCCACCACCGACAAGAAAATAGGCGGCGTATGCGGCGGCTTGGCCGACTATTTCGATCTTGATCCCACCATCATCCGTATCGTGTGGCTGCTGGCCTTTTTGTGCGCGGGCGCCGGTCTGCTCGCCTACATCATCCTCTGGATCGCATTGCCGGCCGGCCCCACCGGCGTAATGAGCACCTCGGCCCCCTCCGCCCCTGTAACGTCATAGTTTTTTGGAGTGCGGCGGTCTTGTTTATCCTGAGTTTCGAAGGGCCGCCGCTTGCGAGGCCGCAGAAGCACGACCAAGGTTCCGTCGGTGTCATCCTGAGGCTCCGGCGCCGTTTGCCGGAGCCGAAGGACCTCAACGCAAACCTTTCTACCAACCGCTGTGCGTGCGCCGCCTGTAATTCCGTTCAATTCTTCGCATTTCGCGCCGCCCGCCCTCTTCTCCACTCAAACAGCGGCTGGTCCAGTGAAATCAACCCGGGGCCAATCGTCGCCAGCGCAAAACACGCCGCCGCCAGCGTCAGTGGAAACTCATAATCATGCACCGCTAAATACCCGTGCAGGCTGTGCACCTTCCAGATCGCCACGCACATCTCAAGTCCCAGCAACAGCGCCGCCGCGCGCGTAAACAATCCCAGCAGTAGCAACCCGCTGCCAAACACTTCCAGAACCCCAGAGATGTACAGGAAATACCCCGGCAAACCATGCTCCACGAAAAAATTCTGCATCTGCGCTCCGCCGCGCAAATGGGCCAGTTTCGGGTACCCGTGAGAGAAAAAAATCACCCCCAGCGCGATTCTAAGCAGCAGTAGCCCGATGGGTCGAAACGAGTCGAGGAATTTCACGCATCTTCTCCGCAAATTGGAGGGCGGCGCTTTGTTTACGATGAGTTTCGAAGGGCCGCCGCCTTGACGCTGTCAAATCGGAATGAGAATTGCTCCCCCTAGAATGACTGTTCCGGGCGCATTGTACCAGAAACTTCCGCGCACGCTTTCTCTGGCCCCACCGAAGAATCGGTTACAATCATCTGTAGCGCAGAAAAAATGAACGCATGAACGCCCCTTCACTCGTTGTGCCATTCACCAGCCCTGAGGTACGCCCATGAAGCGCAAGCTTCTCGTCGCCGTCCCTCTACTATGCGTGGTCGTCGTGCTGGCTTGGTTTTTTCGCCCCAAGCATGAATATCTCGGCGAAGCCTACGTCAGCGAGCGCAGCACCACGCTGTGGAGCAGCGTCGCACAAGTGCGCGCGCCCATCGACACCTTGCATTACGGCGACCGCGTCGACGTCATGGCCCGCCGCAACGACAGCGTAAAAGTACGCACCGGCAGCGGCGCTATCGGCTGGGTCGACGCCAGGCTGCTCCTCGAACCCGCCCTCTGGCAGCGCAGCGTCAAGCTCCTCAACGTCGCCAAAGCCATGCCCGTGCAGGCGCGCGGCCGCACCAAAGTGCAAACCAATCTTCGTGTCGAGCCCGGACGCACGGAGCCTCGCCTCTATCAGTTCGGCCGTGGAGTTCCAGTCGAGGTCGTCGCACGCGCCGTCGCCGATTGGGTGCAAGTCAGCGACGAGCGCGAAAACAACGAAGCGGAGGCAACCAAGAAGGAGGATTGGTTCCTCGTTCGCGGCTTGGCCACCCGCCCTCCTGGCGAAATCTCTGCCCGCAGCTCCGAATCCAATACCACCACGCAGCCCGGCGATCAGACCATTCCGATCGCCGGCTGGGTCGTGGCTCGTTTTGTGGAGCTTGATTTGCCTGAGGCCGTGCGCGAAGGCATGGCGTCCGCCAACGTCCGCGCCACTGCCTGGTTCGAGCTGAACCGCGTCGCCACTCCCTCCGGAGACAAACCGCAGTATTTAGTCGCCGGAACGCGCAGCGCCGAAGGACAACCCTGCGATTTTACGGTTCTCCGCGTCTACACGTGGAACGCCCGGCGTACGCGCTACGAAACCGCCTTCATCGAAAATAATCTGTGTGGCCAAATGCCTATCCGCCTCGACTTCCGCCAAAAGTGCGAAGCCTTAACCTTATTGTAGCCGCGTGGGTTTGCCTCTCGGGGATTGTTGCAGGCTGCTCGCGACCGGCGCAAACCGCTGCCGCTCCCGCGCCTCCTCCTCCCCCCTTCGAGTACGTCGACGCCTGGGGCTCCCGAGGCGACGGCCCCGGCCAATTCGACAGGCCCGTAGCCATGACCTGCGACGGCGAATCCATCATCTACGTAGCCGACGCCGCCAGTGGATTCATCCACAAGTTTTCGCCAAGCGGCGAGCCTCGCCTTTCCTTCCAGGACGATCGCAGTAATCTGCATCCCGCCGATATCGCTGTCGATGCCGGAGCCGCCATCTACGTCGCCGATGGCCGCCGCGGCACGGTCGCTATCTTCTTTTCCGATGGCATGCGCCACCGCGAACTGCGCACGAACGCGCTCTCCGCTGAGCGCGAATCCTTGCACATCGCCGTCGATGCCTACGGCACTATCTTCGTCACCGCCAAGCATCCCTACGGCGTTCGCAAATTCAGTCCCGGGCTTCGTCCGAGCGGGTCTTGGGGTGGCGCTACGGCGAAAGGCGCCCCGATCGGCGTCCAGATCGACAATCCGACAGCTCTCTCTGTTGGGCCTGACGGCTTGGTGTATGTAAGCGACGTTGGGCAGTCAGATATCAAAGTGTACGACGCCTCCGGGACCCTGCAACGTACGGTTGTCGTGCCCACCGATACCGATCCAAACCTCACCGGCGTCGCCGTGAATCACAAATTCATTTTTGCCGTGGGCACCAGTCACCCTTCGGTTTACGTCTGGTCGCTTGATGGCTCATTTCAGCGCACGCTCGATCTCTCGACCTGGGTGCCCGGCGTAGGTTCCAGTATCGTCCGCAAAATCGTCGTCACCCCCGCCAACGACCTCCTCCTTCTCGACACCGCAGCAGCCCGCGTTTTCAGATTCCGCTTACACCTGTAGAATCCAGGGACTCACGGAGGCGCGCCGCATGACGCTGCACATCAGCGAAGCCGAGGTTCAACAAGTCCTCACTATGCCGATGGCCCTGGAGGCCGTCGAAGAGATTTCCCGCAAACAAGCCGCTGGCGAAGTCATCGTTCATCCGCGCCGCCGCTTCGAGCTCCCTTCCGGCGGATTTTTTCACTACATGGCCGCAGCCGATTTCACCGCCGGCTTTCTGGCCATGAAGCAATACACTTTCGTCCGCGGCAAAATCCGTTTTCTGGTTCCGTTATACGAAATTGCCAGCGGCGATCTGGTCGCCATGATCGAAGCCGATTATATGGGGCAACTGCGTACCGGCGCCGCTTCCGGAGTGGCCACAAAATATCTGGGCCGTCGCGACGCATCTGTCGCCGCCATTATTGGCACCGGGGGTCAAGCAAAGACGCAACTGGAGGCCGTCGCCGCAGTGCGTAAGCTCAAATCCGCGCGCGTTTACGGCCGCAACACGGACCGCCGCAAGCGATTTGCGGAGGAAATGTCGCGACGAATCGGCATCCCCGTCGAGCCCGCCACCTCCGCCTCCGAGGCCGCGCGCGGCGCGCACATTATCTGCACCGCCACGACTGCATCGCAGCCCGTGCTTAGCGGCGCCGACCTCGCCTCCGGAATGCACATCAATGCCATCGGCGCAAATCACGCACATAAACGCGAACTCGATGACGAAGCCGTCGCCAGTGCGGACGTCATTGTCGTGGACTCCATCGAACAGTCCCGGCAGGAAGCCGGCGACCTGATCATCGCTTTCAAAGGGGATGAAATCTGTTGGACCGGCGTAAAGAAATTGTCCGATGTGGTCGCAGGAAAAGCCGGCGGCCGAACCAGCGACACCGAAGTGACCCTGTTCAAGTCCAACGGAATCGCGTCGTGGGACTTAGCCGTAGCAATGCGCGTCTACGCGCTAGCCCAAAAGAAGGGTTTAGGCCGCAACCTCCCCTTCTGGTCCTGATTTTTTGGAGTGGGCGGTCTTGTTTACCCTCAGCCTCGAAGGGCCGCCGCTTTTACGCAGTCAGCCATCTACCAGCGTCACTGAGGGAAAACGCCTTCAATTTACATTGCCGCTTAATGCGCTTTGTGATACAAAGTACATCGCTAACTTTGCTCGGGACATTTCAGCATGCGAACCACGACCCGTCCCCTGCGCGTGAAGTTCATCCTCCCCGCGCTGACCGAAGCCACGAGCCCCTACTGGCGGCCGATTAAGTACTCCTTGTTCCCTCCGTTGGGGTTGGCCACTCTGGCCGCTTACCTTCGTCCCGATGATGAAGCGGTCATTGTGGACGAGCACGTGGAACCGTTGCGCACGGACGACGAGCCGGACCTGGTCTTGATCCAGGTGTATATCACCAATGCATTCAGGGCCTATGCCATTGCCGACCACTATCGCGCTCATGGAATCTTTGTGGGTCTGGGAGGCCTCCACGTCACTTCCGTTCCTGATGAGGCTGCTCGCCATGCCGACGTGGTCTTTCTAGGCCCGGGAGAACAGACATTTCCGCAGTTTCTGCAAGACTTTCGCGCCGCGCAGCCACAACGCGTTTACGCCTCAATCGCCGGACGCACTCTGGAGCGGATTCCACCCATACGCCGCGATCTCATCCGCCGCAGTCGCTACCTGGTTCCAAATTCCATCGTGGTAACACGCGGCTGTCCACAACACTGTGACTTCTGCTACAAAGACGCATTTTTTCAAGGCGGCCGCTCCTTCTACACGCAGAGGGTGGATGACGCCTTGGCGGAAATTGCGCGGCTGCCCGGACGCCACCTTTATTTTCTGGATGACCACCTTCTGGGTGACCGCCGCTTTTCACAGGCGCTCTTCACCGGCATGAAAGGGATGCGGCGGCTGTTCCAGGGTGCGGCAACCGTGGACTCCATTTTGCGCGGAGACCTGATTGAACAGGCTGCAGAAGCCGGACTGCGCAGCATCTTCGTAGGCTTTGAGACCTTGACTCCCGGCAACCTGGCGCGCAGCAACAAACGACAGAACCTTGGGCGGGATTACAAAGCGGTTACCGACCGGCTGCATTCGCTGGGAGTCATGATCAACGGCAGCTTCGTCTTCGGCATGGATGACGATGGCGAAGACGTATTCCGGCGCACCGTGGATTGGGCGGTTGCTCACGGCATCACTACCGCCACCTTTCACATCCAGACCCCTTACCCTGGCACCAGGCTTTACGCGCAAATGCGCAGCGCGGGACGCATCGTCACCAGCGACTGGAACCTGTACGACACGCGTCACGTCGTCTATCGTCCTGCACGATTGCAGCCGGAGGCGCTGAAAGCCGGATACGATTGGGCCTACGAAGAGTTTTATCGCTGGGGCTCGATTGCGCGGGCGTCGCTGCGGCATGGCACGCTCAAGCATCAGGCAAAACATTTCTTCTATGCGTCCGGGTGGAAGAGATTCGAACCTCTCTGGGACCTGATGATTCGGGCGCGGCAACTCCGCAACGTAACACCCCTGTTGGAGGCGGTCTTGAGCAAAGTCACTCGCCAGCACACGGCGACCGAAGCACAGCAACGGCCAGAGGATGTATCGCAGCAACTCCTCAGCATCAGCACCCTCCTGCAAGTGAGTCGGACAGCGCCGAAGGGCGACGTCGCGCAAATAGCGGCGAACCCAGAATTCGTGTTGCCAGCCGCAAAGTAGTGCGATTGCGCCACTATCGTAGCGGCCGTGCGTGCATTGCGCGTGCTGCGGGCGTGGTCGAATCCCGCCACGGAATCCAGCTAGCGCAAACCGCAAAATGCTCAAGAGTCGATCAGACGAGGAACTTCGGGGACGGGCCTTTGATCGATCCATCGCGCAGCGCAGGGATTTAGGATTCTTGGGAAGGAGTCTGCTATTTCCTCTCCTCGCGAATCTTCTTCCGCAAGGTCTTATGCAAACGCGCCTGCACTTCCACCGGAAAATCCACCAAATCCGAATCGTAGTACAAATGGACGGTAAGCCTGGTCTGCTGCACCAAAATAGTGCAATCCCGGCACTGCCGCATGTGCAGCTCGATTTCTTCCACTACCGTGGCTTCTAGCTCGCCATCGATATAACTGGAAACATGCCGAATTACGCCGTTGCAGTTCAATGCTTTCCGTCCTGTCGAAGGTGACGATCCAATTTCTGCCGCAGCTTGAG
>WNFI01185420.1_pt1 | contig 12998 bp, 19 predicted proteins | sample 5400471 | NCBI WGS metagenome assembly WNFI01 (sample SAMN13153348, study PRJNA577476) | soil metagenome | isolation source: 100 cm saprolite on Douglas fir-dominated hillslope | place: USA:California | collected 2013-09-17
GGCCTTGTTCACTTGTAAGTTAGGCGGAACTACTCCCTACTTGCTTGTTTTCTGAGTTATTTTCAGCCCTCGTCAGGATGAGCCCGCAGATGAAGTCCGGCTGCGTGGACCCAAGGCATTAGTCACCCAGATTCAGACGGCCCTCGAGAAGATCACTGCTGAGTATCGTGACCGTGTTGTGCTCGGAGCCATTGTTCCTGCCGTTGTCCATCGCGCAATCATTGGGCGCGGTGGTCAGAATCTCAATGACATCCAGAGCCGTTACAAAGTCATCGTCCAGTTCCCTGGTTCACGGTCCTATCATTTTGTGGGAGAAGTCTCAAACCAAGCAGAGCTGGGGAATTCTGATCCGGCCGACATTGTAAAAATCATTGGACCCTCCTCTGCATGCGCGAAGGCGATTGAGGAGCTTGATGTAAGTCATTGTATTTACCTCTGGTTAGTCATGGACAGAGGTCAATGATTCTACAGACATACAACAAACCCACATCCCAACTGAGGGAGAGAACCCCTAAGCCTCATCCTATTGCCCAGTCGGTCTCTGTTGCTCTGAAATATCACCATGCAATCAGTCAGGGAGGTCAATTCTTCCGCAATCTTCGTGCAACAGGTGTTACTGTTGATCATTCTCAAATACCTGAGAGACCTAGCGCTCGTTCGAGACCAACCAATGGTAAAGCCGCTCGCATCGATGATGAGTTTATTGAAGAGGACAGTGTGGAGTGGCAACTAGTCTCAAACCTCAATGGTACCGATGAAGGCGAGGCTGAATGGACCTTTAAGGCGCGTGATCAGGACGGTTTGGACAGGGCCCTCAAACTGCTTGAGGATGCGAAGGAGCAAGCCAAGCTCGCATCTCACATTGGCTACCTCACCTTGGCTGACCGCTCGGTCTTTCCACGGATTGTCGGTACGAAGGGCGCAAATGTCGCGCGGCTTCGTGCAGAGACCGGCGCAGACATTACTGTTGGCCGTGAGGACAACACTATCGTTATGATTGGTGAGTATACTGGCTTTCCACGCCCGCCCAATCTTTAACCCCTTACTTAGGAACTGAGGCAGCAGTCCTCGAAGCAAAAGATCGCGTTTTGCAAATTGTTAATAACCGTAGGTAAACGGTTGCAACGCAGATACCCTCATCATATGTCAAAAACAGCACCTTTCATTTTCAACGGTCAACCTCCGCTTTTTTGCATGGGCATATATCCCACCATCTCTCGTTGTATTCCACATTCATAGTAGATGAAATGGAAAGCAGACCCTGATTTCTGCTTGTCAAAAGTGTTAATTTCTCGGGGTCCAAGAAAGAAGCATTACAGGATCATAGAACCAAAATAGATCAATCAGACTCATCCATGGGCGTGCCATCTCGATCACTATCAGCAGTTTGCACCGGTTTTGACTCTGGGCGTCTACTAGCTGACGATTCGCCATCAAGTGGCTCACCGTCTAGATCGACATTTTCTCCATCAAGGTTGATAGGCTCGTCATCCAAGTCGACAGGTTCACCGTCTAGGTCGGCAGGTTCGCTATCCAAGTCAACGTGCTCTCCATCTAGATCCACAGGTTCACCGTCCAAGTCAACAGGATCACCATCGATGTCATAAAAAGCTCCCCCATCTTCAGTCACAGTGGCAATAGCAGGTTCCATCGCGGCTGCAGTAGCTGGTTGAAATGAACTCGTTTTGAACTTGTTTATTACTTCCTTCGGCACATCCCCTGTCGCCTGAACAACCTTCTGGACTGCTTTGGTTTGGCCAATGGCTGCTTCACCACCTTCCAACCGAACTCGCAACTCAGTAGTGAAGTCAGGAGGGAAAACAATCCAGTCTTCCCAGACTTCCACGACAGCGAGGATCTGTTTCTTGAACGTCTCAGCGGTGATGCGGCCGGGGAAGGAGTGATAGATCGTTGAGAGATGATCGAACACGACAGGGAGGCGAGTCTGGAATTCTTGTCTGTATTTCCAGGCGCCAGAGACTGGTGCCGCGGAGTTGTGAAGAATGTCACAAATGAGATGAAGGCGGGCGACTTTACGAGGAACAGCAGTCCCGTCAACAAGAAGAGAGGCAATGATGATGTCCGCAATCTACGTACATCAAGAGTACTTCAGCGATGTTTGTATGACGGAAAAATAAACAGATTGCACCTGGGAGGCCGCCTCAGCATGTTGCAATGAGAACACCATGGCTCTGGCAATGTCTCCTCGTCTCCCCGTTTGGGCACGCAAGATGCTCTCAAACCGCTGGTGGGCCAGTTTTCCAAGTACACCTTTACGTCTCAACCTTTCTTGTTCAGATTCCTCCGCTGAATCAGTCGAATAGACAGATTGACTCCCCTTTAATGAACGATGAACATGAGGGTAGATAATAATCATCGAGCATTACCCACTTCGTCATCAAATTCGAGCTTTGGTATAAATTTAGCGCTAAGAGACACAAAGTACCCATGTTCCAATGACTGCAGGGAACACTTGAGCATTGTATAAGTTACAAACGCACTTTCTCACCTTCTCATCCCAGAGAAAGGAGTACTTCGGATTCCGTTTCTCTCTTGCCCTGATCGCTTCCTCGTATTCATTCCCTCTCTCTCTGATCTCCCTCGCCACCATCTGAATAAACTCTTGGACGTCCCTCGACATCCAAGGACCAGCGGACCTCGATCTCGACCTAGATCTCGACCGTTCCCAACGTCCGGATGACCGAGACCACGAACGAGAGCGGCGATACGTGTGGGGCTTTTTATCATAATCACTGTGACGATGTCTATCCCTGTCTCGACGATCACGGTCGTCATATCTATCGCGAGATCGTGAGCGCGAATGGCGATGCCTATCTCTGTCTCGTCGAGGAGAACGGGACCTGTAACGCGCATAGGGCGAGCGAGATGGAGAGTCTGAGAGTCGACTACTTTGATGCCTGTCGGGACCAGGAGAACGTGTAGCACCTTCAAGAGTACAAAACCCGCGGTTAGACATTCGGCAAACAACTGCATCCTTTATATTAAGAAAATCACCGTATATTGGTTTTGATGCCAAGGGGACGGCTTTACTCCAGCCAACACGCAAAATGGAACCACCCCACTCGAAACCGTCCATCTCTCGTACACAAGCTTCTGCATCTTTTCGTTTCATATACTGAACAAAGCCATTCAGACCTGAGTTTTTCATACGCCGAGACGATGTGATGTCATTTCCAGGGCCCACTGTTGCGTCTCCACGCGGCCACATTACTTTAACCTACAAGATACGATAGTAAGATTGTCAGCAATATCAATGAAATGCCTTACAGATCCGATCGGCCCGTGTCGAGCAAAGAAGTTGCCTAGTGAATCCTCTGTAACATGGGGAGGGAGGTTAGCAACGAAAATGTTCGTTGTCTTTGAAGAAATTCAGATTCCCCAAGAAACTAAGAATGAATAAGCCATTACCTCTGGATCCCCAGTATCTCGGCTTCCGCGTTGATTTTCATACGCTGGGAAACAATAAGCAAGTGCAGTTACATCCACGCGATGGACACACCAGCCATCGCCGTTGCTGAGGTGCTATGCCCTGAATGTAAGATATTGATGATAAGGCATTCATCTTGGGGAAAAAATGGTGCCTTTACCTGGTCTTTGGCGGTGTCGGACCTCTCTGTCAGCTTGTTCACTATGCACGAATTGAATTAGCATGTCGGAGATGGTTGTCGAAAACTAAAACGGACCGCTTAATCTCCTCTAAAAACATATCCATCGCCCTCTTGCCTTTCGGCTTGGGCTTCGACACGGGCTAACGCAAATCATGGCTCAGCATTGCGATCCGCAAATAATTCGAAAATCACCGACTTCATCCTCAGCTGGGGCTATTACATTTGGACGTTCATCCAAACCTTTCAACGAAGGCTTATATGCCTTGTCGGACCCGTCTCCGCTTCCGATAGCGCGGACGAAGCTTCCACCGCCTCGCTTGGAAGAGCTAGAAGGTCCACCTTCAAATGCGTCCAGAAAGTCAGCATAAGCCTACACGGAGTTGAATAGGATACGTCATCACACTGTACGTTCACTCCATGAGAATGGTATTGCGTGCCTTTGCAGCCTGCGCTTCTTCCTCTTTCCGCTTCGCCTCCGCAGCCTCAGCGTCCTTCTCGCGTTTTGACTTTTTCACAGTAGAAGCTGTATACTGAGACATCTTCTGCTGATCCAGGGGCTTACTCTACCAAGCCGACCGGGGATTTCAACAAGAATTATCGACGATCCGGGTTCAGATTGGAATTCGTGAGCCAAAGTGACACATTGAGAGTTTGTGAAAGCTGACTTGATAGGTCTCATCATCGTCTAGATTGAACATACTTGCAAGTTTTGCCTTGTCCATGTTCGATGGATATGTGCTGATAGTAACCAGACGCGTCCAATGGGACTAGGTGTTCTGCTTATGTAATCAAGTCGTAGCGCCAGCAAGCGGCAGTCCCCGAATCACCAATACCTTGAATGACTAATAGTGTTGCCCTGGCTATGGTCATCATAAAGAAATGAAAAAATCGGGGTTGCACTCAAAGTTAACCATCTTCCTGGATTGGTCTGGATACTCGACAAAAATGTATAGGCTGTTTTATTCATTCGAACGCTATGACTATCGAAAATCCCTCATCAAAATAATCCTAATGAAAATCATGTTCTCAAGTATCTCAACAGCACAAAGGATTTCAAACTCGTCTATGATGGGGAATCCAAGGAAAGCAACTTTATGCCTACTGTAATTCTGATTGGGCTGGGGTCCACACAACCACCAGTCAATTTCCGGTTATGTCTTCCAGATCGCTGGTGCCGCTGTCTCTTGGAGCTCAAAGAAGCAATCTTCCACCACCCTTTCCAGTACATACTAGTATCATCAGAGGGCTCGGAGTCATCTGAGTCATCACTGAGATCTAATGTTGGATCACTGAGACTTAGTCTTAGATGTCGGCATTGATTATAGTAACATGCATGTAGTCAGAGGGCATGCTGGATAACAGCAAGCAGGAGACACTGTCAGTCAGAGATAGAAGGCATTAGTACATGGCAACGGACATAGGCGAACCGGGTCCGAACCACTTTAGATGCACTTTAGAACAGTGCAACTGAACACCCAGCCCGATAATATAAACTCAACCTAAAATGGTTCTAAACTCTGTCTCAAGTGTGGCACAATTGGGGCCAATTTTGATGCAATTTAGATTCTACTTTAGTTCCAATTTACCCAACTGTAAACCCCCCTAATCTCACCAAATGAAAGGCAAAATCCTATATGGGACTTCCCTCCTATACAACTTCCACTCTTTCCCAAACTCGCCTTCAAGCATCTCCTCTTCATTTTCAACTCTTGGCCCCAGAAAGCACTGATGACAGGTAAAAACACATGTAGATGCCACAACTATCACACTCAACAGTCCTAACCAGCTAGTATGTATGATGGCTGTTCTGAGGCCAGCAGCTCTTTCCATGAAATCACTTGTAGCTATGATGAATGCACCACTTGCTATGAGACCGTATGCTCCGGTGTAGCTCGGGTGGCGCACATAGGCATAGGGCCCTCCAGTGACAAGTCTATGGCCTGAAAGGGAAAGGAAAAAATTCTCATCGATTGCTATTTATTCCAATATGCGTGCTGACCTTTGCGTATGGAGAGTGTGAAGGTGAAGAGTCGACCTAACGTGTACATCGCCCAGACACGGAGGGCACCACTTGCAAGGAATATGAAGAGGATGAACGGCCTGAGGTCCGAAGTGATTAAGGAGGACTCGCGGATAGAGAAGAAACTTGGGAATAGGCGTTGGAGTATCTGAGGGAGCGGGAAGAGGTATGAACGAGGTAGTTGTGGATTTAAGTTAAGATACAGTTCGGCGAGGACTATGCACCCAAAGGCATACTAGAAATAATGGTCAATCCATGGTTAGCATCCGAGAGCTTGTCAATTCACCTTCTGAAGCTTCGCAACACTGAGCACGCTAACCATATGACGCTCAATTCGCACTCGATCCTCCTGTGCGAAGTCCCCATGAGGGTCACTGGCGCATAAATAGGCCAATATGCTTCCGACAATTAAGCACGCGTTGTCACAGAATGTGTGCAGCATGGCTGACGCCTCTATATCTAATTGAGTCGGTCAAGGTCAATCCACCGATCTAAAATTGCGGGATCTCATTAATCCTCAGGGTCAGCGAGAAAACCCGCCTGAGTACTGACAGTCTGGAAGAGAGGTCTATCTATGGAGGTAGGAAGCCTGCCTAGAAGAGAGGCTACGTAAGTCAATATTGGAGCTAATGGAACACGTGATGCTACGCCCTTAGCCTCGGAGTTAGCCGCTTCATTGTCTTCCGGCCGTAAACATTGTTTGACATTGTTTATCACTTCGTAGTTTTACCACTGTCGGCGCGTTTCCTCATCACCTACTTAATCCTCTCACATTAGGGCTTCCTGCGTGGATCTCAACACAACTCGACTTATTGCTTTTCCTTCCCAAAACCTGGGATCATTTTGGAAGGACTTATAATGTTTTCAAAGGGACCCCGCTTCCAACCAGAAAAGCCGAATGATGTGCCCGGCCCTGGAGCGTACAATCCAGAGGAATGGGACACTCATACTTACAAAAGGGGGGCGTTTCTGGAGAAGTCAGACCGTTTTGCGAATGGGGCGATCTCTGAAGGGCCAGGTATGTGGTGTCTCTAATCTTTCGTATTGCTAACGCCCTCACATTCATGCTCAGGACCGAACGCTTACTTGGGAGACATAGAGCCTCGACGATCAATCCCGTCATCTGCAGTCATCCGCCAGCAAGTAATACTACGCCATTACAATCGAAGCCTGTGAGCCTCCTGATTCCCGATATGCCCACAGCTCGACGCGCTCAAGATGAGACTAGGGAAGGAACGTGGGGGGGGAGAGATTCAGAGATTAGGGCATTACTTGTCGCGCTTGGAGGCAAGGAATTCTGAGCTAAATAAGGAAAAGGCTGCATTTCAGGCGTCTTCGTCACAGGCTGAACGGGAACTACGTGAGTCATGCAAATATCGGATATCCAGTCAAGTCAATATGCTGAATTTTGCTAGGCTTGGCTGTCCAGAGGGAGAACGCATTAAGGACCTCGGTCAGCATAATGTAGTTATTCATTCACACGCTTCTGAATCGGTGCTCTTAGCTCGAGATCCAAGAGGCAGAGCTGACGCACCTCCAAGCGGAGGCAGGAAACTTTAAGTCTCTGAAAAGGATGCTAGATGACCTCGACGCAACACACACCAAGAGCAAACGACAGGTGAGCGGGCTCCATTTGGTCGATTCATCAGGCATGCTTATGCGTGTCCTTTTTTTCCAAGAATCAAGAACGAGTTGATAAGTTACAAGCTGGGCTTGACCAAAGGCTCGATGAACACACTAGTATTCAAGCTGAACTTAAGTCACTTCAAGCTTCCAGTGAATGCGAAAGGAAGCAGCATAGGGAGTCCTCGATGGCTCAGCAGAAAGCTCAGGCTGAGCTAGAGGATTTGCTAAGAGCCGAGGGGAAGAAACTAGAAGCAGCGTTGGCGAAACTCAGAGCAGCCACTTCATCATCCGAGAGTACCACTCAACAGAACCTCCGCCTTCAGTCAGAAATCTTTGCTACCAAGGAAGAGCGAGACGTTGTTCAATCCACTCTCAATGCGTTGAAAGCAGAATCCGGCTTCCAACGATCTGCTATGCAGTCGATGGCGGAAGCATATGGAAACCTAGCTTCGCACTCTACGCCTGCTACTGTGCATCATGCGCTCGAGTTCTCCAACGCTTGTGTAGAAATGGCGTTTGCTCGGCTCGAGCGTAAGTATGCGGATCGTTCGTGTCAAGTGACGGAGCTTGCACAGATGGTTCGGAATGCGATGGAGACGAACGAACTCTTGCGTTCTGAGTTAGGTATGGCGAATGAGGAGATCAGTCAACTCAGGTCATCATGCCATGACCTCACTGAGCAGGCGCGTTACACGGAAGATCAACAAGTCCTCCAAGCTTCACTAGCTTTGATGATGAGGGGGTGCGCTAATTTGCTCCAATGTGAGCTTGAAGCCCACACCATATACGCGGCGAGCGAGACGATCATCTCTCAGAACTATAGGGCCCTTTCCCAACGGTCGCTTTCCTCTCTCCAAGGGTTTTCCAGTTCCTCGGAACTGATTGAGAAATACGCCGACATGATCGTTACCCACGCTTATACCCGCCTTTCATCACTCGAGGAGCAGATTGCGAACCTTGTATCCTCCAACGAATCAAAGGATCTCCAACTCTCCGAACAATCCGAGCGGCTTCAAGATTTGCTGCTGCGTGACCAGGATCACGAGCACCGGATACGAGATTCAGAAGTTCGCCTAATTCAGCACATAACCGAGGCTGAACAGACCCGTGTAGCCCATACCGCTCAGGTGAAGAGCCTCAATCATATGTTGACTCGCGCAACGGTCGCAGAGAAGAACTTGCAGGACGACATTGCAGGGTATGCTCCATTGGTGCACCAGCTCCTATGACCAGCGGTTGACAATACTATTCTCAGTCTGGAAGCTTCGATGAGAGATGCTGTCAAGTTTCAGGAAGCTCATGATGCACTCCTGAAACAAGGTACGTCAGGTATTGTATTGACGAGCAGAAGCTGAGTGATGTTATGTGCAGTGGACATCCTCGTCTCGCGCAACGTCCTTGCCGAGGAGGAGGCGGAACAGCTCTCAAAGTTTAACGCACAGATTCTCGGTCATGGGAATATCAGGCAACGCATTTACTACGTTGATCGTCTCAGAAAAGACATGTCAGACGTGAAACAGGTGAGACTGCCCTTGCTTTTTAAACGCGCATCAGGCTTCTACTATAACTCGTTAGGCGCTAATCACGGCCGAGTGGGAGCGAGATGCCCTCAAGGGAGAAAATGCTAACCTGCGGCGCGAGCTAGGCCTTTATGAGGCCGTCAAATCAGTTAATTCTCTTCGCTCCGGTGTCGTGACCAAGGATGCTTCAGTGCCGCCACCATCCAAGATGACGCGAGTGGACCGTATACCTCTCGCATCGCGGAACATCAACGCTGACTGGCAGCTGGAGTCATCGCCGGACAATGTCAAAGGGAAGCAGCCGGACCCTTTAGATCGGATGAGCGTCACTGAATTGAGTCGGGTTTAATGAGAGTTTGTTTGTGCAACATCTATTCTCATATAAGATATGACTGCCCTTGTGAAATTTGTGGCTGTAGTATGGATCGACTCCAATGCGTATATGGCTCTAAGCCTTGGTTGAAGCAGCATAACGCCCGATTGAACGCCGTAACAAAGAGGACTTGAATGATCGATGAAGTGTCAGATTACGATCGAGTTCGACCAGCGGATCGGAAGCAATTGGGTCGAGCGTCGACTTACTGGCTGACGCGTACATTGTAAAGCGATTTATCGCAACCTTAGCGCATATCGACCCAGACGTGGGCAGTTTGGCGGAAAAGTCCCTCTAGTCATCTAGATCGTGACCAAGATCGACGATGAAGCTCACATTCAAAACAGTCCAGCAACAAACATTTACCATCGAAGCAGAACCATCGGATACGGTGGGTGACTTGAAGCAGAAGATCAATGAGCTTCATGGGCACTCCGTCAACTCGCAAAAGATCATTTACTCTGGTGAGTGTGACTTGCCCTGATTCGATAGCATCTGACTCGATGGGGCGTTTTGGGCTTTTCTGACTTGCAGGGAAGATCTTGCCCGACTCGAAGACGGTCGAGTCGTGTAACTTCAAGGAGAAGGACTTCTTGGTGCTGATGGTGTCTAAAGTGCGTTTGAATCATATGTAGTAGCTTCTGTTTTGTTCATTCCTTGATTACTGGCTCCAATCTTCCTTCAGCCTAAACCCACGCCTGCGCCTATGCCTGCACCACAACCTGTTCAACTGTCAACACCTACTCCTGATCCTGTGCCGGCTGCAGCACCCGCACTCTCTGCCGCTTCCCCGATTCCAGCGGCAGCGCCATCAGCCACCGATACGACGACCTCTGCATCCTCGAACCCTGCTGCTATTACTCCTCCAGGACCTCTGCCTCAGCAGGGATTTAACCCATCTGATTCGTTTCTGTCTGGTGCCGCGCTACAGGGCACGATACAAAATATTATGGAAATGGGATTTGAGAGAGAGCAGGTCACGAGGGCACTACGAGCTAGCTTCAACAATCCTGATCGTGCCGTGGAGTATCTCATGACAGTCAGTTGCCCATCCTCATAGGTTTCGTTGGCTTGACTGCATCGGCTGATTCGACTTTTTCCAAAGGGCATACCGGAGCACATGTTGGCGGACACAAGCACAAGTCCTGCCCTCCCCCGTGGATCTACTGCCCCCACCACTGATCCTTCAACCCCTGCGGCGGTGGCTCCTCAGACTTCGATACCAACTTCAGCCCCGGCTGCCAGCGCCCCCCCGGGGCCTCGAAACCTCTTCGTAAGTTTGTTCACACATCCTCTCACCTAACATACATACCCATGTCTTCTATCTTCCCACTCTACGCCTTCTATAGGAAGCAGCCCAAGCGGCCCAACAACGTGGCCAACTCCCTGGTCTGGGCAGTGCTGCTGGTGCCGGAGATGATGATATACCTCAGCTAACTCCAGAAGAGATTGCGACACTTCGTAACGCACCTAGTTTCCAGGAAATCCGACGACTTGTGTCCGAGAACCCGGCTTTCGTTCAGCCGTTCATCCAGCAGTTGACCCAAGGCAATCCAATGCTAGCGGCGCAGCTAACAGCTCATCCAGAAACCTTGTACCAGTTGCTTGGCGGACAGTTGCCGGGTGAGGGTGAAGGTGGTGAAGGTGGTGAAGAAGGTGACTTGGGGTTCCCGGGAGCTACGCAGATTCAGGTCACGCAGGAGGAACACGCTGCTATTGAAAGGGTATGTTCATCGGTATGAGAAATCAATTCCGGTGCCTTACCTTTTTCTCCTTTCTCTTTTGTGCAGCTTATGGCGCTGGGATTCTCGCAAAATGCTGTTATCCAGGCGTACTTTGCGTGCAACAAGAACGAGGAACTTGCTGCCAACTTTTTATTCGAGACGGGAGATGACAATGACGAAACGTGAACCCACCTACTACATCATAGTGATCTTCCTTTGTCGTAATTCATCCTACCGATGATACCGCATGTGCCCTTTGAGCTTTTCTATGTCTGGTGTGTACGTGCAAATAGCAAATTAACAGGACAGCATCGAGGCCGTAGAGGGATGTCACCCAACGTTCACGCAGCAAATATCATGACTTGAGGGGCTGGATTGCCTGGGCATGAGGAACCCTGGTCAACTCAACTCCAAATCTCAGTAACTACTTGTCGGAGATCTTGGACGCTTTGGAACAAGCTACCAAATAGAAACGATTGGAATCTCCATAATACTACTCCAATCTCGTGTCGATTACAAACACAAATGGTCGCATCCGAAAGAAATAAACAAATGACCGCTTCATCCCTTTCAGCTGTCGCCTTCTCTCTCTCCGAAAAAACTGCCAACCAAAAATCTCAAGTACTTGACTTATTACCTGCTGCCGCCCACGCCCCAACCTTGGCATTCTCACTCAAGGCTAAGATAGCCCGGTATTCTTCTTCAGGTAGCGTCCCGGAGCAAAACCGAATGAGTTGTTCTATCTTCCCATCGACAAAATAACATGCAGTTGCAAGAGTCTCGTTCGATTCTTTTCCTGGAATTTGAGAGGATGGGAGGTCCCAGGTTATATCGGCAAGGCCGTCAGGACGTTCAACGATGACGATTCGGAGTGGGAAGTTGAGGGTTGCCATTTGATTGTGTTTGGTCATTGAGTAACTGTAGTTGGTGGGGGGGTAGTGGGTACATAAGTGGGAAAGGTTATGCCATGAAAACTCAACGGTTAGAGAAAGACGGAATGATGATGATGAGGAAAGGAAGGGAATAGTAGAGACTTACGCTTTGGGAGACGTACCAACGCCAATAGCGTGTGACTCGAGGACGATGCGTTGAGGGTTGTATTTATTTAGATATCGGTGGACTTTATGGTCTCCGAAGGACCTTGAATTGAAAGGGGTTTCATACTAGGACCGATCAAACTCTTGGAGGGGGAACTTACAGGTAACCGAAGCGTCCTGAAGCTTCTGAAGCGAGTTCATCGAAGATTTTGGGATCCTTGGCTTCCATGGCTTGCTCGATCATCTTGTCTGGATGGATAGGTTGGAAGAAGCGGACTTCTAGAGGGAACTGTTAGAACGTTTCCATCGAGAACTCGAAAGTAAAAGTAAAAAGTACCATAGAGGAATGTATCCAGTGTTTCTTTAAAAGACTTTTCGGAAATAAGGGTGTTACGGATCGTACGTTGAACATAGGTTGAGCGCGACATGATGTATAACGAGAGTCGGCGAGAAGACAACAACTTGGTTACGCTCTTCGTCCTGGAGCAGCGAACGGAAGTGAGAAGGAGCTGAGCAGCTTTTAAGAGGTCAACACCGTCAATTCAGTCTTCGAATCGGATCTTGAGTATGATCCACACAGCCTATGTTCATCATCCTTCCGGCATCCACGCCGCCTCCTGAAGTTGGTGCTGAGGGCTACAGGACAAGTTAGCGAACTCGATCTGAGCGCCGAACGTGAGAGAGTTAAACCTTGCGTCAACCTTCCAAATCTAGGCATAAGATTATATAATTTTCTTGTAGAATGGAATATGAAATCGACACGCTCTGACGCGCGCGGGAACGATACTCGTCGACGGGCAAGAGGCTCTTTACTGGCTACAGTATTCATGTACATCGATGTCTACCTGATCCACCAAACCCGATATCGCCAGGGCCCAGACTTTACTAATAGGTGGCGTACATGCACTATAGTGCAAAAGGCTAGGATGGGACGCACACTGCGTTATAATGACTAGTTATAGCATCATATTTAACATGATTGGGAGAACGGATTAGATGAGAGGCACCGGATCGGATCAGATTTGATAAATAGCAAGGAAGGTTTATACCGGTGCCAAATTAACTGATG
>WNFI01684375.1_pt1 | contig 12997 bp, 13 predicted proteins | sample 5400471 | NCBI WGS metagenome assembly WNFI01 (sample SAMN13153348, study PRJNA577476) | soil metagenome | isolation source: 100 cm saprolite on Douglas fir-dominated hillslope | place: USA:California | collected 2013-09-17
GATGCCATAGATGTCACTATAAAAACTGAAGTGACTATATTGTAGCACGTCTGGCTCTTTCTTGCAGCCTTTGGACGCGCTATACTGAACCGTTATGACACACCATACCGAACGCCCTATTATCGAACCCAACCGGGTATATTCTCGTGAGGAAGTTGCAGAGGTGCTCAACGTCAGTCTGAGTACTGTCAAGCGTCTGATCGCCTCCGGACTGCTGCGCGTTAGCAGCCCCGCCGGGATGCGCCGGGTGCTCATCCGTGGACAGCATATCCTCGATCTCCTCGAACAAACAGAGGTCAAAGCCAACCGCCGTAGTGGTGGCCCTGCTGGCAATAATGCGTGAGTCCGGTCTTGGTGCGGATTTTGCCTCTCCAGCGCCTCGAACATGCAAACAATTGATAACTCGAACCAGCATTCGTTTTGACTTTATCCGCTAGCCCTGGAGAACCTCGTTTGAACCTTCACATAGGACAGTTTACGGACAGCTACCCGCCGATCATTAACGGGGTGAGCACCTTTATTACCGAGCATCACAACCAGCTTCTCAAGGAAGGGTATGATGCTTATGTTTTTACCTTTGGCTATCTGAATCAAAACGGGACGGGAGTAGTACGTTCACCGGGTTTTCCTTACGGGCTAACACAATTCAGGACGAATTTTTTTCTCGATCCACGCGCCAATAAAATCGCCAACTCGCTAAACATTTATCATATCCATGAGCCATTCGGGATCGGGCGATTGGCGCTGAAGATCGCCCGCGAACGCCATTTCCCAGTAATTTACACAAACCATACCCGGCATGATATGTACGTGGACCATTATCCGGCCCCTCTCCGACCACCATTCCAACAGCATGTGCGGCAAGCCGTGGCGAGCTTCATTCGGGCGAGTGCCGTTTCATCTGCGCCCTCCGAAGCTACCGCCCAATGGATGCGCAGCCTTGCGCCGGATGCGGCGGATCGTGTGCAAGTAATGCACAACGGCATCAACCTTGCTGCTTTCGACTGTGTGGCAACACTTGCCGCCCGAAGCGAACTAGGGATTGCTGAGGACAGCACTATTTTTATCTACGTGGGACGCCTTACCCCGGAGAAAGACTTACACGTATTTGCGAACGCCTTTGTAGAGGCTGTGAAGGCGGGAGCCGATGCAGACTGGATCGTAGTCGGGGAGGGGGTTGGGGTGGGATCTACCTTGAAAACTCCGCTAATTGTGCCGTCTTCTCGTAAATCTCCAGATCGAAGCAATGGCAGCCGGTAAACCGTTTCTGGGGTTGCAATCACCGTGGTGGGATGAATTTGCTGATCACGAACGCGCGGGCATTCTGACGGCACATGATACGCCATCGCTTGTCAAAGGGATTATGCGGCTGTGTCAGGATCGAGAGGGGCGACGCGAAATGGGAATACAGGCAAAGCAAATAAGCCATCAGTTCGATATCCGCAATGTCACCGCGCAATGGCTGGAGATTTACGAGAAGACGGCACAATTAGCGGAGTTTTCAAGGTAGATCCCACCCCAAACCCCTCCCCCGTAGCCTCTTTGTGGCGGATTCTCGCCAAGTTAGTGCTCCAGGTCATTTGGATGAGCATCGACTTGTTGATAGGGATTGTCGGGAATCGCGGTGGGTGCCAGCCTGCGTGCCGTAGCAGCCGCAGTTGGTGTTGTGGTCTGGGGATGCTGTGCCTGCCATGTCTGAGTGATTGCCTTCGTGGCATTTAGCGGAACAATAACTGTGGCATCAACACCAAGTGAGAAAAGCAAGCATAAGACGAAACAGAACAGGAGAACTGCCAATCCAACGACGCGATTCTCCTGAAATGGCTCAACGGGAGGTTTGGGCTGCTCAAAGTTGCTGTGGACAAACATGGTGGCTCCTTCGATAATTCCACCGAAAAGGGTAACTGGCATTGTGCCAAGTCCGCAACTTTCCTATATGCATCACGTAATAGTGAGTGTGAAATATAAACTATCTATGTCGGGGCTAATCCCGGCAACGTATCACCAATTGGAGGAAATCAAATGTCGGACCAGAACACACAGGGTACGCCCCGCACTTTTTACGAGGAAATGAGCCTCGCCGGTAATCAACTAGTTGAACGCCTCGAAGCCATGATCAAGGAAGGCAACATTCGGCGTATTATCTTGCGCGATGCCAATGGGCGCACGCTGCTCGAAATGCCGCTGACCCTGGGGGTTGTGGCTGGTGCTGGCGTGGCAATGTGGGCATTCCCGCTTGCCATCCTCGGCGCTGCGGCTGCTTTCCTTGCCAGAGTGCAGCTTGTAGTTGAGCGCTATGAGAATCCCGCCGACGCGGAGCGCGAACAGGCTGCTAAGCCAGAGCAGGTTACTCCTACCGACCAGCAGTAATTGTCATGCTAGTTGGTAGCGGGGAAGGGTTGACTTTATTAACCTCACCCCCTGCCCCCTCTCCGCGAACGGAGAGGGGGAACCGGTGGGCAACCACGCGGATCCTATGGTTTAAGCTAGATGAAACACTATGAGAGCCATTCCCTTAACCACAAAAGGAATGGCTTTTTTGTTTCTGGCACAAAAAAGCCCCGCTGGGCGCTCAGATTTAAACAATGTTATGACAACCCGACACGCCTTGAAATAATGACTATATAATTAGACTGTTGCCGAAGCTCCCATTAACAGGAGTATGTTTTAAAGGCGATGCTTCACTCATGCTTTAAGCGCTTGCGTCGCTGCAAAGTATTCGTCACACTTCATTGTTGTCACACAGTCCATGAGTCTCACGATGGCGCTTAATATTGTTCTACTCTTAATTGGCGGTGTGCTAGGCTATGCCGCGTATGCAATTCGTCTGCGTCTGCGGCCTATTCCGCAATTCATATTGCGTGCTCTTTTCGACGCAGTGCCTCGCGCTATTATCGTATTTCGACCTGACAAGCGTTATCACTACCTGACCCCTTACGTTGAAAAGCTTCTTGGGATTCCTCATGGTCAGCCAATCGGCAAAACTCATCAAGAATTGGTTGATCTCGGTATCAAGACCCCCGCATTGGTTGGACTCGATGAGGCGTTGACTGGCGATGTCTTCGAGGAACCTCTCATGCCGACTCTGCTGGGTGGCGAAACGGTAGGCTGGCGGAAGGGGGTTTATTGGCCTGTCCGAAACGAGAGAGGCGCAGTCGTCAATGCGATTTTCGCTGCTCAACGTATGGAGGAGGCGTTCAAGTTAATCGAGGACACACATCGCCAATCCATGATCCTGGCCTCGGTGAAGGATGCGATCATTGTCGTTGATCTAGACTACCGAATTACTGATTGGAACCTCGCCGCTGAACTCTTGTACGGATTTAGCGCACAGGAAGCATTTGGGCAGACCGTTAGAGAGCTAGTAAGGTCTGACATCACTGTGGAGGAACGGGAACAATCCCGGAACGATCTCCGTCAAAAGGGATTCTGGCAGGGGAAAAGCATACGTTTCACGAAGTCCGGGCAGCGATTAATCATTGAGAGCCGCGCCAGTCGTTTACATGACAAGAGCGGAGCGATTGTCGGGTACGTAAGCCTGGATACGGATATCACTGACCAGGCGGAAATGGAAGATGCCCTGCGCCTAAGCGAGGAGCGTTACCGTTCACTGTTCGAGAATGCGCTAGAAGGTATCTTTCGCTGCACGCTCGAGGGTCAATTTACTGAGGTGAATCCTGCGCTTGTCGCATTACTGGGCTACGAATCGGCAGAAGAGGTACTGACTCTCCATCTACCGGAATATGTACGTCTTCTCATCCAACAATCCTCGCCGCAGGTAATCAATGTGATGGACGTTTCCTGGCAGAAAAAGAATGCCGCTCCCCTGATTATTGATGTGAGCGCCCACCGCATCGCTGACGAGGATAATAAACCGCTCTACTTCGACGGCACGATTGCTGATGTCACCGAGCGCAAACAGGCAGAAGCGGCTTTGCGTCAGAGTGAAGAGCGCTTCAGAGCACTCGTCGAAAATGGAACTGATATCATCAGTGTGCTCGATAGCCAGGGAAAACTAACCTACATCAGCCCATCTGTCCAGCGGGTGCTTGGCTACAGCCCGGACGATTTTAGCAATGCGATCTTCTATGATTTTGTTCACCCTGATGACGTAGCCTCTGCGCGGGAATTCTTCGCACAGGTTGCTCGGGCTGTCCCGGCTTTTTACCACAATCTCTTTCCGTTGAATGTGCGTATTCGCCACAAAGACGGTACGTGGCGTGATATTGAAATCACGCGCAATAATAGCCCTCTGAACTATCCGAGTTTACAGGGCATTGCCATCAATGCCCGCGATGTGACTGAACGTAATCGGGTTAATGAAAAATTACGTCGCCAGAATGAATATCTAACGGCGCTTAACGAGACAACCCTGAGTCTGATCGAGCGACTGGATATAGACGAACTGCTTGAAGATATTATTGAGCGAGCTGGTACGCTGCTCGAAGCGCCACAGGGCTACATATTCCTCCTTGAGCCGGATGGGCAAACCATGAAGACCCGCGTGGTCATTGGACTGCAACCGCGATTAAAGGGTTATCGAATCAAGCGAGGGCAAGGCCTAAGCGGGCGCGTGTGGGACACTGGGCGCACGATTGTCGTGAACAATTTCGAGAATTGGAATAATTCCAAATATGATTTCAAATCGCGCCACATACGTGCTTCTATCGCGGCCCCGCTCAAATCTGGCACACAGGTGGTGGGTGTTCTGGGCTTGACCCATACCGATTCAGCGCTTACGTTTAGCGCAGATGAAATCGAGATGTTCAATCGTTTTGCCGAATTGGCCTCGATTGCGCTCGACAATGCCCGCCTGTACAGCGCAGCACAAAAGGAACTGGTGGATCGGACCCGCGCCGACGAGGAACTTCGCCAGCTTAACGCGGAATTGGAGGAGCGTGTCAAGCAGCGCACGGCTGAGTTAGGGCGTCGGGAGGCTCAGTTAAGCGGTGTGCTTGATGCGATGGGCGAGGGCGTCTTTTTCAGTGAAGCATTCTTTATTCGCTATACGAACCGCGCCCTGGCGGAAATGACAGGCTACAAGATCGAAGAATTGATCAACCAACCCAACGCGATCTTCAAAAGCGTCAAGGCAAGCCCTGAAGATGCTGCCCGCTTCACAGAAGAGTTTGTCACAGCGGGTCAAGTCTGGCGTGGGGAACTTACCATTCGCCGCAAAGACGGAACAGAGTTTCCCGCTGGTCTGACTGTGGCGTTGGTTGCCGATACCAACGCCGATATTTTTGGCGCGGTCACGGTGGTTCGCGATATTACACAGGAAAAAGAATTGGCTGAGCAAAAATCGGCCTTTCTTGCCAACGCATCCCATGAACTCCGCACGCCGCTGACCAATTTCAAGACGCGCTTATATCTGTTGCGCAAACAGCCAGAGCGGCTAAATGACCATGTTGCGGTGCTGGATCGGGTAACAGATCGCATGACGAGTTTGGTCGAGGATTTGCTGGATGCCTCACGCTTTGACCGGGGTGTTATTCCATTGCAACACGATGTCGTGCTGTTGCAGCCACTCATCGAGGATGTCGTGCTGTTGCAGCAGCCGGAAGCACATCGAAAAAACATTCGGCTGACAACACATATGCCTGACGACCCTGTATATATCTATGGGGATGCAAACCGGATTATTCAGGTTGTGGTGAATCTCGTGGTCAACGCGATCAACTATACGTCGGATGAGGGCAGTGTTTCGGTTGAACTACTCTGCCAGGAACGTAACGCACTGATCCGAGTGTCTGACACAGGGATGGGAATCACGCCTGAACATTTACCGCGCATCTTCGAGGCTTTCTTCCGTGGCAGCGAAGGCTCCATCCAGGGTACAGGCCTGGGGCTTTTTATCTCAAAGGAAATTGTCGACCTGCATGGCGGTTCATTGGTTGTGGAAAGCAAAGTTGGCGAGGGTACAACCTTCACTGTTTGTCTGCCACTCAGTGAAAATCCGCCCATGCCCGAAGAGCTTGCGGCGTCATCCTAGTAACTAATGGTGCTAGTTCATAAAGCAAAACGATCATGGGCGGGCGCATCTGGTTCAAGGCAAAGGTTGGGTACCAGCAAGAAGTTAAATAACGCGCAACATCGGTCAGATGGGAAGTTAGATAAGGTTTGACACGATGAAAGGAAAGAAGTTCTTAAGACGGCACATGCGTGTCCCCTTTCTTAACGTTTGGCAACTTAAGAGAGTGCGCAGTCAGTGGCTTTTTGGTCGTGTCCCAATGGGAGTTGGTAGATGGAACTTTTGCGGGTTTACCAACATGCCACTGGAACACAACCCTCGATCGGCAGGATGCCGATCAAAGTGCAGCATAGGAGGATCCTAACGGTTGGCGATAGTATCTGTCACATCATCTGGCATTAGCCCAAGCTGTCGTGCCATTCCCATCTCATCAACCTGTTCGACCCAGTCAACAATGATGCCGTCTTTCACGTGACATGTGAGGTGGATGTCGACGTTGAACGATTTCCCGGTAGGCGCAATCTCGCCCAATGGTCCCAGATGAGTCCCCGAAATCGCCAGCTCTGTGATCACCTGATCATCCATGCCCTGTTGGGACTTAACCGTGAGCCGGACATCGGGAAAGCTGACGACGCAATTGCGAAAATCTTGAAGCCACTTATTCCGGTCACCTGTGTTCCCGTTTTGCGTATAGATTAGGCTTGGACTGGCAATTCCTGCCAGCACATCGAACTGTCGTGCGTTGAGTGCTTCGACCATCGTGCGAACAACGTTCTTGGTTGGCTCTGCAGACATGATATTTTCTCCTTATAAATAGCGTGATTTGCAACATTGTTTGCTGCATGAAATCACTGTACAATTTCAAGTGAACTTGAAGTCAAATGAGAAATTATTAAGGAAACCAGTTATGGTTGCCCTCAATATCGGCGAATTGGCGCGCCAAGTTGGAATCCAGACCTCGGCTATTCGTTATTACGAGGAAATCGGCTTGCTGCCACCGGCACCACGAATTGGTGGCTGGCGATGTTATGAATCCAGCCTAGTTGATAGGCTTCAAGTCATCCATACCGCCCGTGAAATGGGCTTTAGCATCGAGGAAATTCGGACCTTACTGGATGGTTTCCCTCAAGCAACAGTTCCATCAGAAAGATGGCGCAATCTTGCGGAAGATAAGCTGCCTAAGATCGCGGAAATCATCGCCCGTGCTTCCGCTTTGAAAGAACTCCTAGAAGCCGGATTGAACTGCACATGCGAAGATATTAAGTTGTGCTTAAGTACAAAGGGAGATAGCTGCCTAGACGATAAGAAATCGAGTGTCGGCAGTAGCTAATTCTTTTTTGTACGCCCAACCAAAAACTCATCTGAAAACCATTATGCTTTGCGTAGGTAGAAACGCAACTACGGGTGTGCGGGAGCCCGCTAATATCCTACAATGAAGATTGTGTTTTGGTGTGGTGTTGGTAAAGTAGGAATCTCTCCGCAAATTTAGTCGCCCAACTTCCGGTCGGGACACGACCACTCAACTAGCACCAGTGGTTAGTAGGCCTTCAGGATTGTTTGCCAGGTTAGAATGGTGATACAAGATTAGGCGGATTTGTCCTTAGCCTTCGCAACCCAATCCTGCCCCGACACTCCATTCTGCCCAAGGAAAAAACTTAATTGTGCTGCATGTTCCTGAACGTGACGCATACTGTAGAGTTGTAACTCGTGGAAAGTTGGTTCCATCCAATCAAATATACAAACCCGACGCGCTTTCTCATCTGTTAGCGTTTCAATTGCTGCTTGGCATTTCTGGCGACACTGCTTGAGATACGTGAGAACATCATCTTTCGTATACGGTTTTTCCGGGAGCACACCACGAATAAACGGCTCAGGAGGCGCAAAGCCTTTTGAGGAGCCAGTCAGGAAAAGATCGAGCCAGAACAGGGTGTGATAAGCAACAAACCAGAATTGTCCGTACCTGGGATCATCCGAATCGTTCCAAAGGACGGCACTCCATAGCCGGTCGGGACAGGCACTTATGGCATCATCGAGCGTATCAATTGAGGCCCCAAACTGTTGCCAGATACCTGTTTTCAGAGTTGCATCCATTTGAATACCGTCCTTTAACTCCAGAAGATTTTCGCTGTATAGAGCGCTGCACTTTGACGGAAGTTGAAATTCTGATGGCGGTATTCTACTGTTCTATCTCCTGTCGCACAAGTGTTCTCCATTGGTGAAGTTCCTCCCTAGAATATTGAATTCAAGGACTATTGCTTGAAGTCGGCGCATCAGGAGCGGTAAAATACAGCTAGTAAGAGAATTTGTTGAGGTTGTGTCGTATGAGTACGTTACAAGATCGACTGGATAGATTGACTGTCCCAGGCGAATTATACGAAGTCGTTGATGAAGCCGAGAAAAAAATACGCTGTTACGCGTGCGGACACCGCTGTCTGCTCAAGGACGGTGCGCGAGGCATCTGCAAAGTGCGCTACAACGACGGCGGCACATTGCGCGTTCCGCACGGCTATGTTGGCACATTGCAACTCGATCCGATTGAGAAGAAGCCATTCAATCATGTCGATCCTGGTATTAGTGTACTTAGTTATGGAATGTTAGGATGCGACTTTCATTGTGGCTACTGTCAAAATTGGGAGATCAGTCAGCACGGGCGCGACGAGGCGGCAGGGCGTGAACCGTTGATTGTGACGCCAGCGGAGTTAGTGGCGACAGCGAGGTCTCGTGGAGCACAGGCGCTGGCAAGCACCTACAATGAGCCGCTGATTACCAGCGAATGGGCTGTGTCAGTGTTCAAGGTTGCCAAGCAAGCTGGGATGCGCACGGTCTACATTTCCAATGGTAACGGCACGCCGGAAGTGATGGCCTATCTGCGGCCCTGGCTGGATGCCTACAAGATCGATCTCAAGACGATGCAGGATAAGCAGTATCGTCGGTTGGGCGGTGTGCTCGCCAATGTGCTTGATACCATCAAAATGGTCAAGGAGTCTGGCTTGTGGACGGAAGTGGTAACGTTGGTCGTTCCCGGCTTTAACGACAGTAACGAAGAGCTATGGGATGCGGCTCGCTACATTGGTTGAATTTTGTCTATGCGGGCAATTTGCCGGGTAGGGTTGGCGAATGGGAACATACCTATTGTCCCAAGTGCCATGAGCCTGTGGTGAAGCGTATCGGATTCCGTGTCGTTGAAAATCGTCTGACCGCTACCAACGGGCATTGCCCAAAGTGCAACTTCCTGATTCCGGGTGTCTGGAATTGAACACTTTGGTAGAATCGGAGAAGGAACCATTCCGACTAACAAAAGGACCGCCCTGCATGGCGAAAAGCATCATCCCTCGCTTCAAGCTGCTGATTCGCTATAACGTTAAATCAACTACAAACGAAGACTACTTTCAGTTTGTGATCAACGAATATATTCCGGCTATGCAGGAACTAGGACTTTACATGATCCAGGTGTATCACACGGCGTATGGGAATTATCCGTTGCGGCAACTTGAGTTCGTGGCGGAAGACCTTGACACAGTGCAAGAAGCGATGAAAAGCGAAGCATGGAAGCAGCTTCACGACAAGCTAGACCATTACATCAGTGATTACGACCAGAAACTCGTTAAGTTCCGAGATGGGTTTCAGTTCTAGTTATGATCAGGCGAACTCTGAATTCCCTGTTGCAGCGCGGCGTCGAAACTGCGGTTCAGGTTACGGCTGAGAGCGCGACGGTTGCCACCACCAAATCGTATTTCCGCATTTTTGAGGTAACACTCCCAACCACCGTCTATGTCCGAGCCAGCCAGATTCAAATCACGGTGCGGCGTAAAGCGGGGACACAGGTACAATTCTCGGCAAGTCTGCGGGCCTCTTTTGGATGGACATTTGCGGCTGAGCAGGACGACGCGGGTGTCTATATTGTGGCGAAGCGCAAGCCGCTGGTCGGGTCGCTGTCGAGCGCCAGTTTTACCTTGATTGTCCCGCCAGAAGCCAACCTCATTTTCCACCTGACACCGGGCGCTGTTCGCTTATACGATGTTGACGGCAAGCTCAGCATTCCGGGGAAGCCGTTGAGTATGATTGCACCAGAACAACGACGGCTCAAATCACCCTGAACAGTGCCCGTCCCACGCCAATTCATAGATCGCCATCCCGCCCATTGCGCCGTTAGCATTAAAGTGATCAACCCGGCCAGATCGAGGATCGGACGCGGCGCGAAGTATCCGACTGCGCCGATATCGTGAACGGCCAAAAGCTGATCAGGTGTCACATTCGTTGCCAGCCATTTTGAGGCAACCAGCATATCCGAGTTGATCGCGTGTACTTCACTGGCATAGACCTGCGCACCGATAATCCAAAAGACGATAAATACTGCCAATGCTGTAGTAACAAGGCTTCGGGCTATCACTCGCATCAATAATTGCCTGCTGCGCCGGGCCGACGCCACCAGAGAGAGCGTTCCGCCGACTCCCATTACGATAAAGGGCGGTATAGCAGGCATGACGTAGCGCCCATGCTGATAGTAGGCGGGCAGCCGCAGTGTATAGATCAGGATCAGCAGGCCAGTCCATAGTAGAGGCGCGAGATAGATCAATTGTTTGCGCGGGTTTTGACGCATGAGTTCAAACGTTGTCCAGATCGCGCCGGGGACAAGCAATAGCTGGCCGCCTGCCGTGAGCGGTTGGACCATTGCCCACAGATTGACGAGGAACGGTTGAGTCAGGAGTTGTGCGTTTTCGGCTTGTTTCGCTGAGAATGTATTGGGTAACAAAGTCCCGTTCAAATGCAGGTTGAGCAGGGCATAGGGCGCTATGCCAATTAGTCCGCCGATCAACGCGCCAGCTATGAAAGCTGTTAACGCCACGAGTGCAGATCGGCTTCCTGCTGCGGAAATCGCCATTAACAGAACGAGCAGGCCAACCAGCACGACTCCTTCAGGCCGGATGGCAATAAGAACCGCCCCTGCGACACCAAATATTGCGCCACGCCTGAATCGCGTCCGGTTGTCCTCATTTTCGTTGATTGCAGCCCAGGCCAGCGCGAAAACAAGGAGTGACCACGCAGCAAATAGAACGGTTTCCATACCGCTTGCCGCTGCCCAAACCAGATGCCACGCGCTGACAATCGCCAACCCGGTCCACAGGCCAGTGTGCGGCAGCTTAGGAAATAGTCGATCCGCCATTCGTGCGCCTACTAGCCCGCCCAACGCCAACGCCAGCGCGCCGAGTCCGTAGGTCCAAACGAAGATAGGCAGGTGCAAAAAATAGCCTACGGCCAGCAGAAGCGTAAAAAATGGCGAAGTTGAACCTGCACTCTCAACTCCCGGCACATACTGCCACTGACCCGTTTGCGCCAGATTTCGCCCGTAGGTCTGGTGAATCCACGAGTCATCGAGCGGAAAACCCGTCCCCCCGCCGATAAGCTGTGAAGCTAGCACATAGATCACGACGCCGAGAATTGCGAAAAAAAGGATCAGCGGGTCGCGGGGATTGACCTCACCCCCTGACCCCCTCGCCGTTCGCGGCGAGGGGGAACCTGTGTAACTTGATTCCACTTTAGTCTTCATTGAAGTTTATTTGATGCGGTAAATCTGAATGTTTTCATCGTGATAAATCCGTTCCAGAAACGGCGGTGATTCTCGGCCCTCGTAGAGATCGCGCATGGGCAGTGCCCGCACATTGCCGTCCAAGACCAGCGTATTGACGCCGTAGCGCTGCGCCAGTTCAGGGATCACGCTCGATGGCGCATTCGGGATAACCACGCCGGACAATCCCGTGTAATAGTAAAGTGCAGATGGATCGTTAATCATGACGATGGCAGTCGGTGGCAGCAGCTTTGCCAGTTGCGGGAAATAACCTTCACTGTTGAAAGTAGAAAATCTACCGATAAACGTGACGGCACTGAAGCCAATTGCCCAAAGCAACAATGCCGCCCCAAATACAGCGCGCGCTTCGCCCTGCCGCCAGCGCCGCCGACGACTCAACCAGGCAATCACATCATCCAGACCCAATACTCCCAGTGCAGCCCAGAACGGTAACAGTGCCGACTCAGAGTGAAACAATCCGCCGCGTGGGCCGGGAAAAGTAAAAACAAAGGTCATCACCAAAAACAGGCCGAACGCATACAGCCAGAATCCGGTCAGCAGTGAATCGCTGCGGCGACGCCACAAGCCGATCAGCATGAACGGCCACAGCACAACCCAGCCCTGTTCGGCAACGAAGTGACCGAGATTTGTGGTCAGCGCATCAAGGCGCGACGCAAGTATATTGTTCGTACCCCATGCCAGGAAACTTTGCAGGCTAATGTCCGGTGGATAATTCACAATCTCATTGTAATCGCGCATCCATGCGGTCTGAAATCCGCCCGCAGGCAAAATCGTACCGACGGCGTTCAGGTTGCGCACAAACCACGGCGTCATGACGATGAGATAGGCGGCGACGCTTATAAGCGCAAATGTGACCCGCGAATACTCTTTGCCTCTGTATGGCAATAATTTGACATCGGTGTCTACCTGTTCCCCTTCTCTGTTTGCGGAGAGGGGGTCGCCTTTAGGGTCGGCTACTGGTCGGGGTAACAGGGTGGCAAGCGACCCTAAAGGACCGGGTGAGGTTACCGCTACGATCACCAATACCCCCAGCAGCAACAGCCCGTCAGCACGAGTCAGGTGAGCCAATCCACACATTGCGCCACTGAACGCAAACCAACGCCAGTTTCCAGACTTTCTTCCCAATCCCATCGAAAGCAACGCCAGCGATCCAGTTAGCCCATACAACGCGAAGCCGTCGGTGGTTGTCCAGAAAGGCATGAAAAAGCCGCTGAACATGGTCAGAAGCGCGGTAAACCATGCCAGGCGGCGCGACTCGCCAATTAACGCGCCTACGGTAAAGCCAACCAACGCGAGGCCAGCGTAAACGAGCACAAAACCAACCTGCGCACCGTCGAAGCTCGGACCGAACAATGCCATGCTGCCAGCCGCAACCAATGATGTAAGTGGCATCCAGTACAGATGACTCGGTACGGGTAAGGCGGCTGGTGCGCCAAGGT
>WNFI01130184.1_pt1 | contig 12995 bp, 11 predicted proteins | sample 5400471 | NCBI WGS metagenome assembly WNFI01 (sample SAMN13153348, study PRJNA577476) | soil metagenome | isolation source: 100 cm saprolite on Douglas fir-dominated hillslope | place: USA:California | collected 2013-09-17
ACCCATCCGGGCATCGCGCAGGCGCACATGTTCGTCGTCTTCGCGATGATCATGCTCGGCGTGCTCCCGCTGATCCTGCTGGTCCCCGACCACCGCGGCAGGTGGTAGGCGGCGCTGGGCAGGGGTCCCCTGCAGGGGGAGGGCTCCCCTTTTCGACCGGGGCGGACGCTCGCCTGAACATGGTGCGCTGCGGGGGAACGTGTCAGTGATCGTCGTAGTGGAAGCGGCAGGCAATGATCGTAATTACGTCCGACTGAATGTCGTCCACCAGCCGGTCCTTCTCAGTTATCCGCCGCGACCACACCTCGCCGCCCAGATGCTTGAGCCGTTCTGGCCTGCCCGTGCCGGTTCGCGGTGTGCACATTGGCTCTGCGATCAGTCTAGTATAGCGTCCAGATTAACACGGAACTTGCGGCCAGATCACTATGATGTCTGCGGCCAGATGAACACTGGATGCTACGCTTGATGTCATGCCACGTGTGCCGCCGTCCCCAATCGGCCGCATCCTTCCCCGGCGGGCTACCGCTGTGGTCGAGCAGGCTCTCGCCGATACGCGCGTGGTGCTGGTCAACGGCGCGCGCCAGTGCGGTAAAAGCACTCTGGCCGCGGAGATAGCCGACGCTCGCGGGAGTCAGTGGCGCAGCCTTGACCGGGCGGCGACGCGGCAGGCGGCATCCTTCGATCCCTCGGAGTTCGTCGTGACCGAGGATCTGCTGGTGATCGATGAGGTCCAGCGAGTCCCCGAGTTGCTGCTCGCCATCAAGGAATCTGTCGATAACGATCCTCGTCCTGGCCGGTTCCTGCTGACCGGCTCCGCTCGCGTGCTCAGCATGCGCGTGTTGCCTGACGCGCTACCGGGACGGATGGAGACGGTTGAGCTCTGGCCGCTGTCTCAGGGAGAGATCGACGACATGCCCGACCGCTTCGTCGACGCCGCTTTCGCGCTCGGTCCAGAACTGCGGCACGATTCCGCGGAGACGCGTTCTGACTACATTGACCGTGTTGTACGTGGCGGATTCCCCGTCGCTGTGGCACGCACGGGCGCTCGGCGAGAGCGGTTCCTGGACTCCTACGTGGCCGACATCGTCAATCGCGAGGTCATTCAGTTGTCCGAGATCGAGCGCAGTCCGGAGATGCGTGCGCTGATCCGCCTCGTGGCGGCCCGGTCGGGTCAGCTTCTGGTCCCAGGCGCGCTGGGGAGTCAGCTTGGCCTGCCGCAGCCGACGGTCAAACGCTACCTGGGGCTGCTGGAGGAGGTCTTCCTGATCAAGAGGATCCCGGCGTGGTCGAGGAACCTCAGCTCGAGGGCCGCCGGAACGGCGAAGGTCGCAATGGTGGACTCCGGCATAGCCGCAAATCTTCTGGATTTGGATGCGGATAGCCTCCGCCGACCTGAGACTGGGCTCGGCCCCCTGCTGGAGGGGTTCGCGGCGATGGAGATCGCGCGGCAGCTCACCTGGTCTGAGCAGCGCGCCGAGATGTACCACTACCACACCAAGGACAACGTCGAAGTCGACCTCATCCTGGAGAACCGTCGCGGGCAAGTGGTCGCCGTCGAGGTCAAGGCCGGATCCACAGTCAGAGCAGAGGACTTCCGCGGGCTGCGCCATCTCATGGCGCGCCTGGGCGATGACCTGCTTGTCGGCATCGTTCTCTATACGGGTCGGCAGACTCTGCCGTTCGGCCCGCGCTTCCGAGCAATCCCGTTCAGCGCCCTCTGGGAATCGAGTCCACCGGAATTCCTATTACGTAACGGAACCCCGCGTTTCAGGCATTGACCGAGCCGGAGAGGATCCCGCAGATGAACCAGGAGACGCAGGGCCCGCGCGCGCGGCGCAAGGCGCGCCTCGGTGCGCGCGCCCGTCCCGGCGCAGCCGTCCGGCGCCGGGCTCACTCGCGCAGTCGAACCGGCCGGGGCCGTCCGGGAGGGCAGCGGCTGGCACGCTCGCGGACACCGTGATCGGAGGCGGGCCGAGAGAAAGGAATCCTAGGCTCAGGATGCTGTGCCATGGTGGTCTGGCCGAGGAGAACGGGAGGCATCCGTGGGCGCCAAGACCGCGCTGCTCGTGTACACCGACCAGCACCCGGCTGATCACAGTGTGAATGACTGGTTCGGCTACGCGATCTGGGAAGACGGCGCTCTCCTGCGATCGCTCTCCCTCGCCCCCGGCGAGGGAATCGTGGAGGACATCGGGCCTGCCCTGCCATTCGAGGCACCCTTCTGGGCCGGAGAACACCCCGTCATCCCGACGCCAGGCCGGCCTGCGTACCCGCTGCCGTTCCATCCCCTAGACCTGGGTGAGGCGGCCCTACGCGACCTGCTGGGTTTTGCGATCGAGGACCGGGTGCTGGACAGTGACATCGACGCCGGCACCGTCTACCTCGCTTCGGCCCCAACGGATCCCTGACACTGATCGAGGAATGATCCCCCCGTCCGGTCCACCGCAGCAGGTGGTAGCCGGCGGGACTGGGGCAGCGCATGCGACCCGAGGCGTACGGCGATACGCCTCTGCTGGCCTGTAGTAGGAGCCAAAGATCGCTCCTGCGACGGTCGTATCCGCGGAGGCCTTGCTCATAGCGTGAGATTTGCAGCCAGCATTTGGCCTGGATTATCCCGATGACGTCATGGAAGCTGCCCTAATGTCAGCCTTCGCGGTACTGTCCGTCCTGTTCTTTTGCTTCTTCTGCCTCGGCGTATTTCGCGATCTCCGCCGCTTCAGCAACGCCGTATTCCTCGGCCTCTCCCTCACGTCCCTGGCCATCGACCTCATGGAGAGGCTCGGCGAGGCTCCTGATCGCGAACGGCGTGCAGATGGTCCGCAACGAGGGCCGACGGCCCGCCAACTTGCTCTCGCTCCTCGCCGGGCTGGGAATCCTCGGCCTCGTGGCGCTTTTCGGCGCAGCCCTGGCTACTCGTTCGCCCGCGTTGATCCGCGGCGCGGGCGCCGCGTTCCTGGTAGCCGACTATGTCTCGTTCCTTTTCGCATGCTTCGTCGGCTACGCGCTCGGATACGGGCGCCTGCCTGTTCGGCGGGACGTGGACTTCGTGGTCGTGCTCGGCTGCGGGCTGACCAGTGGTTCCCGGGTACCGCCGCTGCTGGCCAGCAGGCTGGAACGGGGACGCGAGCTGTACGCGAGTCAGGCTGCCGAGGGGAACCCGCCGGTGGTGATCACCTCTGGCGGTCAGGGCCCTCGCGAACGTCTTCCCGAGGCCCGTGCCATGGCGGACTACCTGATCCAGCGCGGCATCCCCGGGGATCGGATCGAGTGCGAGGAACGCTCCCGTAACACCGAGCAGAACCTGCGATTCAGTAAGGCGATCATGCAGGAACGGATTCCTGGCTACCGGTGCGTCGTGGTCACCAGCAACTTCCACGTCTTGCGCGCCGCGATCACCGCCCGCCGCACCGGCGTCAATGGGCAGATGGTCGGCTCGCCCACCGCCGCGTACTTCTGGCCCACCGCGACGATACGCGAGTTCGCCGCGGTTTTCTTGTCCCACAAGGTGGTCAACCTCGGGATTTGCCTGCTGCTCGGACTGTTCGGACTGGCCATTCGCCGATGATCTCGAAACGGCTTTCAGGCCCGGTGCTGGTCGTAGCGGGCACATCCGGGTCGAGCGCGTTCGCGTAAGCACCTGGATGGACCGCAGCACGCTAGAAACCTACCTGGCCGACTGGAGCGCCTCGGCGAGCTCGCTGCGGAGCGGTGTGACCGAAGGCTGTGGCGTGGTGTCGAAGCACCATGGCTTGTGCGCGCGCAACAGAGCCTCGCCGTCGAATTCCCAGGAGAAGCCGGGCCTGCCCAGCAGGCGCTGGAAGAGCTGGCTGGCGCGGACGGTATCCGCCTCGGCCAGCCGCCGAAACGGCAGCGGTGAGATGCTGCGTGCGCTCAGGTACCCGAGCACCGCCTCCCGGTGTTCCCGGTCCGCCGCAAGCCCGGGATCCTCGAACGCCTCCCGCACCAGGGAGAAGTTGGCCAGGAACACTAGTCCTTCCGTCTCGTCGCAGATCAGCGCGACAGTGGGTGCGCTGGCGAGGTCGGCAGGCACGTCGAACGCCGGCGTCAGGTCGGCGACGTCGGCATCCAGGTTCTCCGCTGCCGAGCTGGTCTCGGCGAGCGCCCGGCGGTTGCGCCAGGCGAGGAAGGCGTTCATCCGAGGAGCCACCTCCCGCCCCGGCACGACGACCAGGTCGTTGCCGAAGTGCTCGATGAAAAGCGCCCGCTGTTTGCGGGCCAGTTCCCAACCCTCGGTCACCTTCTCGGGATTGCGGAACACGAGCCGCGGATGCTCGGTGGCCAGCTTTGCGGCAAGCCGGAGCATTGCGGCCCGATCCGACGCGGCGAACAGCCGCTGCGCCCCGCTGAGCATCCAGTCGCCGCCTGCCGGGACGATCCGGGCGGTCATAAAGCACCCTGGCCGCAACGGCGCCAGGGCACCTGACCCGGAGTTGGCGCGGACCTTGTACATCAGCTCGTCGATGAGATTGGCGGCGACGACCGCATCGCCGGCCTGCTGGCGGATCTCGAAGACTCCCTCGACCACGTCGCGCCAGCCGAGCAGCATCTGACGGTCCGCATCGGTGAGCTCCGGATGCTCAGCAACGAAGACCTCGGTCACCGTGCGGCCGTCGGCCAGCGGGCGCTGCAATATGAAATGGTCGAGGAGGTTCGTGAATTCGCTCTCGCCAGCAGCGGTGCCGCCCATGCCCTCGCTGACCGCCTGGTCGAGCTCCCGCGAGAAACGCCGGGAACGGGCGAACTCGACCAGCCGCCGCTTCAGCTCACTACAGTGCTCGAGCAAGGCCGCCGCCTCCGACGGCGCGACGGCGGTGGCCGTTCTCGTCGCCGGTGCCCCGCCACGAACCGCCGCACCGTCCGGTCCGAACGCCGGCACGTAAGGGATGAGGCCACGCTGGAAAGCCTCCACCTGAACCTCGAGCGGAACGTCCCTGGCGTCCACGACCAGGCCGTTCACCTCGATGAACCATCTCAGCGGGTTCCGCTCTGCCACGTCGGCCCGCTGGAACTCCGGTGAGAAGTAGCCAACCTGCAGCAGGTCGCGGACCTGCCTGGCCTTGCTGCCCATGGTGCTCTTGGCCACGCCGAACGCCTCACCGAGCTGATCGGCCGACACGCACGGCTCGCTCGACGGGTCGAACAGGAAGTTGGCCTGCCCTAGCGCGTACACGACCCCAGCCGCCCACGTAGCACGGCGGCCGCCCGAAAGCGGCGAGGGGCGCTTGCGCGCCAGTGCTGCCACCACCCGCCGAGCGAGATCCGCATACTCCTCATCGAGGACAGTCAGGCACACCGAGTCGGTAATGCGCACGATCTCATCAACTACCGGCCGCAGCGCCTTGGGCACCTTCAGCTCATCGATATCGATCACGGCAGTCCGAACTCACGGCACACCGCCAGCCTTCGTCGCGGGAACCTCTCGGTTCGCCTTCTGGCCAGAGGTGGAAGAGACCCACCTCTCCGCCGACACGAGCCACCGGGAAAGCGTATCCGGAATCCAGCCAATGCCAGCGTCGCAATTAACAAGGCTGAGCGACTTCGAGCGAACGGCCGGAGGCACCTTCCAGGCGATGTCGCTGACCTGGAGCACCGGGCCGGCCTCGGCATGCGATCCGCAGCCGCCGAACCTGCCGCGGCCTCAGCCATCGCCCCTCGCACACTATTGCCGCAATAGCCACGGGTGCCCGCGAGACGCTTTAATCCGCGCCGTCACTGGCCGACGCGGCCATCGATCCGTTCCCGCAACAGGTCGGCGTGGCCGCAGTGGCGGGCGTACTCCTCGATCATGTGGACCAGCACCTCGCGCAGCGCGATGCTGGTGCCGTCCCGCATGATGCCCTTGATGCCGAGATCTGGGCAGTCGGCGACGAACTTCTCCGCGAAGACAACCTCCTCGCGCCAGACCCGCCAGGCGTCGTCCGCGACCGCCGGGTCGGCCACCGCGCCGAGCCAGCCACCGTCCGGTACGTCCTCCGACCAGTACAGCGGGGGCGCGTCGGCATGCGCCATCACCCGCCGGAACCAATTGCGCTCCACGTCGGCCATGTGTCGGACGAGGCCGAGCAGGGACATCGTGGATGGCGGCGCCGACCGGCGGGCGAGCTGGGCCGCGTCGAGGCCGGCGCACTTCATCTCCAACGTCAGCCGGTAGGTGCGCAGGTAGTCAAGTAGCGTTGCCCGCTCGCCCTCCAGTTCAGCGCCGGCCGCGAACCTCGGGTCCTGCGCCATGTCCATCCACATGTCGGAGCCAGCTCCCGCAGCATTCCACCGTTCCGGCACAGCCTCGCTGGCGTTGTCCGCAGTCACGGCCACCACCCTGTCACACCCGCCTTGGAACGGCCCAGCGCCTTTCGGGTCGTGAGACGAAGCCGTGCGAGAACCCTACGCAGTTCTCGCCCGACCAGGCCGCGGCGGTCGCCGGACTGCGCGGCATGTTCCGCCAGTCGGGGGGCGATCGGCAGGTGGTAGCCGGCGCTGAGGAGGGGTCCCCTCCAAGGGGAGGGCAAGGGGAGGTCTCCCCTTTCGTGGGAATGCCACGGCCGGCCACCATCGGCAACGTGCGCGGCACACAAGGCCGCGGTGTCGAAAGGCGAGGGTGATGGGGATGGAGTCTTCGGCCGGCAATTGGGTGCGCCGCGGCGTTGTCGCCGCGGCGGCCATAGCGATCGCGGGGACGGCGGCAGCCCTTTCGGTGCCCGCAACGGCGGCCCAGACCGTGGCCGCCGACCGGGTGCTGGGGGCCGGGCAGGCTGGATCGCGGGCTCAGGTGCCGTGGGGGAAGGTCGGGCCCGGCTGGTCGCTGGCGATGTACTCCGCGAGCCAGGGCGGCGAGGGCGTGCGGCCCAGGAGCGGGCCGGGCACGCTCTACCTGGTGAACCCGGCGGGCGGGCGGTACTCGCTGTTCACCTGGCCCGCCCGCAGCCCGCGGTCCCGGTGGAACCTGCAGGCCTGGTCGGGCGACGTCCGCCGGGCCCTGTTCACCTCGGGGGGCGGCTTTGGCAGCACCGTGCCCGAGCACGTGTACCAGCTCCAGCTGCGCACCGGCGCGGTCACCGGCTTCACCCTGCCCGCCCGCATCACGGCGGTCGGCTACACCAGGCCCGACGGGCTCAACATCCTGGCCGAGAAGGGCACGGCCACGAGCCTGAGCAGCAAGCTCACGCTGCAGCGCTACAACCTCGCCGGCCAGCTGCAGAAGACACTGGCCACGGTCACCGACCTCGGCGGGGTCGCCTACCAGCCGGCCGGGGCCGAGCTGGCCGCGGGCTCGCTGCGCGGCCTGGAACTGATCAGCAACAGGGGCGGGCTGATCATGTCGCTGCCCGTTCCCGGCGTCCGGTCTGGCTGCAGCGCCGTCCGCTGGTGGACCCCCGCCACGATCCTGGCCAGCTGCCCCGCCGAGCCAGTCTCGGCCGGGCCACGGATGTGGCTGGTCCCGGCCAGCGGCGCCGCGCCGGCCGCGCTCACGCCGGCCCGCAACGGCCACGGCTTCGACTCTGGTGACTTTAACGCCTGGCAGCTGTCGAGCGGGCTTTACCTCGACGGGTTCGGGGCGTGCGGCACCCTGGTCATCGGGCGCCAGCCGGCGCACGGGCCCGAGAAGATGATCAGGGTGCCCGGCGCGGCCAGCAGCCTGATCGTGAACGCGACGAACTCCAAGCTGCTGGTCGAGCGCATCAACGGCTGCATGCCAGGGGTCTCGCTGGTGTGGTTCAACCCGGCCACCCGGGCGCTCACCGACGCGATCCCGGTCCGGGGCCACCAGGACGGCGTCGTCGGCCTGGTGCCCTACTTCATCGCCGGCAAGTTCTGACCCCGGCGCGGCCATGCAGGCCGGCCTCCGGCGTGACCACATACCTGGTCCCGCCGGAGGCCGGCCGCGTTGAGGTAAGTGCCTGGCTCGCTCGACGACCGACGGCTCATTCCACAAGGTCTGGTAACTGCGGTGCAGCCAGTCATCGACCAGGCGAGACACAGGTATGTGTCATCTCGCTTCCGCAGCAGCTCACCCCTGTCGCGCATCCTCCTCGCGTACCGCTCGCAGTCGCGTCAGCAGCTCCGCGCTGGTGGCGGCCACCACGCAGCGGCGGTGCTTGCCGTCGTCCGAGCACCAGTAGCTATCGCCCCAGGATGAACGCCATGCACGCCGCACTGCGATGCCGCCCGCACCACATCACCGCACATGACGACAAGGCCCGCTCCCATTCCTCGCGCTCGACGTCAGCGAGGCACGGTGACAGATTCTTGTCGAACAGGAAGGCCCGCTCTCCCTGGCGCGGGCGTCAGCCGCCTGCGTCGAGTTCGCTGAGGCGGTCGGTGAGGAAAGCTCGCTCGGCCTGATTGGCGACCAGCATGAGCGCCTCGGTGTAGGCCAGGCGCGCGGCGTCGGTGCGGTGCAGGCTGCGCAGGAACTCGGCCCGCGCCGCGGGCAGGTAGTGATAGCCGGCTAGCTGCGGTTCGGCTGACAGTGCGTCGAGGGCGTCCAGACCAGCCTGCGGGCCTTGGGCCTGGCCGATGGCCACGGCGCGGTTGAGCGCCACCACGGGCGACGGCCAGATCTCGGCCAGCGTGTCGTATAGCTCGGCGATCTGCTGCCAGTCGGTTGCCTCCCATCGGGGCGCCGTGGCGTGCAAGGCTGCGATGGCGGCCATCAGCGCGTACCGGCTCGGAGGCCGCTGCCGCAAGGCCACCCGGACAAGGCCGAGGCCCTCGCCGATCTCGGCACGGTCCCACCGGCTCCGGTCCTGCTCGGCGAGCAGCAGCAGGTGACCGTCGGGCGTCGTGCGGGCGTGGCGGCGGGCGTCGGTGAGCAGGATGAGCGCGAGCAGCCCGGCGACCGACGGCTCGGCGGGCAGCAGCAGGCGCAACATGCGGGCCAAGTCGAGGGCGCGCTCGGCTAGGTCCCGACGCTGCAGGGACTCGCCGGCCGGGGCGGTGTGCCCGGTGGTGAACAGCAGGTGGATGACGTCGGTGACCGCGGCTAGCCGGCCGGGCAGCTCGTCAGCAGGCGGAACCTGGTAGGGGATACGGGCGGCGGCGATCTTCTTCTTGGCCCGGGTGATGCGCGCGGCCATCGTCGGCTCCGATACCAGGAACGCCCTGGCTACCTCGGTCGTGGTCAGGCCGCACAGCAGCCGCAGCGTCAGCGCGACGCGCGCCTCAGCCGGAAGCGCCGGATGGCAGCAGGTGAAGATCAGCCGCAGCCGGTCATCGGGGATGGACTGGGCCGCGTCGGCCGCCTCCTGGTCGGCCCCTGGCGCGGTCGCGGCGTCAAGCAGAAGCGGCAGCCTGCTGCGCAGCCGGTCGTTGCTCCTGATCAGGTCCATCGCGCGCCGCCGGGCCACGAGGGTCAGCCAGGCTGCCGGCTTGTCCGGGACGCCGTTTGCCGCCCAGGACGTCAGCGCCCGGCTGTAGGCATCCTGGACGCAGTCCTCGGCGGCGTCTAGGTCGCGGGTGATCCGATAGGTAGCGGCCAGCACGAATCCCCAGTCGGTGCGGTGCGCCTCGGCGACGGCGGCGGCAACGGCCGCGTCCATCATCGGGCCTGCTGCCCGCCGGTCGGCCAGACTGGGCGGACCTCGACGCCGCCGAACGGGGCGGGCACCTGCGCGGCGATCCGCAGCGCCTCGTCAAGGTCGGCCACGTCGATCAGGTAGTAGCCGCCGATGACCTCCTTCGTCTCGGCGAACGCGCCATCGCTCATGGCGACACCGCCGTCGCCGGTACGGCGTATCGACGTGGCGGTCAGGCTCGGGTGCAGCCTGTTGCCGCCCCGGAGCACGGCGGCGTTCTGGGCAATGAACGCCTCGTGAGCCGCCAGGAGCGCGTTAGCCGCGGTCTGATCCGCACTAGCCAGCGCGGCCTCGTCGTCCCAGATGAACAGCATGTACTCGGCCATGAGCGCGATCTCCTTCCCGCTGAGGTTCCGGCCGCCAGGAAACGGCCTGGCGGCCGGTACCTTGTCGCGTCCGGCAACGATTCTGGCAACAGATCCTGCCTGCCGGCTCACGCCGGGACCGGACAGGCGCCGTTCCAGCATGCCCGGTCCCGGCCGGTCCCTCGGCTGGCCATGATGGAAAGTCAGGCGTCGACGATCCGGGCGATCTCGACAGCGACGCCGCTGTCCAGGCCAGGGCACCCGCCCGCCAGCTTGGCGGCGCCGTCGGCGTCGTCGGCGTTGATCACAACGTAGCCGGTCAGCGAGGCCGGGCCCGGGTCGAACTGCTTGCTGGCCAGGGTCCGCTCCGCGGTGACCCTGTTGCCCCTGTCCGCGATCGCGCCGCCCAGGCTGGCGAACCACTGGCCCCAGCGCTGCTCCTCGTCCGGCGACGGCGTGCCTTCCGGCTGCCCGCGGAAGGCCAGGACGTACTTGCTCATGACGCTCTCCCTCAGTTCGCGGCCAGCGCCCGTGCACCGGCCCTCTACCTCCTCGTCGCCGGACCCATAGCCGGATCGACAGCCCCGCCAGCACCCGCTCCGTATTTTTTCTGCACGCACACAGGAGCCACGCGGAAGGGAATCCCGTGCCCCGACCGCGCCGGTTGCCGGCGCGCCAACTGCCGGTGGAATGGCAGGCTCCGAAAGGCGGCCTGTGACGGCTTGGCCGAACACATGGCTGGCGGTGGCTGCTGGGCTCACCGGGCTCGGGATGGGCGCCTCGACGCCGGCCGCTAACAACGCGACGCTCCAGCTCGCCCCCGATCAGGCCGCGGCGGTTGCCGGCCTGCCGCCGTCCTGGCCCGCAGCACCCATCCGGGCATCGCGCAGGCGCACATGTTCGTCATCTTCGCGATGATCATGCTCGGCGTGCTCCCGCTGATCCTGGTGGTCCCCGACCACCGCGGCCGGTGGTAGCTGCGCCGCTATCTGAGCATGATGCGCTCGTCGCCGACGTGGGCAATGATGTTCAGCCTGCCGCCGAGGGCCCGCACGTAAGCGGCGAGCGTCCGGACCTCGGCCGCACCCGGTTCAGCGCGCTCGATAGCGCAAACTCGCTCCACGCGGACGTTCATCCGCTCCGCCACCTGCGACTGCGTTAGCCTCATCCGCTCGCGGGCCTGCGCGAGGATGTGGGCACGACTGCGAGAGACGAGCGCGGCGGCCCCGATTTCGACCTCCGTTTCCGCACCAGGGAAGAACTCGTCCAGAAACGATTCCGCGTCATAGGAGACGAAATCAGCGGGGGAAGCCGCCGTCGCGGGCGGCGCGGACCGGGCTACCGCCAGGCGGGCGGCTGCGGCCTGCATCACCTCCTGGTATGCGTCCAGTGGCCCGCCCGGATCCGCAACCCACACCACCAGGACAGCCGTGTCCTGGGGCTCCACCACGAACAGGAGGCCGACGTGTGCGCTGTCGGGAGCACCTGGCCGCAGCTCCATCAGGCCGGGCGGCGCCGAGACGCCGCGCCGATCCGCCGTCCCCGGGCCATCTCCGGAAGTCCCCGTGAGGTCCGCAATCGCGTCCACAACCTCGCTGGCTGCGAGAGTCGCGCTGCTAAAGCCGGCCGGTTCCTCGGATTCCGCACCCGGCAAGTCCAGGTCACTAGAGTCCTCGCCGATGGCGGCGAATGCCTCACGAACCGCCCGGAATGCCTCGGCGGCAGTATAGCTGGCCTTGAGCGTCTCCTTCTTGGTCCGGAACGCCTCGACCTTGGCCTGGAGGCGCTGACTGGCCGCGGTAAGTCTCTCCTCCTCGCCCTTCAGGTCGGATAGCCGATCGCGCATGCCGGAGAGCTGCTCCTGGACCTCGGCCTCGCGGGCGCGCGCTGCACCGGCCGGGTCCTCTACCCTGGAATCGAGCGCGTTCTGGCGCTGCCTGGCGAGGTTCGCGGCAACCTTCCCGAGCTGACCGACCTGTAGCTCGAGGCGCTTCCGCGAGGTCGCCACGCCGGCGACACCGCGGCGCACCTTCTGCAGGGACTCCAGCTGGCGCTGGTAGGAGTAGTCGAGGGCTTCCCGCGGATCTTCCGGCGGCCGGAGCACGGACTCCAGCGGGACGACCAGCGGCGGCCCTAGGATCTCTCCCGCCTCGAGCAACGCCACAACAGCCTCGCCGACCAGTCGGCCGAGCTCAGGCTCAGTGGCCCGAAGGTCAGTAAGCCAGTCGCGGATCTCGCTGTGCAGCTGGAGCCGATAGCCCATGACATATCTCCCTTGCCCGCCGCCGCGCGGCCCTGACCCCCTAAAAATCCTAGGCTCCACCGGCATCGCCGGCCATCGCTCACTGGCTTGAGCAGCGGCTGTGGCAGCTTCCGCCCGGGCACCCGTCCTCGCCGGTCGAGGCCGACGGGACGCCGAGGCCGCCCGAGCCCGGGCTGCGTTGCCGCGAGTCCCCCGATGCGAGCGTTTGTCGGCCACCAGGCTCAGCGTCGTCCGCGCCGGGCAATCAGCCAGGAACACGTCGCAGGCGACCACGCCCCGATGCTACGACGCAGCGCGGAAGCGTAGGGCGTTCCGCGGACGCCTACGGCCCGCTCTGCGGGTTGGAATCATCCCTTTACGGGCTCGGCGGGGCGTGTCTGCTGCCAGCGGCCCGCGATCATGATCCCGGCCGGTCTTTCTATCAGTTCGGCGAGGAAGTCCTGGGTGTGCGGATCGACGGCATAGATGACCGTGCCGACCATGCCGCGGGTAAGCAGTACCTTGTAGATGTTGCGGATGTGCCGGTCGTATTGCAGGTCGGCGACCGACCGCTTCTTGAATTCCGGGTCCTTGTTGACCTCCCGTACGGTGATCGTACGGCCGTGGCGGGCGGCAAGATCGGGGCCGATGATGACACCGGACCAGTCGTATTCGAATCCTTGGGCGGTTAGACGCAGCCGACCTGGTCGAAGCCACCGTTCATGGTCGCCCAGAGCGCGCTGGGCGGTGCGGTGCCGACGGCACGGTCGCCCTTCACGTTCCAGGGCCTGGCCCAGTCGCCGATGCGTACGTCGCTCACGAGACTGCCATCGGGCCGGGGATCGCTCCACGGCC
>WNFI01026404.1_pt1 | contig 12992 bp, 14 predicted proteins | sample 5400471 | NCBI WGS metagenome assembly WNFI01 (sample SAMN13153348, study PRJNA577476) | soil metagenome | isolation source: 100 cm saprolite on Douglas fir-dominated hillslope | place: USA:California | collected 2013-09-17
CTCTTTCTCCTCGGCCGCGCGCGGCGGCTTCGGCGGCGGCGGCTTCAGGATCAGCGCCACCTTGGTCATGAATCCCGGCGCGTCATCCTTGATCAGCAGGGGCAGCGCCTCGGCGACGGCGTCGATCAGCGGCGTCACCCAGAGCATCTCATCGGCGTCGAAGTTCTGCAGCACGTAGGGATGCACCAGCTCCTTGACGCCGGGATGGCCGACGCCCAGCCGCACGCGCCAGAAATCCTCGCCGATGGCCTGGTCGATCGACAGCAGGCCGTTGTGGCCGGCCGTGCCGCCGCCGCGCTTGACGCGCAGCTTGCCGGGCGCGAGGTCGATCTCGTCATGGATGACGGCGGTCTCCTCGGGCGCGATCTTGTAGAAGCGCGCGGCCTCGCCGACCGCGTCGCCGGAGAGGTTCATATAGGTCTGCGGCTTCTGCACGTAAAGCCGCTCGCCGGCCACCGCGCCCTCGGCGATCGCGCTTTGGAACTTGCTGCGAAAGGCAGCGAAGCCATGGCGGCGGGCGAGCGCGTCCACCGCCATGAACCCGATATTGTGACGATTGCGCTCGTAGCGCGCGCCGGGATTGCCGAGCCCGACGAGGAGGCGGATGGGCAACTATTAACCTTTGCCCTTGCCCGCGCCGCCGCCCGCTTCCTTGGGCGCCGGGCCTGGAGCCGCACCCGGCGCCGCGCCTGGAGCCGCACCCGGCGTTGCGCCCGGAGCGGCACCCGGCGCCGCGCCCGGCGCCGCACCCGGCGTGCCCGGCGCACCGGCAACCGCGCCTTCGGGTGCCACCAGCGCGGCGGCCGCTGCTGCGGCGGCCGCTGCAGCCGCTGCCGCCTGCTCTTCGCGCACGGCGGTGGGCGCCGCCACCGAGGCAATGGTGAAATCGCGGGTGATGGTGGGCCGCGTGCCCGGCGGCAAGCTTACCGCGCTGATATGCACGCTGTCGCCGATGTCGAGCCCGTCGAGATCGACGGTGATGCGCTCGGGAATGTTGTCGACGGTGCAGACGAGGTCGATCTCGTGGCGCACGATGTTGAGGATGCCGCCGCGGCGGATGCCCGGCGATCTCTCCTGGTTCAGGAAGACGCCGCGCGAAGAAGCCCGGCTTGTTGAGTTGCAGCTGCAGCTCGCGCGGATCGACGCTGATCAGCGCCGGCGGCTGCTTCTCGCCGTAGATGACGCCCGGAACCCGGCCCGAGCGGCGCGCCGCCCGGGCGGGCCCCTTACCCGCGCGGTCGCGCGCCGCGGCGCGGATGGTGACGATGTCGGCCATCGTGAACTCCTTCATGAACCATGCGGACCCGCGCCCTTTGCGCGGGCTTCACCGCTTGCGAGCGCCGGCCTCCAGGGGTGCCGCGCGCCGCGCCGCCCGGCGCTGCTCAAGCGTCCGGACGGAAACCGCTGAACCCTAATCGAACAGGCTCGACACCGAGCGCTCGTCGCTGATGCGCCGGATCGCCTCGGCCATGAGCGGCGCGATGGTGAGCTGGCGGATGTTCTTGGCGACGCGCACCGCCTCGGTGGCGAGGATGCTGTCGGTGGTGATGAGCAATTCCATCGGCGAGGCGCTGACCCGCGCCACCGCGCCGCCCGACAGCACGCCATGCGTGACATAGGCCGAGAGACGCCGGCGCGCTCGCGCCGCTTGTCGATGATGGCGAGGTCGGCGTCGAGGCGCCGCGCCACCGCGCGCGCCCGCACCACGCCGCCGACATCGGGCGACACCACCACCAGATCCTCGCCGTTGTAGCGCTCCTTGATGTCCTTGATGAACACCGGCGCGGCATAGAGGTTGTCGGTCGGTATATCGAAGAAGCCCTGGATCTGCCCGGCATGCAGATCGAGCGTGAGCACGCGGTCGGCGCCGGCCGCGGTGATCATGTTGGCGACCAGCTTCGCCGAGATCGGCGTGCGTCCACCCGATTTCCGATCCTGCCGCGCGTAGCCGTAATAGGGGATGACCGCGGTGATCCGCCGCGCCGAGGCGCGCCGGAGCGCATCGAGCGTGACCAGCAGCTCCATCAGATTGTCGTTCGCCGGATAGGAGGTCGACTGGATGACGAAGACATCCTCGCCGCGCACGTTCTCGTGGATCTCGACGAACACCTCCATGTCCGAGAAGCGCCGCACGCTGGCGTTGGTCAAGGGCGTGCGGAGATAGGCGGATATGGCATCGGCGAGCGGCCGATTGCTGTTGCAGGTAAGGATCTTCATGCAATTCTAGCCGGTCTGCGGGTCCGTGCCCGGATTGCCCGTGCCGAGCGGGCGGGACTGTAACAAAGCGCCTCCCGCGATGCAAACGGCCTTTGCGGCCGCGGCTCAGGAGCGGGCAGGGTCGGCCTTGGCTCGCTCGATGAGGGCGATGACGCCCGGGGCCGCCGCAGTGGCGACGGCATAGGCGACGTCGCCCCAGGCGCCGTCGAGGCTGCCCGCCGGCACGGCATTCTCCTGGCTCACCTGCCCAACCTCATGGCCGTCGCCGCGCAGCAGCGCCCAGCTCACCTGGACCCGCTGCTTGCCGGCCTCGGCCGGCGACATCGTCACCGTGCCCGTGAGGACGAAACTCGGCGCATCGGCGCCGGGTGCGGCGAGCACGATTCGGGCGCGGCGCAGCGCGTCCTCCATCGCCCGCGTCAGCGCCCGCCCGCCATCGCCGGGAGCGCCGGCGACGGCGCGGAGCGCCACCGCCGGATCGGCCTCGGCCGCAGCGGTCGGCGGGTCGTCCTGCACCAGCTTGCGGATGGCCGGCGTCGCCGCAGCGGCAATCTCGGGCGCGACGGTGTCGCTGGCCGGCCAGCTGGCCGCGGATTGCTCGGCGGCGCTCGGTGCGTGCCCCAGCGACTGGCCGTCCGCGGCCCGCAGCTCCCAATCGACGTTGATCTCGACGCGGCCGCCCGGCAGCGGCTGCTCGCTCGCCGCGCCGCGCAGCTCGTAGCTGCCCTTGTTGCGCCCGCGCGTGCTCGCGGGAATATCGGCGTCGCGCAGTGCGGCCGCCATCGCCTCGGCGAGGTCGCCGGCAATGGAGGTGGGGGCCCCGGCCACCGGCGCGACATAGATGCCGGCGCTGTCGCGCGGGCTCAGCATCGCCGCCTGCGGCACGTCGCCGGCGAAGGGGTGCGGCAACGGCTGACAGGCCGCGGCGAGAAGGGCGAGAAGCGGCAGGAACCGGCGCATCCTCATGCGATCATGCAGCTGACCACCAAGCCCAGCAGGAAGACGAGGGTAAACAAGATGACGTAGGGCATGGCGAATGTGGCGAATGATAGGGGCCCGCGACCATCGCCGCAAATGAGTCGTGTTTCCGTTTGAATTCTGATCCGATCGCCATGCCGGGTCGGGTTCAACGGTGCCCATAGCGGCAATCCGCAATGCACGCACCCTATTTTATGCCGCATTTTATGCCGCGCGTGACGCTTCCAAATGCCGATGATCGGGCGTTCGCAGCGCGCGCAGCGGAACATCGCGAGATAGGTCAGCGACGTCATCAGTGCGATGACGTAGATGAGACAAGGCACCGCCCGATGCCAGAATGTAGGGTGGAACCAGTACACTATCGGAGCGGACGGCTAGAACCCAAGGATCAAGGCCAAAGAAATCCCGATCCGCCATCGGAGGTCTCGCCATGCTCCGGCATACGGCTCTTCCTTCGTCATGGACCGGGACACTACCTGCCGTCGGCCTTGCCTTTTGCTAGCAGGTCAGTAATACGGCCTCAAAACACGCCGGCGTCGGGGCGCAGCATGGTCGACTGGGACAAACATTATGCGACGCGGGCTGGCCGCATGGCGGCGTCGGAGATCCGCGAGCTGCTCAAGCTCCTCGATCAGCCCGACGTGATCTCCTTCGCCGGCGGTATCCCGGATCCGGAGCTGTTTCCCCGCGCGGCGATCGCCGCGGCCTACCGCCGCATCCTCGGCGATCCCGTGCGCGGCGCGGCGGCGCTGCAATATTCGGCGAGCGAGGGCTATCTCCCGTTGCGCGAGTGGATTGCCGGCTACATGGCGGGGCTCGGCATCGCCTGCGACGCCGACCACGTCGTCATCACCAGCGGCGCGCAGCAGGCGCTCGACTTCATCGCCAAGCTCTTCGTGTCGCCGGGCGATACGGTGCTGGTGGCGCGTCCCACATATCTCGGCGCGCTGCAGGCGCTGAGCGGCTACGAGCCGGTCTACGGGACGCTGCCGCAGCGCGCGACAATCGTCCCGCCGGCGCGGCCGGCGGCAAGCGCCCGGCGCTCGGCTACGTCATGCCGGACTTCCAGAACCCGACCGGGAACAGCCTCGACCGCGCCGAGCGCGAGGCGCTGCTCGACGCCGCCGCGGCGCTGGACGTGCCGCTGGTCGAGGACGCGGCCTACGAGGCGCTGCGCTACGACGGCGAGGCGCTGCCCGCGCTGCTCGCGCTCGTGAGCCAGATGGTGATGCACGAGGTGGTACAGGAGACGCTGCCGCAGGCGCTGGGCGAGATCCGCCGCGCCTACCGCGCGCGGCGCGACGCGATGCTGGCCGCGCTCGCCGCGGAGATGCCGCCGGGCGTCGCGTGGACACGTCCCCAGGGCGGCATGTTCATCTGGCTCACCTTGCCCGCCGCGATCGACGCCGCCGGGCTGCTGCAGCGCGCCATCGCCGAGGCGCGCGTCGCGTTCGTGCCGGGCCGCGCCTTCCATGCCGACGGCTCGGGCGCCAACACCCTGCGCCTCAATTTCTCGCTCGCCGACGCGCCGCGGATCAAGGACGGCGTCGCGCGCCTCGGCGCACTGCTGCGGCGCTACTGAGCCGCGATCCGCTTCATCCGGCGCAGATTGTCGATGGTCCTGGCGCAAGCCGCCGCCGCCTCCGCGCCTTTCACGACGAAGTGCTCGCGGAAGAAGCGCTGATGCTCGTCATGCGCGTGAAAGCGCTGCGGCGTCAGCACCGCCGAGATGATCGGCACCTCGGTCGCAAGCTGAACGCGCATCAGCCCGCTGATCACGGCATCGGCGACGAACTCGTGCCGGTAGATGCCGCCATCGACGATGAAGCCGGCGGCGACGATGGCGGCGTAGCGACCGCTCTTGGCGAGCAGCTGCGACTGCAGCGGAATCTCGAAGCCGCCGGGCACCTCGAAGAAGTCGATGCCACTCTCGGCGAAGCCGAGCTTGACGATCTCGGCGACGAAAGAATCGCGGCAGCGGTCGACGATGTCCTTGTGCCAGCAGGATTGCACGAAGGCGATGCGGTCGCCCTGGCGCGGCTGGTCGATCTGTGACAAGCGCTGATTCATGGTTGCTCCTTCGATCGAGACCAGAATCAGGGCGCACGGGAAACGGCCGGCGAGACGCTGGGCGCGCCGCCAAGCCGCCGATATCCCGCTCTCTTCCATCCGGACTGTGACCGTCGGCGTCGGATTGAAACCGACTCTGCTGACCCTGCCGATTGGCCTCGGCAAGCGCTCGCGGGCTCGTGCGATCTCTCGCCTTCACCGCCGGTGGGGACTTTCACCCCGCCCCGAGAACGTTCGCCGCCCGACCTTGCGCGACCGGGCGGCAAGGAATCATTTACGGTGTTTCTGCTGCGGCGGCAACGTCTTTGTCTAATCCGCGAGAGAGATGGCGGAGAGCTCGCGGCCGTAATCGGGCTCCTGGCGCAGGCAGGAGCGGCGATAGGAGAAGAAGCGGTCGGGCTCGGCCGCCGTGTCGCCGCCGGTGCGCGCCACCCGCGCGAGGCCGAGCCGCGCAAGCCGCTGCGCGACGTAGCCCGGCAGGTCGAACAGGAAATGCCCGGGGCGCGCGGCGGGAACAAAAAACGCGGCGTTCTGGGCGTCCTCGGCGAGGAACGGCGCGGGGAATTCCGGGCCGACCTCGTAAGAGGGTTGCGCGATGCACGGGCCGATCGCCGCGGCGAGGCGTTGCGGCGCGGCGCCGAGCTTCGTCATCGCCGCCACCGTCGCCTCGAGCACGCCGCCGAGCGCGCCGCGCCAGCCGGCATGCGCCGCGCCGACGATGCGCGCGGCGGGGTCGGCGAACAGCACCGGCGCGCAGTCGGCGGTGAGGATGCCGAGCGCGACGCCGGGCGCGCGCGTCACCATGGCGTCGGCGCGCGGTCGGTCCTCGCGCCGCCACGGGCGCTCGACGACGACCACCTGCGGGCTGTGCACCTGATGGCAGGTGATGAGGCGGTCGGGCGCGAGGTCGAGCGCGACCGCGGCGCGACGGCGGTTCTCGAGCACCTTGGCCTCCGCGTCGCCCGAGCCGAGGCCGCAATTGAGCGACGCGAACAGCCCTTCGCTGACGCCGCCGGCGCGGGTGAAGAAGGCGTGGCGGATGCCGTCGGTGTCGAGCGCGTCGATGGTGATCAAGCGGCAAGGTCCTCGGCGAAGCCGGCCGGCGCCGGCAGCGCCGAATGAGCCAGCGCCAGCGCCTTGAACAAGGTGCCCATTTCCTCAGGCTCGATCAAGCGCCGGCAGGCCGCGGCGATCGCTTCGGCCTGCGCCGACGTCGCCTGCCGCAGCAGCGCGCTCGCGCGCTCGGCGAGCCCGATCGCACCGAGGAACGCGCCTTGCGTTACCGGGCCCCAGGCGCGTGCGCCGGCGGCGGTCGCGGCGACCGCGACGGCGGCGAAATCGACATGCGCGGTGAGGTCGGCCTCGCCGGGATCGGCGAGTAAATCGTGCCGGCGATGGCCGCGCACGGCCTGCAGCGTGTCGCCGCACGCGCTCGGGAAATGGCCGTAATCGATGAAGAGGGCGACGCCGCCCTGGGCGGCGAGGCGCGCGCCGAGCAGCGCGGCCAGCGCCTGCGCCGCCGGCCGGACTTCGCAGAGGCTGCCGGGCGCAGCGTCGCGCAACGCCGGCGGTATCGCCGCGGCGGCGCGGTCCGGTGCGGCGTCGAGCGCGAAGGTCAGCGCGCCGTCGCCGCCGAGCGCGACGCGCCGTTCGTGCCAGCCATCGCTGGCGCGCACGAACTGCCGGATCGGCAGCGCATCGAGGAACTCGTTGGCGACGAGGATGAGCGGGCCGTCCGGCAGCGTCGCGACGCTGTCGTGCCAGCGCGGCGCGGCGGCAGCGAGCGCCACCGCTTGCCGCGCGCGCAGCACCGGGCTGGTCTCGATGAGATTGAGGCGCAGCGCGCGGCGGAAATCCGGCGCGACGCGCAAGGCGCGCAGCATGTCCGCCATGAGCGTGCCGCGCCCCGGACCCAGCTCGGCCAGGATCACCGGGTCGGGACGCCCCATCCGCGCCCAGTTGTCGGCGCACCACAGGCCGATGAGCTCGCCGAAGACCTGGCTCACTTCCGGCGCAGTGACGAAGTCGCCGCGCGCGCCCAGCGGATCGCGCGTTGCGTAGTAGCCGTGCTGCGGATGCGTCAGCGCCGCTTCCATGTACTCGTCGACGCCGAGCGGGCCGGACTCTCGGATACGGCGCGCGAGGTGCTCGGCCAGCGCGTTCACGCCTTGGCCGGCGCGGGCCGTGCGCGCAGGACGAGCCAGAGGCCCACCAGCAGCAGCGGCAGCGACAGCAGCTGGCCCATGGTGATGCCCCAGAACAGGAAGCCGACCTGTGCGTCGGGTTGGCGGAAGAACTCGACGATGATGCGCGCGATGGCATAGCCCATGAGGAAGACGCCGCTCAGCGTGCCCGGCCGCTGCCGCGCCGGGGTGAAGCGCATCAGCGCCCACAGCACGACGAACAGCACGACGCCTTCGAGGAAGGCCTCATAGAGCTGGCTCGGATGGCGCGGTTCGGGTCCCCCGGTGGGGAACACCATCGCCCAGGGCACGTCGGTGACACGGCCCCACAGCTCGCCATTGATGAAATTGGCGATGCGGCCGAAGAAGAGCCCAATGGGCACGGCGCAGACGATGATGTCGGCGAAGGCCAGCATGGGAATGCCGCGCTGGCGGCAGAACAGGATGATGGCGACGATGACGCCGAGCGCGCCGCCGTGGAAGGACATGCCGCCCCGCCACAGGTACAGCATCTCGATGGGATGCGCGGCATACTGATCGAAATTGTAGAACAGGATGTAGCCGATGCGGCCGCCGAGCACGACGCCGATCGTCGCCCAGACGAGGAAGTCGTCGACGTCCTGCGGCCGCGCCACCTGCGGCGGCCGCTTGGCGATGGCGAGGCAATAGCGCCAGCCGAGGATCAGCCCGGCGATGTAGGCCAGCGCGTACCAGCGCACGGCGAACGGCCCCAGCGACCAGTTGCCGATGGCGAAGGGCCCGATCGAGAAGATCTCGGGATGGATGTCGGGGTAGGGGATGATGAGCATGCGGGCCGCGGGCTCTCAGCGATAGGGATCGTCGGCGGCGAGATAGGTTTGCACGTAATCGCGCACGCCATCCTCGAGCGGCGTCGGCGGGCGGGCGTAGCCGGCGGCGCGCAGCCGCTCCACGCGCGCCTCGGTGAAATACTGGTACTTGTCGCGGATTTCGACGGGCGTATCGACGAACTCGATGCGCGGCTCCTGGCCGAGCGCGCGGAACACGGCGGCGGCGAGGTCGGCGAAGCTGCGCGCCGTGCCGCTGCCGATGTTGAAGAGCCCGTTCATCGCCGGATGGTCGTAGAGCCACAGCATCATGTCGACGCAGTCGCGGACATAGACGAAGTCGCGCTTCTGGCCGCCATCGGGCACGTCGGGACGGTGCGAGCGGAAGAGGCGGGCCGGTTCGCCCTGGGCGGCGCGCGGGTAGATTTGCGCCACGACGCTCTTCATCGCGCCCTTGTGGTACTCGTTGGGGCCGTAGACGTTGAAGAATTTGAGCCCGGCCCATTGCGGCGGCCGCGCCGTGTTGTGCTCGAGGAGGCGCGCCACGCGGCGGTCGAAGAGATGCTTCGACCAGCCATAGGCGTTGAGCGGCTTGAGCCGCGCCAGCGCCGCCGCGCTGCCGTCGTCGTCGAAGCCGGCGCTGCCGTCGCCATAGGTCGCGGCGGAGGAGGCGTAGATGAAGCGCGTCTCGGTCTCCGCGCACCATTCCCACAGTCGCTGCGACAGGGTGAAGTTGGTGGCGGCGATGAGGTCGGCATCGGTCTCGGTGGTCGAGGAGATGGCGCCCATATGGAACACGACGCCGATCTCGCGCGCGTGCTCGTCGAGGAAGGCGAACAGTCCCTCGGGCGGCACCACCGCGGCGAGCTCGCGCTTGGCGATGCAGCGCCACTTGCCATCCTGGCCGAGGCGGTCGCAGACCGCGAGGTGGTGCTCGCCGCGCTCCTCCAGCGCCGCCGCGAGGTTGGAGCCGATGAAGCCGGCGCCGCCGGTGATCAGGATCATGGAGCCGCAGTGTTCCGTTGCCGCGAGCGTGTTATAGGCTTTGTCGGCGGCGCGTCAAAGATGGACGCCGCGGCGCGCGCGTCCGGCGGCGCTCGAATTCGCCGCTCGCGCGCCCATATTGTATCCACGAGGGAGCCCGAAGCGGCAGCCCGTTTCGCGCGTTGTCCGGCTAAGATCGGGGCAGAGGAGGTCGACCCGCCATGCAGACAGAGAACCGCTTGCTCGACGATCTTGCCCGTGTCGCAGCCGGTGCGCTGGGCGCGCTCACCGGCATGCGCGAGGAGCTGGAAGCCCGCCTGCGCGACCAGTTCGAGCGCATCCTCGGCCGCATGAACCTGGTGCGACGAGAGGAGTTCGACGCGGTGCAAGCCATGGCCGCCAAGGCACGCGCCGCGCAGGAGGCGTTGGAGCAACGCGTGGCGCTGCTCGAGGCGAAACTGGCAGCGGGCGGCGACAGCGCGCCGTCGAGCCCGGCGCCGCACCGCGCAGCGCGCTCGCGCTCGCCGGTGCGCAAGTCGAAGCCGACGCTCACGCCCTGAAGGATCAGTTCGCGGTTTGTCCGAAATTCCACCCTTGCGCCGCCTGCCAGCCTTTGGCAGGCTATATGTTGTGGTGACACCCGGGGTTATCCACAAAGGATACTGCGACCTTCCCAGGTTGCCGGCCGGATGACACGTTGGAGGGCGCGATGATCTCTGTATCGCTCGAGACCGCCGTTTCCGTTTACAATCCCATCGACCTCGTCGAAGAAATCGTCCAGGCCAATGAGTGGGCGCATGACCGCGCCAGCGACGAGGAGATGATGGTGGAGATCGCCGGGCGCTGGTGCGCGTACCGGCTCCTCTTCGTCTGGCAGCGCGAGATCAACGCGCTCCATTTCACCTGCAGCTTCGAGATGAAGGTGCCGAAGCCGCGCCGCGGCGCCGTGTACGAGCTGTTGGCGGCGGTCAACGAGCGGATGTGGCTCGGCCATTTCGACCTCGCCGCCGACGAACATTCGCCGTCCTTCCGGCAGGGCGTGCTGTTGCGCGGCGCGAGCGGTCCCAGCGTCGAGCAGCTCGAGGATCTCGTCGACATCTCCGTGAGCGAGTGCGAGCGCTTCTATCCGGCCTTCCAGCTCGTCGTCTGGGGCGGCAAGGCTGCCGAGGAGGCCATCGCCGCCGCCATGATCGATCCCGTGGGCGAGGCGTGAGCAAAGCCGCAGCGCCGGCGATCCCGGCGCTGCTGCTGGTCGGCTGCGGCCAGATGGGCGGCGCGCTGCTGCGCGGCTGGCGCGCGCGCCATCTGGCGGAGCGCTACGTCATCGTCGAGCCGGGTCCGGGCGCCGCTTCATTTGCCGGCGAACCGGACGTGACCTTGGCGCCGGGCGCCGACCGGCTGCCGCCCGACCTGCGGCCGAGCGTGATCGTCTTCGCCGTCAAGCCGCAGGTGATGGGCGAGGTGTTGTCCGCCTATCGCCGCTTCGCCGCCGGCGGCACGCTCTTCCTGTCGATCGCCGCCGGCAAGACGCTCGGCTTCTTCGCGCGCCAACTCGGCGCCGCCGCTTCCGTGGTGCGCGCCATGCCCAACATGCCGGCGGCGATCGGCCGGGGCATCGCCGTTGCCTGCGCCAGCGGCGCCGTCGCCGCGGTGCAGCGCACCCTCGCCGAACGCCTGCTCGGCGCCGTCGGCGAGGTCGGCTGGGTCGAGGACGAGGCGCTGATCGACGCGGTCACGGCCGTCTCCGGCAGCGGGCCGGCCTATGTCTTTCTCCTGATCGAGTGCCGGCTGCGCGAGAGCGTGACCAGCCCCGGCGGGACCACGCGCGCGGCGCTCGATGTGCTGATGGCGCCCGACGGGCTGGAGCCGCTAATGACGCGCGCCGTGCTGGCCGCCGCCCGCCGCTCGCGCGAGCTGGCCGATTAGCGCCGCCGGCGCTGGCCGGACGCCCGCCGATCCCATATCCTGCGCCTCGGGCCGAGACGGGGAGGATGCGCCATGGCGAAGCGAGCCGGCGCGGCGAAATCCGGTGCGGCAAAAGCCGGTGCCGGTGAAGCGGAAGGCCATGCCGACGATGCCGAGGGGCGCCTCGTCGATGCGGCGCTGCGGCTGGCCGCTCGGCAGGGCTGGCGGGCGATCGGCGTCGCCGCGATCGCCGCCGAGGCCGGGCTGCCGCTGGACCAAGCATATGCGGCCTGCCCCTCGAAGCTCGCCATCCTCGCGGCCTTCCATCGCCGCATCGACCGGGCCGCCCTGGCCGGGCCGGCGATCGAGAGCGACGCGTCCGCGCGCGACCGGCTATTCGACATGCTGATGCGGCGCTTCGACGCGCTGCAGCCGCACAAGGCGGCGCTGCGCGCCATCCTGCGCGATAGCCTCGGCGACCCCGCGGCGCTGCTGGACGCGCCCGCGGTGTTGCGCTCGATGGCCTGGATGCTGGAGGCGGCAGGGGTGCCAGCCGCCGGCTGGCGCGGCGGGTTGCGCACGCAGCTGCTGGCCGGTCTCTATCTTTGGGTGTTGCGCGACTTCCTCGACGATGACAGCGCCGACCTGGCAAAAACCATGGCGGCCCTTGACCGCCGGCTGCGCCGCGCGCAATCCTTGTTGGGCACTGCCGGCACGGCCTCCGATGGCGCCGACGCCGCCTCTGGCTGACCGGTATTTTGCACCGCAGTATTCTTGGTGCCGGTCTTGACCTTGGGCGGCCCCAGCGGCATATCGGCTATTGTGCAGTGCAGCATGATCAAGCAACCCCTGGAAGGACGAAGGCGATGACGATTAACGGCAAGCAGACCCTTTTCGACGTGGATTTCGGCAAGGCTTTTGCCGGCTTCACTTTCCCCGGTTTCGACGTGGAATCGGTGGTGGCCGCGCAACGCAAGAACCTCGAGGCATTCACGCAGGCCAATCAACTGGCAGTTGAGGGTGTGCAGGCTGTTGCCCGCCGGCAGGTCGAGCTGGCGCGGCAGGCGATGGACTCGGCCGCGGTAGCGCTGCGCGAATGGACGCAGCCGGTCGCCCCCGAGGAGCAGGTCGCCAAGAACGTCGAGATGGCGAAGCATGCTTTCGAGAGGGGCGTCGCCAATGCCCGCGAGCTGACCGAGCTCGTCACCAAGGCCAATGCCGAGGCGTTCAACGTCATTCAAAAGCGGGTCGCCGAGAGTTTCGAGGAGATCCGCGACTTCACCAAGCAGCGCGCCGCGCGCTGACGCCAGTCTTCGCGCCGCCATCCTTCCCCCTGTGCGACGCGTGAGGCCGCCCCGTCGGGCGGCCTTTTTTTCGCGCGCACGGCAATCCGGCAACCGGCTCGGCTGAGGATGAACGCTGAGGATGCACGGCTCCGGCATCTGCGGTAGATATCGGCGACCGTTCGACCATTCCCCGTGAGGCTGTGATGTCGGTGCCCGCTTGGTGAAGCTATGAGTGAGCCGCCGGACCCCGGTGCGCCGCCGGCCACCATGGCCGCGCCCTATTTTCGCTGGGCGATCACGCCGACCTATCTCGCGCACCTCTTCAAGGCGACGTTCAAGCAGCATCACCAATCCTGGGGCGCCACCGCCCGGCGCATGATCCCCGCGGATGGCGTGGTCTTCGATGTCGGCGCGCATGCCGGGCAGTACGCGAAAATCCTGTCTCGCCTGACCCCGCGCGGGCGGGTCTTCGCCTTCGAGCCGGGCAGCTATGCCCGCTCCATCCTGCGCGTCGCCCTCTACGTCAATCGTTGCCGCAATGTCGCGATCGTGCCGTTGGCGCT
>WNFI01185531.1_pt1 | contig 12992 bp, 9 predicted proteins | sample 5400471 | NCBI WGS metagenome assembly WNFI01 (sample SAMN13153348, study PRJNA577476) | soil metagenome | isolation source: 100 cm saprolite on Douglas fir-dominated hillslope | place: USA:California | collected 2013-09-17
AATACCGATGTAATCCCATCTAAAGATTTTCTAGAAACAATAAATGAGGATTTTAAAGATACTAAAGTATTTGGAGTTTCACTTCACGAAAAAGGATATGGCTTTGCAAAAGGAAAATTCAAAGACGGCTTTATTATTTATGATGGAGTAAGTGAACCTTCTTCCGTGAAAGGTGATAGTTACATAATAGAAACTTTCTGGGCAAGCGGAGGAAGTTGTATCCTGAGGCGTGATATTTTTATGAGCCTAAAAGGAATGGATGATGATCTTCTGAGTCCATTTTATTGGGAAGATCTTGATTTAAGTTATAGAGCCCAAAAACGTGGATTTAAAATTTTATGGGATGGAAGGGCTAATGTTATTCATGAGCATGAGTCAACTGTAAAGAAACTTAATCAAAAAAGAGTTTCAAGAATTCGTGAACGAAACCAGCTTCTTTTCATCTGGAAAAATTTAACAAGTAAGTCCCTTATGAATAAACACAAAATAGCTTTAATACAACGAGTAATCTCTCACCCAGGATATTTAAGAATTGTTATTATGGCTCTTTCTAAATGGAGCGTTTTACAAAGAGAAAGAAGACTCGAAGTCAAAGAAACAACAGTTTCAGACGAAGGAGTTTTTGAAAAATTTAATTAAATCGGAAATTTAACATGGTTGATTTATCAATAATAATAGTAAATTTTAATACAGATGATTTAGTCCGTGATTGTATCGCGTCCATAAAAAAGAGTGTAAAAAAAGTTAAGTATGAAATTATAGTAATTGATAATAGTATTGATAATAAAGGTTTTGCAAAAGCCAATAATATTGGAATTAAAAAGGCAAAAGGAAAATATATTTTACTTCTAAATTCAGATACGCTTCTGAAAAATGGTGCCATAGATGTTTTATACAATTTCGCCAGAAGTCGAGAAAGTGATTGTGGAGTAGTTGGGCCGAAACTATTGAATAAAGATGGAAGCACTCAAGATAGCGTTTTTCACTTCCCAACTATATATGCTGCCATAAGGCAATATTGGTTAAAACAAAAAAATAATTTTGGGCTATACGTTCCAAAAACGGACGTGCCAATTGTTGTAGATGCAATAGTAGGAGCTGCTTTTTTAATTACACCAAAGGCTTTAAAAGAAGTTGGAGGATTAGATGAAAGATATTTCTTTTATTTTGAAGATGTAGATTATTGTAGAAAAGTAAAAAAAGCAAGGCTAAAAGTATATTATTTGCCCGATGCAGAAGTAATCCACCTAAAAGGAGCTAGTGGAAAAAATCTGGCAACAGAGAATAATCAATGGAGAAGATTAATTCCTTCAAGCAAAATCTATCATGGAATAGTTGGTTACTATATACTATTTATAGTTATATGGTCAGGACAAAAAATGAGAAAATTATACTAAATTTATTGACTTGACTCCATAAATTTATACCGAATTTGTGGATTCAAAATAATATAACTAACTATAAAAAATGAATTATCTTAAAAACCCAAAAATAATTTTAATAACAATTTTAATTGTTGCCTTTGCTTTGCGAATTTTTCAAATAGATAAAGTGCCAGTGAGCCTTTTTGGAGATGAGCTCGATTTAGGATATCAAGCCTATTCAATATTACACACAGGACGTGATTATTATGGAAATTCTTGGCCATTACAATTTCATTCATTAGCAGAATACAGGACACCACTTTATTTATATTCAGCAGTTCCATTTGTTGCAATTTTTGGCATAAGTCCGCTTGGAGTAAGGCTTCCTGCAGTAATTTTTGGAGTACTAGGTATTTGGGCTCTTTACTTATTAATTAAAGAATTAACAAAGCGAGAAGACTTGGGGCTGGTAACAGCAGCCGTTTTAACCTTTAGTCCTTGGCATTTACAATATTCAAGAGCAGGGTTTGAGGTAACAGAACTACTCTTCTTTTTAATAATTGGTTTGTATTTTTTCTTTAAAGGCCTTAAAAACGGAAAATGGTTATGGCTATCAGTAGTTTGTCTTGTAGCAGGCCCTTGGATCTATAGCACTGCCAAATTATTTGTTCCTCTTCTTATGGTTTTTCTTTTCATAACTAACTTCAAAGAGATTATTTCGCTACCCAAAAAATCATTAATATATGCGTGTATTGCAGGGCTTATTGTAGGCCTTCCGTTAGCATATAGCGTTTTAAAAACACCACAAAGATTTGATTATATAAGTGTCTTTAGCGATCCAACAATAGAACCACAAATAGGAACGCTCCGATCTCGAGATGCAGCAATGCGCGGTGAAATTGGAACAGGATTAAATCCGACAATAATAGATAAGTTTTTTGAAAACAAAGTTACATATGTTGGAAAACAAGTTATAGAGCACTACTTCCAGGCTTTATCATCAGATTTTTTCTTCAGGCAAGGAGATCCAGACCTAAGGCAATCACCAACAGGAATGGGCGAATTTTACAAAGTAGAAGCAATTTCAATGGTTGCAGGATTAATTTTATTTTTTAGCCTAAATAAAAACAGAAAACTAAAAATGCTGATACTATTTTGGATCATAGCAGGAGTTTTGCCGGGAGCTATAACGAGAGATGGAGGGAATCATGCAACAAGGCTTATTTTAATTCTTCCACCATTCACATTTCTGATTAGCTATGGAATTGTCGAAGGAATTAAATTATTTAAAAAGAACCAAAGAAAATTTGCAGTCCTTGGGTATATAATCGCATTTATATTTTGTTTTACCATGTATATACATAATTATTACGTTCATTATCCCTGGGATAGTGAAATCTGGTGGCATGCAGGGTACAGGCAAGCAATACAAGATGTTAAGCAGTTACAAGGAAATTACCAAACTGTAGTTATTTCAACTGCAAATGAACCACCATGGTTATTCTTCGCAGCCTGGTATCCATATCCAGCAGGTGAGTGGCAGAAAAATTTCCCAATAGGTAATGATGTTAATTTAGTTGGATTTGGAAAAGTTTCACACATAAGTAAATTTTATTTTGGAACACCAAATTTGCCTGGAGTTTATAATATTGGAAAATCCCTCAATTCTCACATCTTGTATTTAGCAGATGCAAAAGAATCAAACGTGAATCTTATTATGGAGCCAGAAAGAACACCAAAAGATTTAATATTACTTAAAGCAATCGCATACCCCTCTGGCGAACCAGCATTTTACATATTTACAGGTAGATAAAAATTAATTACAATCTAACAATGTTTTCTAAAGCACTTTTTATTAACTTCACAGGAACTGAGACCCCCCCCAATTACTTTGATAGATTAAAAATCTTATTCGAGAAGATTGAATTTATTTCTCGTGACGACCCTAAGTTAAAAGATTCACTTAACGATACTGAAGTAATATTTACAAAATTTGGTACAAGTATTGATAAAGAAATAATTGATTCGGCTCCTAATCTTAAGTATATTGGAAAGTTAGCTACAGCCTACGATGACATTGATGTTAAATACGCCCGATCAAAGAATATTACAGTTTGTAATTTAGGTGGATATTCAACAGAAGCTGTCGCTGAATTTGCAATAGCAGCCATTTTTGAACGAGCTCGTGAGTTAGAAAGAGCTAAGAATCAAGCACGAAAAGAAGATTTTGGTTTTGCAGATTTTATGGGAATAGAACTTAAAGATAAAACTTTGGGAGTCATTGGAGCAGGAAGAATTGGCGGAAGAATAGCTGAAATGGGTTTAGGTCTCGGAATGAAAGTAAATTATTTCTCAAGAGAGAGTAAAACTGAAATAGCAGCAAAAGGAGCAATTAAGAAAGAGCTTGATGAAGTTATCTCAGAAAGTGATTTTGTTACAATTGCATTAGCACTTACTAAAGAGACTGAAGGCATTATTAATAAGGATAAAATATCTTTGTTTAAGAAAAATGCAATTTTAGTTAACATTGCCCCGCCAGTTTTGCTTGACCAGGAAGCAATCTTAGAAAAGACAGAAAAAGGTGAATTAACTTTTATTTTTGATCATTCAGATGATATAACTCCAGAATTAGCAAAAAGATTTTTAGCCAATCCTAATTGTATTGTTTATCCACCAATTGCATTCCGTTCAAAAGAAGCTGACATAGCTCGTTTGGAAACATTTACTTCAAATATTGAGAACTTTATTAAAGGTAAACCACAAAACGTCGTTAATTAAGTTATTTTCTTGGGTTAGTTTCCACAATCCTTAAAGCAACAGTTCCATCTGGATAATCAATTTCCTTAATAAAAGTTAGATTGTGTTCTTTAATTTGTTGAAGCGAAATTGCAAGTTCATCTCCAATCAAATACTGATGCACCAGTAAATCTCTTTCCCAATTAATCGGCCTAGTAAAAAGTTTTTGGCCATTTGGAGCTTCAACAATTTTATCTTTGTTCCTATTCATATTTGTATAATATTCACTTATAGGAACTTCAAAATTTTCATGTTGAAATATAACTGGATCTGTTTTTAAGAAAAAGGCTAATTGAATATATGGTTCGTTTCGAGAATTATCGACAATAACAGGTAGGTTTTTATCAAAGCTATGTATAACATCAGTAGCAGACTTCCAACCATAATCCCAATCTTCCCCTCGATAGTGTTCATTAAGAATGATCACAGAGCTATATAACTTTAAAAGAGAATAAATAATTAGAACAATAAATCCAATCCAGAATAGAATCTTCAGGTTTTGTTTCTTAATTTTTCCATGCAGTTCTACGATTGCATACGCAATCGAGATAATTATCGGTATAACCATCTGAAGAGACCTGATTGTAGAATATGGATCACGAGTTAATGCAGCTGGAATCGGAGCAATAAGTAAAAAAGCTAGGGTAAAGAATCTAAATTCCCTAAGTTTTTTATTTTTGACAATTAAATATAAGCCATAGATATAGAAAGGAAATTGCCAGACGAAAAAAGTAGCGAGCTCTGGGAATGAGCTTCTCGGTCCAGAGTCTCCCAACACAGATATGTTTCTCGGAGAAAAATACGAAAGATAAAGAGACCCAAATTCCTGAAGACTCAAAAATATTTTGTTATTAACAACAATAGATAAAAAACCATGATAATTATTTATTACTCCAGCCGATTGCTTTACAGTAAAGATGTTAAGCCCGCTTGCCCGAGCCAAAAAACCAGGAGTCGTTGCGATAGATAAAGTCGGAAGGGTTATTATAAATCCTAGAATTGCCCCAATCAGTAAATATTTAAAATGAGTTTTAGAAAGTAATATCTTTTTATGACGAAGAAATAAAATGATTAACATCAGAGGAGTGACAATTCTTTGGGCATGATATGAGGGAATAGCAATTGCAAAAAGAATTGCAGAAATTATTAAAACCCAGGGCTTTTTTAATGAGATATAAAATGCTAAAGATCCAGCCAAGAAGAAAAATAGAGCAACATTACATTCAAAATTAGTTCTTCCAAACAAAATATGCCAAGGAGAAATTGAAAGTAAGATTACTGAAATCAAAGCAAGGAGATTATTTTTAGATAAGTGTTTTATTAAAAAATATAAAACTGGGATGGTTAAAATACTAAAAATAAAAGACGGAAAGCGAACGGTAAATGTAGTTAATCCAAAGATTGGAATAAGAGGAACTACTAAATAAACATAAACTGGAGTTTTAAAATCAGTAAACGATCGAAAAACAATCGGGAAACTTTTTCCAAATTCATCTTTCCCGGTTTTTAATATTGAATAAGCAGAATAACCTTGTCCAGCTTCATCAAGATATAGCCCTGCTGGCGCCTCCCCAAGCTTGTACCCACGCGTAATAATAGCAATTAAAATTGCAATTCCTAAAACTAAAATGGTAATAATATTTTTTTTCACTTAATAAATATTCTTAATATTTCAATAGCTGCAAAAACAATAAATATAAATTCGTAAGCGAAGCTTGTGGCTACGCCATAATATTTCGTAGATTTAAATTTAGTATCAAAAATATTTAGGCCATGGATAATTATCAAAGATAAAAAGGGCCATAATATAAAGTCATTCCTATCAAAATTGGTAAGGAGGCTTAAGTTAATGAGAGCAACAACTAGAAAAGCAGTAATTAATTTCCAGTCTCTTAGTTTTGTTAAATAAAATAAACCAATCAAAAGAAAAGGCAAAGACAAAAAAGGAAATTTTTTAAGATTTTGGTTATCAACAGTAATCTGGCGTGGTGCAAAACCGAAGAAATAATTATTAGGGTCCGTGAGTGCAAAAAAATTATTTGTCAGTTTGTTAAGTGGAATGCGTGCTTTATTTTGAAATATTCTAGCTAAAAATATTGAATTATATAAATTTGCCTTTTGAATAATTTCTTGTTTTGCATCATTATTACTTATAAAAATTGTTTGGCCATAAAACGGCTTTAAAAATAATACAAAGATAATTAGTGATATTAAAATAAGTAAAGCTTTCACACCTTGGCCGGTAAAAAGAGGTTTTTTAAATTTGAAATATATAACTACAAATAATAGAGGAAATATTGCAAATTTTGGATTGATAAATGGAAAAATATAACTTAAAAAATCTTTAAATGTATTATTCAATAATAACGAAATCGGCCAGGTGATTAAAATCAAAAATATTGCAATTTTTTTACGCATACACTGATGCTACAATTGTACCAGACCGTAAGCAAAGCTTGTGAAATAAATTTCATGAAAAAAAAGTTAACCATTTTATTTGTCATTGCATTTATTTTAAGGATTTGTCTTATTAATGTCGCTTTTCACGGCGATCTAAATAATAATATTTCCTGGGGCAATATGGCGCTTCACGGGCTCAATGGATTCTTTGAAAAAAAGGGATTCCAGTATTCAATTCCAAATCAACCACCACTTTACATTTTACTTTTCGCAGTAACTTCATTTATTTATCAGGGAATAAGTAACTTAAGCTGGTATCTAAATAATAATGTCGGGATTTTCCCATCAGCTTTTATATGGTTCTGGCAAGATCATGGAATGATTATCCTTGTGAAACTGCCCTCAATAATTGCAGATCTAGGTATCGGTTATCTGATTTATAAGTTTTTCAGTAAAAAGAAAAACCAGTTAGGTTTTAAGCTCGCGGCCTTATGGCTTTTTAATCCAATCACTTTTTATAATTCTAGCGTTTGGGGGCAAACCGATAGCATTGTCAATCTTCTTGGCCTTTTATCTATATATTTTCTAATAAACAAAAAATTAATTCACAGTTTATTATTTCTAACTTTAAGTATTTTATTCAAAGGTTCTCTTGCAATTTTTGTACCAATTTTATTTTTTTATGCAATTTGGCAAAAACACTCTTTACAAACCTGGGTCAAGGCAATTTTAATTTCTGGAATTGCTATAACACTTATTACTGTTTGGTTTCATCCAGGCCTTGATTTACCTTTTTGGCTTATAAATCTTTATACAAAACAAATCTTGCCAGGAGAAATTGGAGATTTAAGCGCCAACGCATTTAATTTCTGGTATTTAATTAACCCAGGTAAGGTTCTTGATTCAATAAGATATTTTAGTATTAAAGCTCACACCATCGGTTACTTCATTACTTTACTTGTAATGTTTATTTCAATTCTAAAATTACAAAAACAAAAAACAGAAAAAAGATTATTATTTTCTTTAGCATTAATAGCTCTTACCAGCTTTCTTTTCATGACAAGAATTCATGAAAGATATTTATATCCCTTTTTCCCAGTCACGTCACTACTAATTGGATTCATTCCCGAATTAATTTTTCCTTATCTGATTTTATCTTTTATATTCTTACTTAATATGTACAATTTGTTTTGGGCACCAGGAATACCAGTACTAGAAAGTATTTTAAAAACAACGCAATTGGGGGGAATATTAGCAATCATAAATTTATTCATCTTCGCGAGCCTTTTTATTTGGGATATACTTAAATCATGAAAAAATGGTTATTGATTGGTATAGTAATACTTGGATTTGGGCTTAGAAGTTTGGGATTAGGGAGTCACCCCGCAGGATTCACTCCAGATGAAGCTTCATTTGGATATGATGCATACTCCATTTTAAAAACAGGTAAAGATCAGTGGGGAAAAACTTTGCCACTTGTTTTCAAATCATTTGGAGACGATAAATTACCAACTTATACATACCTTACAGTCCCATCTGTAGCAATTTTTGGTTTAAATGAATTTGCAGTAAGATTGCCAAATGTAGTTTTAGGAACACTCTCAATAGCCGTTTTGTATCTTTTGGTTAAGAAATTATTTAAAGACGAAAAAATTGCATTATTATCAGCATTTTTGTTAGCAATCTCTCCTTGGCATATCATGCTTTCTCGTGGGGCATTTGAAGCCAACTTGACAACATTTTTCTTGCCACTTGGAATATTATTTTTTTTAAAATCGCTTAACAAAAGTCATAATATTAAATACATAATATTGAGTATCTTAATTTTTCTTCTAAACATATTTACTTATCACACGGCTCGTCTACTTACTCCATTGATTTTATTTTTCCTAGTTTTTAATTACAGAAAAGAATTAAAAATAAACAAAATTTATATACAAGCTTTGGCTTTTAGTATTATTTTATTTCTGATTTCTATCGTTGGAATTTTGTTAGGAGGAAGCAGGTTGGCAAGCTCAAGTATTTTAAAGAATGTCAACACCGACAGTCAGTTTTTCTCTGTTAAAGTTGGTGAACCAACTGTATTTGCAAAAGCTTTTAATAATAAATTATTACTCGTATCACAAACTGCTTTTAGAAATTATGTTAGTTATTTTTCACCACAATTTTTATTCACTAATGGACCAAATGAAGGAACATATGGAATGGTACCTGGAACAGGAGTACTCTATCTAATTGAAGCAGTGTTTTTGGTAGGTTTCGTATTTAAATTAGTCAAAAGAGGAATAAGTAAAGTAGATTTGATTCTAATTTTTTGGATTATAATTTCACCAATTCCCGCTTCTTTAACTAGTGGTCCAGGTTTGGCCGCTAATCGAGCGGCTTTTATGATGCCTGCTATTCAAATAATTTCCGGTACTGGAGCAATATTTTTGTATGAGTTTTTGAATAAAAGAATAAAAAGGATTTTCTTGATTACTTCAGGAATTAGTTTTCTAATCTTATTTAGTTTTTTCTTAAATGATTATTTCATCAAGCAACCAGCGTTATATGCTAAAGACATGGCATATGGCACAAAACAAGTTTTTGAATTTTTAGAAAAACAAAATCCAAACCCAGAAAGTGAAATTATAGTAACCAGAAAAATCTCAGAGCCACAAATTTTTGCAGCCTTTTATTCAAAAATGGACCCTAATAAATATCAAGAAGAATCCAAAAAATGGAATTTCGAAGAAAGAGGATATAATTGGGTCGACCAAATGCCAGAATACAGTCTTGGAAAATATCTCTTTTCAGACAATTACAACTTACCAACTTTAGAAGTTGTCGTACCACCTGAAGAAATACCTCAACAAGTTTGTGTTTCACCAATTATCAAAAAAATATATCTTCCAAACAGCCGAGAGTTATTTTATATTCGTAAAAATAGTATATCTATAAGCCATGGGTGTTAAAAAGATTTTTCTTTTATTAGTTATTATCATATCAATTCCTACATTTTTTCAGATGTTAAGATGGGGGATTTTTTCAATGCAGGATTTTCATATATTTCGTTTAATTGAATTTGATAAATGTATAAAAGATTTGCAAATCCCATGTCGTTGGGCGGCAGATAGTGGAGCAGGTTTCGGTGAACCACTATTTAATTTTTATGGGCAGTTTTCATATTGGATAGGAGAAATTTTTCATTTAATAAGTTTTAATTTAATCGATTCAATTAAATTAACATTCATATTTTCTCTAGTTGGTTCCGGAATAGCAATGTTCTTTCTTGCAAGAAAAATTTGGAAAAACAACCTTTCAGCTCTAGTTTCTTCTGTTATTTATTTATATGCGCCTTACCGGGCAGTAGATGTTTGGGTAAGAGGAGCGCTTCCCGAAGCACTTTCATTCGTTTTTTTCCCACTAATTATTTTATCTATTGAAAATTATTTGGAGAAAAGAAAAAAAAGAGATTTGTTAATTTTCAGTTTATTGTTTGGATTATTAATTATTAATCACAACTTATCTATAATTTTATTTGCACCATTTTTAATAATTTGGATAATATTTAGATTAATACAAATAAAAAACATAATTCCCTTTATTGAATTAGGAGTAGCAGGGTTATTTTCAGGACTTTTAGCTGCATTTTATTTACTGCCAGTAATTTTCGAATCAAAGTTTGTAAATATTAACTCAACCACTTACGGTGTATATGATTGGAGAGCTAATTTTGTAACAATATACCAGCTTTTTATTTCCAGATTTTGGGGATATGGAGGCTCTACTTGGGGAAGTGATGACGGACTTAGTTTATCAATTGGACAAATGCAATGGATAGTGCCGTTAGTTGCGGGAATGATTATTTTAACAAGACGCAAGATTACAAAAGACAATATAACGTTTTTTGTCCTAGCTTTAATTGGAGCCTTTGGTCTTTTTCTAACCCACAATAAATCGACATTTATTTGGAATCTATTACCCTTTATGAAATATATTCAATTTTCTTGGAGATTTTTATCAGTCTCTATTTTTGCTCTTGCTCTCGCCTCAGGAAAAATTATAAAAGATTTTAAAAAAAAACAATGGCTAGTAACTATTTTAATTATTACCATAACGATTGTTGTTAATTTTGGATTCTTTAGACCTGATATTTGGTATCAAATTAGCGATAAAGATTTAGAGAATGGATCAAAATGGACAGAATCAACTTTTTCGTCTCTTCCAGACTACTGGCCAAATTTTGGTCCACTTCCAAATAAATCTGCTCCAATGGTGACTGACGACATTAGTTTAATCAATAAAAAAAGCAATTTACAAATATTTAAAGTACTACATTTTAATCGACAAATTGAATTTCCAATTGCTTATTTTCCAGGTTGGGAAATCCATTATCAAGGGCAAACTACAGAAGCAGCCCCTTCTAAGAATGGTTTGATCACAGCAAACTTAACTGAATCAAATAACAATATAGCAACATTAGAATTTAAAAACACACCAGTAAGAACAATAGGAAACTGGGTAAGCTTATTCGCTTTTGGATTATGGTTAATTGTTTTTGTTAAACTTAAATATGTTAAAAACACTAGAAAAATTTAAATGGTTAATTCTAATTGTATTGCTTGGAGCGGTTTTGCGTTTCACGGCTCTTTCTGAGATGCCACCGTCTTTAAATTGGGATGAAATAAGCCATGGTTATAACGCATATTCTATTTTAAAAACAGGCCACGATGAATGGGGAACTCTTTTTCCAATTACAAACTTCAGAGCTTACGGAGATTACCCACTTCCTCTCAATTTATATTTAACAATACCGTTCATATTTGTTTTTGGTTTAACACAAAATGCAATTAGGTTACCGCATGCTCTCTTTGGTACTTTGACAATTGTTGCTGTATATTTCCTAGCTAGTGGATTAACAAAAAATAAAAAAATAGCGCTGATCGCAAGTTTTCTTGCAGCAATTGACCCCTGGTTACTTTTTCCATCTCGAGCAGTTTTTCAATCTAATCTATCAGTCTTTTTCCTTATTGCAGGTGTAGGAGCATTTTTAAACCGCGAGAAAAATAAATGGTTAACGCCGATCTCATTTATATTTTTTGGATTAACTTTATTTTCATATCACTCTACAAGAATATTTTTACCATTATTTTTAATTGTTTTAATACTAATTTATAAAAAATATAAATATTTAATTCTATGTTTTTTGGCCGGTTTTTTAATTCTACTTCCTAGTGCTAGAGCAAGAAGCAATGTTGTTTTTCTTATAGATGAAGGAGCGATTAATCAAATAAATGAACTACGAAATAATTCGCATTCACCATTAAACAAGATTTTGTATAATAAAGTGACTTTTCTTATTGAAAAATCCGCGCAAAATTATATAAACTATTTCTCGCCAAATTTCTTATTCTTAAAAGGTGGAACTCAATACCAGTTTAGTGTGCCTAATCATGGTCTACTATATTTAGTCGAACTACCATTCTTTTATATTGGACTTTTATTTTTAATTAAAAGGTCCGTCAAAGATAAAAACTATCGATTGATTTTGTTTTGGCTAATCCTTGCCCCAATCCCAGCAGCGATTACTCAAGATAGCGGAGCTGTAATTCGGGCAACAACAATGCTTCCAATTCCAGAAATACTCGTAGCCCTTGGTTTATTTGAAATTTCTAAAAAAATTCCTAAATACGAAACTATTCTTTTAACTATATTCATTTTTATATCAATCCTTTCGCTTGAAAATTACATGAACTTATATATAAAAAGTTATCGAACTAATTACTCATGGGCTTGGCAATATGGATATGAACAAGTTGTTGATTTTGCTAAAACTAATTATTCAAAATATGATCAGATTATAGTTACGAAGGGCTATGGAGAACCACACGAATACTTCTTATTCTTCTTAAAATACAACCCAGCTAAATACATGAACGATCCAAATCTAATTCGTTTTTACCAGTCCAACTGGTACTGGGTAGATCATTTTGATAAATTTTGGTTCGTTAATGATTGGCAGGTAAAAAATTTAGTAACAGAATCAAAGCATATAATAGATTGTAAAACCCAAAAATGTTTATTAATCACAACTCCAAATAATTCTCCAGCAGGATGGAAAAAAATTGGTGACACAAAGTTCCTTGATGGAAAAGTAGCCTTTGAAATGTATGAAAATAAATAAGCAAAGAGTACTTATAGTTCTTTTTGCGACTTTCATATTACTTTTAATACTTTCTCATTCCTTTTACTTAATAAGCTTATTTCAAAAATTCTTTGTAAGTTAGAATTTTCTCTTCATTCACCGTTCGGAAGTCTTCTCGTCAGCGTGTTTGAAATGTAATATACTTGAAGTATGAAATTTCTTCAAAAGAAATGGGTGATCATATTTTCAATTCTTCTGATAGCTTTGTTTTTAAGAATATATAAACTTGATACCAATCCTCCAGG
>WNFI01694808.1_pt1 | contig 12991 bp, 13 predicted proteins | sample 5400471 | NCBI WGS metagenome assembly WNFI01 (sample SAMN13153348, study PRJNA577476) | soil metagenome | isolation source: 100 cm saprolite on Douglas fir-dominated hillslope | place: USA:California | collected 2013-09-17
GCGATTAGCGGTGTCATAGGGTCGCGATGTGGAACGACTAGTCCGATGCTGTACATGACAATCGGATCGACAATCGGAATGCTCCGGATGGTATCGGCCAGTCCAAGAGTTTCCGCGAGCTTTGCCGGCATTACGCTGGCCCAGCGCCCGGTCTTCACATGGGTATAAAGAACGAGCAGTGAGTTCGAAGTGAGCGTTGGCGTGGCTTCGGCTCCAACCGAGCGGAGCGCACGATCGATAATGCGCCGGTTCTGCATATCAGGCGTCAGCAAGCACAAAGGAACCTCCCCGACTTCCCTCCAAGTCACTTGATCGCGATCGCCGAACTTTGCATCGGGCGAGGTCAGCAGCCGATAGCTCTCGTTGTAGAGCGGGATCGTGCGAACTTTGCCAAGCGGCTCGTTCTCTATGTAGGTGAGCCCGGCATCGACCTCCAGATTCTCTAACAGGCCCAACACGTCGGCCGACGTGCAGGAAACGACGCGGAAGCGCACGTCCGGATAGCGGGCGCGAAACGGCGTCGTTAGCGAGGCTACCATCCCGAGCACGGTGGGGATCGCCGCGATCCGGATCTCGCCGGAGAGCTTATCCTTCAGACCGTTGATTTCCTGCCGCATCGCGCGCGCATCGCCGACGATGCGTCGCGCCCAGTCGAGGGCCCGCTCGCCCTCGGGCGTAAAGCCCTGAAACCGCGAGCCGCGCTGCACCAGCATGACGCCGAGGATTTCCTCAAGCTGCTTGAGACTGGTCGACATCGTCGGCTGAGTAACGCCGCAGGCTTCGGCGGCGCGTCCGAAGTGACGTTCCTTGGCCAGTGCGAGGAGAAGCTCAAGCTTGTCGATCAAGAAGACCTCACGATTGCGTTTCAGGGCAACGAATATCACGATCCACGAATGACAAATATGCAAATAGTCTCGCCAAATAAGCGCTGCTACGGCCTCACATGCGCTCATTCGTTTTTTATATCACCTGATTTCATATTGCTATTGATCGCGTTTCCTTATCGCAGCATGAGACAGCTTTATTGATCTTTCGATCAATTCTCGCTCTCATTTGTGCTTCACCTTGCTGAGCTAAGGCGCGCGGATGACGTCAGTTTACGAACCATGGAATGCCGTGCTCGGCGCTGCAATCATCGCCGAGCACACCCATCTCGAAGGTGCGACGCTGGTGATCCTACATGCGCTGCAGGAAGCCTTTGGTTACGTGCCGGAGCCGGCGATCCCCATGATCGCATCCGCGTTGAATGTTTCTCGCGCCGAGGTCCACGGCGTGTTCACGTTCTACCATGATTTCCGTCGCGAACCCGCGGGCCGGCACGTGCTGAAACTGTGCCGCGCTGAAGCCTGTCAGGCCGCCGGCGGCGACGCGCTCGCTGCGCGCGCGGAAGCGAAACTCGGCATTGCCATTGGAAATACCACTGCCGACGAGCGGGTTACGCTGGAGCCGGTCTATTGCCTGGGTCTCTGCGCAACTGCGCCTTCGGCGATGCTGGACGGCCGCGTGGTCGGTCGGCTGGACGAAGCGCGCATCGACGCGCTGGTTGCGGAGGCACAGCGATGAATCTTCGCATTTTTGTTTCGCGCGACGCGGGCGCGGTCGCGGTCGGCGCCGATGAAGTAGCCCGTGCGCTGGAACAGGCCGCTTGGGAACGCGGCGTCTCCATCGACATTATCAGGACTGGCTCGCGCGGCCTGTACTGGCTTGAGCCGATGATCGAAGTCGCGACACCACAAGGGCGTGTCTCGTTCGGGCCGTTGACGCAGGCTGACGCGGCTTCCGTGCTTGACGCGATCGTCGCCGACGGCCAGCACCCTTTGCGTCTCGGCCTCACAGACGAAATCCCCTGGCTGAAGCGGCAGACCCGCTTGACCTTTGCGCGCTGCGGCGTAGTCGACCCGCGTTCGCTGGAGGATTATCGAGCGCATGACGGCTACAAGGGGCTTGAGCGCGCGCTGACACTGGGCTCGGAAACTATCCTCGCTGACGTCACAGCCTCCGGATTACGCGGCCGCGGCGGCGCCGGCTTTCCGACCGGCATCAAGTGGAAGACGGTCGCTCAGACCAGCGCCGACCGGAAGTACATCGTCTGCAATGCAGACGAGGGCGATAGCGGCACGTTCGCCGACCGCATGATCATGGAAGGCGATCCCTTTGTGGTGATCGAGGGCATGACGATTGCCGGTATCGCCGTCGGCGCCACCAAGGGCTATATCTATATCCGCTCGGAATATCCGCACGCCATCACGGCGATGAGTCTGGCGATATCCGCGGCGCAACGCGCCGGCTATTTAGGTGCGCGCATCGGCGCGTCGGCGCACAGCTTCGATCTCGAAGTCCGGGTCGGCGCCGGCGCCTATGTCTGCGGCGAGGAGACGTCGCTGTTGGAAAGCCTGGAAGGCCGACGCGGCATCGTCCGCGCCAAGCCGCCGCTGCCCGCTCACAAGGGTCTGTTCGGCAAGCCGACCGTCATCAACAACGTGCTGTCATTCGCGGCAATCCCCTTCATCCTCGCCGGCGGCGCCAAAACCTACGCCGATTTCGGCATGGGCCGCTCGCGCGGCACGATGCCGATTCAGCTCGCCGGCAACGTCAAGCGCGGCGGACTTTTCGAGGTCGCGTTCGGCATCACACTCGGCGAACTCGTCGATGACATCGGCGGCGGGACGTTTACGGGGCGTCCCGTGCGCGCGGTACAAGTCGGCGGCCCGCTTGGTGCGTATTTCCCGCGGCAGCTGTTCGACACGCCATTCGACTATGAGGCCTTCGCGGCGCGCGATGGCCTGATCGGTCATGGCGGCGTCGTGGTGTTCGACGACAGCGTGGACATGTCGAAACAGGCACGCTTTGCGATGGAGTTTTGCGCCATCGAATCCTGCGGCAAGTGCACACCCTGCCGGATCGGTTCGACCCGCGGCGTCGAGACCATCGACAAGATCCGCGCCGGCGACCGCGTGCCAGAGAATATCGCGGTGGTCGAAGACCTCTGCAACACCATGAAGTTCGGCTCGCTCTGCGCGCTGGGCGGCTTCACCCCCTACCCGGTCATGAGCGCGCTGAAGCATTTCCGGGAAGACTTTGTCCCGGCACATACGCGCCTGCAGGCCGCGGAATAAAAGGAAGATCGCCATGTCGCTGATCCATGAAACCGATTTCGGAACACCGCGCTCGAAATCCCAGACGATGATAACGCTCACCATCGACGGTCAAAGCGTTACGGTCCCAGAGGGCGCCTCGATTATGCGCGCGGCAATGGAAGCAGGCACTCAGATTCCGAAACTCTGCGCCACCGATATGGTGGACGCCTTTGGGTCATGCCGCCTCTGCCTGGTCGAGATCGAGGGCCGCGCCGGAACGCCAGCTTCCTGCACCACGCCTGCTATGCAGGGCTTTGTGGTCCATACTCAGACCGAGCGGCTGAAAAGCCTCCGCAAAGGCGTGATGGAGCTCTACATCTCCGACCATCCGCTGGACTGCCTGACCTGCGCGGCGAATGGCGATTGCGAATTGCAGGACATGGCTGGTGCGGTCGGCCTGCGCGACGTGCGCTATGGCTATAACGGCGAAAACCACGTCTTCGCCAAGTCCAATGGCGCAGCCAATGCGGCTTGGATGCCGAAGGATGAATCCAATCCGTATTTCACCTACGACCCGTCAAAATGCATCGTCTGCTCGCGCTGCGTGCGTGCCTGCGAGGAAGTACAGGGCACCTTCGCGCTGACGATTTCGGGACGCGGCTTCGACAGCCGGGTTTCCCCCGGTATGAACGAGAGCTTCCTCGGCTCCGAATGCGTTTCCTGCGGCGCCTGCGTGCAGGCCTGTCCGACTGCGACGCTCACAGAAAAATCCGTGATCGACATCGGCCAACCCGAGCATTCGGTCGTGACGACCTGCGCTTATTGCGGCGTCGGCTGCTCGTTCAAGGCGGAAATGCGCGGCGAGGAAGTCGTCCGCATGGTGCCGTACAAGGACGGCAAAGCAAATCGCGGCCATTCCTGCGTCAAGGGCCGCTTCGCCTGGGGGTATACCAACCACAAGGAGCGGATCCTCAATCCGATGATCCGCGACAAGATCAGCGATTCCTGGCGCGAGGTGTCGTGGGATGAGGCCTTCAATTTTGCCGCCGCGAAATTCAAGGGGATTCAGGGGAAGTACGGCCGCGACGCCGTCGGCGGCATCACCTCGTCACGCTGCACCAACGAAGAAGTGTTCGTGGTGCAGAAGCTGATCCGTGCCGGCTTCGGCAACAACAACGTCGATACCTGCGCGCGGGTCTGCCACTCCCCGACCGGATATGGCCTGTCCACCACCTTCGGCACTTCGGCCGGCACCCAGGATTTCGACTCCGTCGAGCATACCGATGTGGTGATGATCATCGGTGCCAATCCCACCGACGGCCATCCGGTATTCGCCTCGAGGCTGAAGAAGCGACTGCGCGCCGGCGCTAAATTGATCGTGGTCGATCCCCGCCGCACCGACATCGTCCGCTCCGCCCATGTCGAGGCCCAGCATCACCTTCCGCTGCTACCGGGCACCAATGTTGCGGTGCTGACGGCGATCGCACATGTGATCGTCACTGAGGGCCTGGTCGATGAGACCTTCGTGCGCGAACGCTGCGACTGGAGCGAGTTTGAGGATTGGGCGGCGTTCGTGGCGCTGCCGAAGAACAGCCCCGAAGCCACCGCCATTGTTACCGGGGTTGATCCCAAGGAATTGCGTGCCGCGGCGCGGTTGTTCGCGACTGGCGGCAACGGCGCGATCTATTACGGGCTTGGCGTCACCGAACACAGCCAAGGCTCGACCACTGTGATTGCGATCGCCAACTTGGCGATGGCGACCGGCAATATTGGCCGGCCCGGAGTCGGCGTGAACCCGCTGCGCGGTCAGAACAATGTGCAGGGTTCCTGCGACATGGGCTCGTTCCCGCACGAACTGCCGGGCTATCGCCACATCTCCGGCGATGCCGTGCGGGAGACGTTTGAATCCCTGTGGAACGTCAAGCTCAACAAGGAACCGGGCCTGCGCATTCCCAACATGTTTGATGCCGCCATCGAAGGCACCTTCATGGGCCTCTATGTGCAGGGCGAGGACATTCTCCAATCCGACCCTAACACCAAGCACGTCGTCGCTGCCTTGTCGGCGATGGAGTGCGTGATTGTTCACGACCTCTTCCTGAATGAGACCGCAAACTACGCGCATGTGTTTTTCCCGGGATCGACATTCCTGGAGAAGAACGGCACCTTCACCAACGCCGAACGGCGCATCCAGCGCGTCCGAAAGGTGATGACACCGCGTAATGGCCTGGAAGACTGGGAGGTGACGCTCGGCTTCGCCAAGGCGCTGGGTTACGAGATGCATTACAATCATCCCTCCGAGATCATGGACGAGATAGCGGCGCTGACGCCGACTTTCGCCGGCGTGTCATTCTCCAAGCTCGACGAACTGGGCTCCGTGCAGTGGCCCTGCAACGAGAAGGCGCCTCTCGGGACGCCGGTGATGCATATCGACGGCTTCGTGCGCGGCAAGGGCAAGTTCATGGTCACAGAATACGTCGCAACCGACGAGCGCACCGGGCCACGCTTCCCGCTGCTGCTGACGACGGGCCGCATCCTTAGCCAGTACAATGTCGGCGCCCAGACGCGCCGCACCGACAATATTATCTGGCATGAGGAAGACCGGCTCGAGATCCATCCGCATGATGCCGAGCAGCGCGGCGTGCACGATGGCGACTGGGTGCGGCTCGCGAGCCGTGCTGGTGAAACCACGTTGCGCGCGTTGATCACCGAGCGGCTCGCGCCGGGCGTGGTCTACACCACCTTCCATCACCCGGACACGCAGGCCAATGTGATCACCACGGAGTATTCCGATTGGGCCACCAATTGTCCGGAGTACAAGGTGACGGCGGTGCAGATATCGCCGTCAAACGGTCCGTCCGACTGGCAAAAAGCTTATGACGAGCAGGCCCGCCATTCCCGCCGTATTGCACCCTCAATTCAGGCCGCGGAATAACGATGCACGATCCGGTCCGCATCGTTGATCGTCAAGTCTGGCGCGCAATCGGCTTCAGCGAAGGTACGCGTGCCGTTCCCGAAGAGACCGCGATCGCCCTGACCTACAACGGCGGCACCTATGCGGTGATGATGGGCACGCCGCAGGACCTGCGCGATTTCGCGGTCGGCTTCAGCCTGAGCGAAGGTATCGTCCAATTCTCCGACGAGATCGAATCTCTGGACGTTGTTCATCTTGACGACGGCATCGAGCTGCGAATGTGGCTTGCGCCATCCAGGGCGGATCGCCTGAACGAGCGACGGCGGCATATTGCCGGCCCAACCGGCTGCGGAATATGCGGCATCGATTCAATTGCTGAAGCCGTTCGTCCTGCGGCTAATATCGCGCTGGGCCGATCATTTATGGCGAGAGAGATCACGGCAGCGATGCAAAGCATCCCGCCGTTGCAACAGATCAATATCGAAACCCGCGCAGTTCATGCCGCCGCGTTCTGGACGCCGACGCGCGGCATTGTCGCCCTGCGCGAGGATGTCGGCCGCCACAATGCACTCGATAAGCTGGCCGGCGCGCTGGCGCGGCGAAAGATTTCCGCAAGCGAGGGCATGGTGCTGCTTACCAGCCGGGTCTCGGTCGAAATGGTGCAGAAGACCGCGGCGATGGGCGCGCCGCTGATGGTCGCAGTCTCCGCACCTACTGCGATGGCGATACGGATGGCGGACACCGCCGGCATCACCCTCGCCGCCGTTGCGCGTGCCGACGGCTATGAGGTCTTCACGCACCCTGAACGAATTGTAGCCGGAGTCGCCGCCCGGGGAGGCCTCCATGTCGCCTGATCGCTTAATCTATATGGCCAATCAAATCGGCAAGTTCTTCCAGAACCAGGGCCATGACAAAGCAGTGCCTGGTATTGCCGAGCACATCCGGAAGTTCTGGGATCCACGGATGCGATCCGCAATTTTTGCTCACTTGGACGCGGGTGGGACGGGACTCGATCCCAACGTTCGCGACGCCATCGAGGCTCTGAAGAACGCCTAAGAGATCCAAAAAACGCGTGAGCCGATAAGCCGAACTTATTGGCCAGAGCCAACAGTCCGACAAGAGCGCAAATTTCGTTGCTCCTGTCAGGTTTTCGATCCCAATTGAGACTGTGTGGCTGCTGATTGGCTAACGTCTCGCGCGGGGACGTCGCGCTTGTAGGTCGCGTAAAGGACTACGCAGATGGCGAGGCCGCCAACCACATTTCCGATCAGAACCGGAATTTCGTTCCAGTACCACCAACCGTAAACGGTGATCCTCGCGCCCAGTGCAATTCCGAGCGGAATGACAAACAGATTTACGACGGAATGCTCAAAACCCAGCGTGAAAAAGGAAAAGATCGCGAGCCAGCAGCCGAGGACGCGTCCTGTCATCGAAGTCGATGAGTTGCCCAGGATCGCGCCAAGGCAGACCATCCAGTTGCAAAGAATCGCCTTGACGAAGGCCGTCAGCAGGCCGGCGTCGCCGTTTTGCGCATAGGGCAGCGTTTTGGCTTCGGCAAGCGCCCGGATCTGATCGCCGAGGACGCCAGCCGCAGTATGCCCAGCTTCCGTGAGCGTTACGTAAAGAAGAGCTGCATAAATCAAAGCTCCGATGAAGTTTCCGATGAATACCCACGCCCAATTTGACAACAGCTGATTGAACGTGGCGCGATGCGCCAACACGGCCAGAGGGACAATTCCGAAATTGCTGGTCAGCAACTCCAGTCCCAGGATGACAATGATTGCGAAACCAACTGGAATTACCAATGCTCCGACAAACGGCACATGGGTCTGCGAAGACACCAACAGTGCGAGACTGGTGCCAAAGGCAAGCAGCGCGCCTGAGAGACTGCCGCGGATGAGAAGATCCGGGATCGCATGCTGAGATTTGGCTGCGCCGAGGGTGATGAGTTTTTCGACGATTTCGCTGGGCGCGAGGCTATCCGACATAAATTTGTCCTCAGTTGTCGAGGAGAGCCGACGGTCTCGGCGTCCGTTGGGCGATTGATCAAGGCGAGCCGCGATAGGTCGTTCCTATCGAACATCTCGTCCAGCCGACCGCGCTCCGAGTCGAAGGACGAAAGCCTGCGTTGTCCGACCAGTCTCGAGAGTACTTAGCGCCTGCCGATGCCCCAATTAAAAACGCGTTTATACTTTGCACGAATTAGTGGGATCATCTCAGTTTCTTGAATGCATCCGACGTGGCGGTTCGCCATTCGTTGATTATCTCGCCGGCATTCTCCGGATGAGTTCCGGATGTTTGCGATGCTGACGGATCGGATTGCTCAATGGCGAAAAAGGAAATCGAGGGCGTTGAAGACTACAAGGGGGCTGCGGCAGGTTGGGGTGCGCTCAAGGCCGTTGCGGACGCGCTTCGCGGACAAATGGCTGTTAATCGGCGCGGGGTCCCGACGCCGATCGGCGCGCTAAGCCGTTGATCCACATTGCGGTGGAGGGGTCACTCTAGGAAGCTTATTCACACCCCGACCACTATGACCTGATCTCCAAGATTAAGACCCGACCCGGTTCGGGCACTTCGCTCCTGGTACCTCAATTGAACCGCTTATACGTCGCGTCTCAGGCAATCGATGAACAAGAAGCCGCGATACTGGTATTCGAGCCCGTGTCGTGAGAATCCTTCGCGGGGCCCATCAAGTTCATCGACGAAATGACAGTGGGGCTGCCATGGCGATCAACCAATCACCGCTCTAATTTCAAAAATCGAGTTTGCCTTGAATGGCTTCTAAACCGGCCTTGGCGCAGGCTTCATCGGCATCGCCCCCAGGTGCTCCCGACACTCCAATTGCGCCGACTAGGGAACCGCCTGACTCAACGATCAGTCCCCCACCAATAATCACCACGCCGGGCAAGTTGCGAATACCTGCCTGCATCATTCCGGGCTGGCTGATGGCGAAAAGATTGCTCGTGCTGTTGCGAAAGGTCGCCGCGGTCCATGCCTTGCCTGAAGCGGTCGCAGGCGTGTGAGGCCCGGCGTAGCGATCACGCAGCACCACCTGGACTACACCGGAGCGATCGACAACGGCGATCGCCACTTGATAAGCACGTTTCTGACAGTCTGCGAGCGCCGCACGAGCAAGGTCCAAAGCAATTTCGGGAGCCAAAGATTTGTGCGTTACAAGCGATTCCTGCGCGCGCGCTTGAACGGAGCCCACGAGAGCGTAGATTGTCAGTGCGCTCACAATAAGTCGAACGCCCATGAAGGAATCCTGTTTGGTGGTCGAAGGGGTTCGTAAGCCAGATATCCTATAACCTTTGTTGGGTCACGTTCTCGATACCGGCGATCTTGGCCGCACGCGGTGGCTGCGGGTGTCCCAGCAACATTAGCAGCAACCTCCATCACCGAGGGCCTTAGAGACCCAGACAAAAGGGGTCGCCAAATGGCAACGGCGCGACAAATATGTTGGATGTGGAAAGGAACGGAGGTCACGCTCGGCATGGACGACGCCGGCAAGGGTCCAACAGCTGTCTTGTTGCCGGCTCTAACCTCGATTTCAACGCGTGAAGAAATGCGGCCGCTCCTTGATAGGCTAGCATCAAGTTTCCGGGTCGTGACAGTTGACTGGCCGGGGTTCGGCGACCAGGCGCGCCCGAAAATCGATTGGACACCGCAGGCGCTTTCCGCTTTTCTCGACTGGTTCTTGAGCGAGATCGTGCCGCTGCCGTGCGGCATTGTTGCAGCCGGTCACGCCGCGGGATACGCCCTGCGGCACGCCACGTCCAAGCCGGGCACGATCAAGCGCCTCGTTCTGATCGCGCCGACGTGGCGCGGCCCGTTCCCGACAATGATGGGCGGCCAACGCCCCTGGTTCACCCGCGTCCGCGCCGCCGTTGATCACCGCGGCATCGGCCCGCTGCTCTATCGGCTCAATATCAGTCCGTTCGTCGTTGCAAAAATGGCGAGGGAGCACGTCTATAGCGATCCCGATTGGCTAATTGGCGACCGTCTGGCCGCGAAGCTCGCCGTGACCCGGGCACTAGGCGCCAGACATGCCTCCGTACGCTTTGTGACCGGCGGTCTTGACCTCGTCGCAGATCGCGCCGCTTTCCTCGACCTTGCCCACCGTGCGAAGACGTCAATCCTTGTTGTTTATGGCGATCAGACGCCAGCAAAGTCACGCGCCGAAATGGAAGCTCTTTCCGCCCTTCCCAATGTCAGCATCAAACGGCTGGCGGTCGGCAAATTGTCGATCCACGAGGAATTTCCAGATGCAGTCGCGGAAGTCATCACGCCGTTCCTGAGCGGATGATTCCAATGCAACCGGGCATGAAACCTGGCTGAAAGTTCGTCAGCGTTCCATTACTTCGTCACGACGACAATCAGCGGCTTGTCCTTGGCGGCTCTGCTGTGCACCACCAACGCCTTGACGCTTGTGCTGGTATTCTCATTGCGGGCGAGATGGACGAGATCGGCCGCGATGATCCCGGCTTCGCCGGTTTTCAGCAGTGTGGTCCCTGCTCCTTCGACTTCCACAACGAGGTTTCCGTCAATCACGTGAAGCAGTTCTTGCGCGCCGGGATGCATGTGCCATGGAGCGGCGGTGCCGGGCCCGAAGTCGACGATACTGACAACTGTCTCCTGTACGATCTGAGCCTGATTCTCCAAGTCTTTTCGCAGGATCTGGGTGAGTTTTGGCGCTACCTGAATCTGCGCCCACGCGATCTTTGACATGGATGGAAGCGCTGTGGCGATTCCGGCGAGATAAAGTAATTCGCGGCGGATAATTTTCATTTTGTGCCCTTTGAATTTATCGGCGATGGCGATCCTCTATCCTCGTGCGTGCTTTGGATAGCGGTTGAACCCCGCGCCTGGGCATAAATTCCGGGAACCGATAGCTGGCCAACCGTCGAAAAGTCCGGTCACTGCTCATGTCTCATTGTGTGCCGGGTGCTTGTAGTCGGATGGATCAGGGAATATCCTTTCGGCCGGGGTAATGCAGACACCCCATCAGACGCTCGCCGTCCAAGCTCTGCGCAATACTCGCTGGGTCGAGGAAATTGCGCATGGACGGAGTTCTCCACTTGATCTCTTCAGGTCCCCCAATCCGACGCAATATGCCGATCAGGCGGTGCTCTCGGATGTCGCCTTCGACACCCAGGCAAGCGAGATCATCGGTATCATTGGTCCGAACGGCGCCGGCAAGACAACCCTGCTTGAGGTCCTCGCGGGCATTCTCACAGCGGAGTCTAGCGACGTTCAATGGCTCGGAAGGCCGTTGCCGCCGTCGAGCCGACGAGAAGCCATGTTCTACCTCCCCGACGGCGTGCGGCCTTACCAGGACCAACCGGTTACCCGGGTTTTATCGTTCTTTGCGGACGTCTATCGAAGATCGGCCGACGAGATCGCCGATACGATCGAATCGGTAGGTTTGACGCCGGTTCTTCACAAGCGCGTGCATTCGCTGTCGAAGGGCTATGGCCGAAGGCTCACGTTGGCGCTGGGACTGCTCACGCCGCACCCACTGCTTCTCATGGACGAACCGTTCGACGGTTTCGATCTTCGGCAAACTCGTGAGATTGTCGGTGTGCTGCGCAAAGAGGTTACCAAGGGCCGGACACTCGCCTTTGCAATCCATCAGTTGTTATACCAACGGCCCTAACGAGTGACCGTAGCCCAAGATCTGGTTGTGATGGAAGAGATGCGATCGTTGTCGTCTGCGAAGAATGTCCAGGCGTTGCAGGACTTGTCGAGAATGTCGTTGTAACTGTCGAAGACGGTGATTGCGAGTTTATTGCCACGCAGATATTCCCAGACGTTTTCGATCGGGTTGAGTTCTGGTGCGTAGGGCGGCAGAGGGACGAGCGTGATGTTGTGCGGGACGGCGAGATTTTTGGCGACGTGATAGCCGGCACCATCGAGGACGAGGGCAGCGTGGCTGCCCGGCACGACCCGCCGGCCGATCTCGGCCAGATGCAAGGACATGACCTCGGTGTTGGCGGTTGGGACGACGAGAGCCGCCGTGGCGCCGCGTTGCGGACAGACGGCGCCGAAGATGTAGACCCATTCGTAGCGCTGATCGCGCGGCGCGCGAGGCCGTGTTCCTCGCTTGGCCCAGACGCGGGTCAGCGTCCCTTGCTGACCGATTCGAGCCTCGTCCTGGAACCAGATTTCGATGGGTTTGTCTTTCGCGCGGTCGGGGAGCCGCGCCGCGACCGTTGCGGCAAAGTTTTTTTAAATGCCTCCTGGGCTTCTTCGTCGGTCTGGGGATGACGCGGACGCACGGAGAGCCGGCGGTAGCCAAGCTTCGCCAGCAACTTGCCGACCGAGCGTTCATGCAACACGACGCCGAAGCGTCGTTCCAACTCATCGCGTAAATCCACACGCCGCCAGCGCACCACCCCATGACGAGCCGGATCGGGCCCGGCCTCGACCAGTTCAGTCAGTTCGGCCTGCTGCTCCGCTGTAAGTTTTGGCTTGGGACCAGGCGTCTTCAGGTCGTGCAGGCCGCGCAGGCCCTCAGCGTTGTAGCGATGCACCCAATCCCGCAGGGTCTGGCGATCCATGCCACAGGTCTCCGCCGCCGTCCGGCGATCCGCACCGTCGAGCACCATTGCGAGAGCCAGCATCCGCCGCGCCGCTGAACCATCCTTCTCTCGGCCGGCCGCCGCACGAAGGTCCTTTGCCGTCAAATCAGGCCTTATGATCCTAACCGCCCCACCCATCGATGCTGCTCCTCCTTCAGGAGCCAGCATCGAGTCAGAATTTCCCCGATTTGGGAATCCCAAAATGAGTCAAAAGCCGCGGCCGTTGGTATAAGACAGCAGTACGTAACGGAGGTGCCGCTCTCCGAACACAACAACGTGGTCAAGGCATTCCCGTCGGATCGAGCCGATCAACCGTTCGGCGGATCCATTTTGCCACGGGGAGCGTGGCGACGTTGGTCGGTCGCGAATGCCCATCGATCGAAGTCGTCGGATGAAGACATTGCCATAGGCCTGATCGCGAT
>WNFI01711586.1_pt1 | contig 12990 bp, 15 predicted proteins | sample 5400471 | NCBI WGS metagenome assembly WNFI01 (sample SAMN13153348, study PRJNA577476) | soil metagenome | isolation source: 100 cm saprolite on Douglas fir-dominated hillslope | place: USA:California | collected 2013-09-17
GATTTTTGTCCTGCTTTTTGAAGAGCTTCTGTTTCGCTGCGCGCGACAAAAATCCTTCCCTGCTCGTCGTACCAGGCCGGAATCTGGTGGCCCCACCAGAGCTGGCGCGAGATGCACCAGTCCTGGATGTTCTCGAGCCACTGGTTGTAAGTCGAGGCCCAGTGCTCCGGGATGAACTTCACCTCGCCGCTCGCCACCGCCTTCAGCCCGGCCTGCGCGAGGCTTTCCATCTTCACGAACCACTGGTCGGTGAGCATCGGCTCGACGATCACGCCGGTGCGGCCCGAGCGCGGGATGCGCAGCTTGTAAGGCTTTTCCGAAACCAGGAGTTTTTCTTTCTTTAGGTCGCCAAGGACCTGCTTGCGGGCCTCGAAGCGCTCGAGACCGCGATACTTTTGCGGTGCGTTCTCGTTCAGGTGCGCGTCGAGCGTGAAAATGCTGATCGGCTCGAAGCCGTGGCGCTTGCCGACCTGGTAGTCGTTGAAGTCGTGCCCCGGCGTGATCTTCACGCAGCCGGTGCCGAATTCCGGGTCGACGTATTCGTCGGCAATGATCGGAATCGTTCTGCCGGTTAACGGCAGCTGAACCCGCTTGCCTACCAGTTTCGAAAATCTTTTGTCTTTTGGGTTTACGGCCACCGCGACGTCGCCCAGCATCGTCTCGGGACGCGTGGTCACCACCGCCACCGAGCCGCTGCCGTCCTCGAGAGGGTAGCGGATCTCCCAGATCCTGCCGTCCTCTTCCTCGGTCTCGACCTCCAGGTCGGAGACGGCGGTGCCGAGCTCCGGATCCCAGTTGACGAGTCGCTTGCCGCGGTAAATCAAATTCTGTTCAAAAAGAGCAGCAAAAACTTCTACGACGGCCCGCGACATCCTGGCGTCCATCGTGAAGTAGCCGGCTCTCTGTCCCTCGGTGTCGGCGTAGGCCCAGTTGGCGGACGCGCCGAGGCGGCGCATCTGGCGCGTGATGGTGGCGCCGGATTTCTGCTTCCACTGCCACACGCGCTCGATGAATTTCTCGCGCCCGAGGTCGTGCCGGGTCTTGCCTTCCTCCTCGAGCTGGCGCTCGACCACGATCTGGGTGGCGATGCCGGCGTGATCGGTGCCGACCACCCAGTTGGCGTTGAAGCCGCGCATGCGGTGGTAGCGGATCAGCGCGTCCATCAGCGTCTGCTGGAACGCGTGTCCCATGTGCAGGGTGCCCGTGACGTTGGGCGGCGGCAGCTGGATGCAATAAGGAGGCCGCGGGTCTTCGGCGCTCGCGGAGAAGTAGCTGGAGGATTCCCAGCGCTGGTACCAGCGCTGCTCGATCGCCGCGGGGTTGAAGCTCTTGTCCAGCACTTACTTGCGCTCGGTGCGCGAGAGCGCGCGCGCCACCGACGCCGCGATCGCCTCGCGCACCATCTGCCTCACCGTGACCGTGATCTCGGTGCGTACGCCGTCTATCCCCTGTCCGAGCACCTGGTTCAGGTTCTTCGCCAGCTTTTCCTCGATGACGCGATCGATTTCGGGCCCGAGGCGCTCGAGGACCGCGCGCTCGAGCTCGCGCGCCAGGGCCTCGAGTGCGGGGCCGTCGACGGCCGGGCGCGGCTGCCCTTCGTCCTCGACCATCTCGGTCAGCACCGGGACGTCTTCGTTGTGATCCGGGCGATCTTTTTCAGGCATCGCCGGCGCCTTCGGTGGCCAGATCGTGGTTCGCGATCTGGTAGCCGCGATCGAGGTAGTAGCGGTAGCGGCTGCGCCCGGCCTTGCGCGCGTCGTCGTCGACGGCGACGATCTCGAGCAGGCGCTCGAAGCGCGCGAAGTGAGGCGGGCATTCCATCGCAAGACTGAGAAGCAGCCCGCAGCCCGGCGGCGCTTCGTCGCCGGAGGCGATCAGCACCGGGGTTTCCGCGGCGAGCGCATCGTGCGCCGCGCAGTGCGGCACGAAGCCGATCGCCGGCCAGGTCCACAGCATCTTGTCGATGCGCTGCGCGATCTCGTGCTCGGGCGCGTAGATCAGCATGCGCCGGCCGCGCGCCAGCGCCTTGCCGGCGAGCCGGCACGCGACCTGGAGGCGGTCCTCCGCGTTGAAATAAAAATCGATGCTGGTCACTTCCTTCCGGCGTGCCGCAGCAGGAATCGCACCAGGAGCGGAACCGGCCGCCCGGTCGAGCCCTTCTCGCGCCCGCGCTTCCAGGCCGTCCCGGCGATATCGAGGTGCGCCCAGCGCTGCTTGCGCGTGAACCGCGCAAGAAAGCACGCCGCGGTAACGCTGCCCGCGGGACGGCCGCCGATGTTCGCCATGTCGGCGAAATTGGAGCGCAGCTGCTCCTGGTAGTCCTCCCACAGCGGCATCTGCCAGACGCGGTCCCAGGCGTCGTCGGCGGCTTCGCGGATCTCGTCGGCGAGCTTCTGGTCGTTGGCGAAGAGGCCGCTCGCGACATGCCCGAGGGCGATGACGCAGGCGCCGGTCAGCGTGGCGATGTCGACGACGACCTCCGGCTTGAAGCGTTCCGCATAGGTCAGCGCGTCGCACAGGATCAGCCGGCCTTCGGCATCGGTGTTCAGGATCTCGACCGTCTGTCCGGACAGCGTGGTGACGACATCGCCGGGCTTCGACGCGTGACCGCCCGGCATGTTCTCGCACGCCGGCGCCACGCCGATCACGTTGACGGGCGCCTTCATCGCCGCAAGCGCGCGCATCGTACCGAACACGCTGGCGGCACCCGACATGTCGAACTTCATCTCGTCCATCTCGCTGGCGGGCTTGAGGGAGATGCCGCCGGTATCGAAAGTGATGCCCTTGCCGACCAGGACCACGGGTTTTCTGCTTTTGCCGGCGCCGGAATAGCGCAGCACGATGAACTTCGGCGGCTGGTGGGAGGCTTTAGTCACCGAAAGCATCGCCCCCATGCCGAGCTTTTCCATGTCGCGGCGCTCGAGCACGTCGATGCCGAGCTTGAACTGCCGCGCGATCTTTTTCGCCTCCTCGGCGAGGTAGGTCGGAGTGCACAGGTTGGCGGGCAGATTTCCCAGGTTGCGCGCGAGCGCCGCGCCGTCGGCGGTCGCAGCCGCCTCGGTCAGGGCCTGTTCGAGCTGGGAATTCGGAGAAAAGGGAAGAATCACCGAGCCGAGCGCCGGATCCGGCGACTTCTTCTGCGTCTTGAGCTCGTCGAAGCGGTAGAAGGCTTCGCGCGTGGCGAGCACCGCGTGGCGCACGTTCCAGGCGCTCGGGCGCGAGCCGATCTTCAGGTCCGCCAGGAACAGCGCCGCGTCCTTGGCCCCCAGGTCCTTCAGCGCGGCTGCGGCGGCGCGCACCGCGTCGCGGAACGCGGCTTCCGCGAATTCCTTGCGCTCGCCGAGGCCGACCAGCAGCACCCGCTCGGCGGCGACGCCGGGCAGGCCGCGCAGCAGAAGCGTCGACCCGATCTTGCCCGAAAGGTCGCGCAGCGCTGCGCGCACGGCGCCTTTTGAAGCCTGGTCCACGGCGTGCGCGGCCTGCGTGAGATCGCCTCCCTGATGGACACCGACCACGATGCAGCCCGCTTTTGCCGTCTCGGGCGCGAGCTTCTTTATGCTAAATTCCATAGTGAAAGTATCGCATGATCTTCCACCGGGCGCTGCTTAGGGAATTCGCGGGTCTCGCAGGCGCGGTGTTCATGACGCTGTTCGCGATCTCGCTCACGACGCGGCTCATCCGCCTGCTCGGCCAGGCGGCCAGCGGCACGATTCCTTCCGATGCGGTGATCGCTTTCCTCGGCTTCTTCGCGCTCGGCGCGCTGCCGGTGCTGCTGTCGCTCACCATGTTCATCTCGGTGCTGCTGACGCTCACCCGGGGCTGGCGCGATTCCGAGATGGTGATCTGGTTCGGCTCGGGCCTGCCGCTGACCGCGTGGCTCAAGCCGGTGATGATGTTCGCGCTGCCGCAGATCGCAGTGATCGCAGTGCTGTCGCTGTTCATCTCGCCCTGGGCGGCGCAGATGGGCGAGCAGTACCAGTCTCGCGTGCAGGCGCGCGACGACGTGTCGCGCGTGAGCCCCGGCGTATTCGGCGAGACCGGCAACAAGGAGCGCGTGTTCTTCGTCGAGTCGGTGTCCGGAGACTCGAGCAGCGTGCAGAACGTGTTCGTCGCCTCGGTGCAGCAGGCGCGCATGGGCGTCAGCATGAGCCGCACCGGCCATACGGAGGCAGCGCCGAACGGCGACCGCTTCATCGTGCTCGAGGAGGGCCGGCGCTACGAAGGCTCACCCGGCGACGACGAGTACCGCGTCACCGAGTTCGATCGCTACGCGGCGCGCATCGAGACCAAGGAGAGCTCGGAGCCGGAAATGACGCCGCGGAACCGCCCGACCTGGACGTTGCTCACCCATCCGACCAGTCAGAACCTCGGCGAGCTGGTGTGGCGCGTCGGCGTGCCTCTCTCCGCGCTGGTGCTGGTGCTGCTGGCGATCCCGATGAGCTTCGTCAACCCGCGCGCCGGACGCTCCGCCAACCTGCTGTTCGCGCTGTTTACCTATATCGTGTACTCGAACCTCCTCAGCGTGAGCCAGGCGCGAGTCTCGCAAGCTCGGCTCGACTTCGGTGTCGGCTGGTGGCTGGTGCACGCCGGCATGGTGCTGCTGCTGCTGTTCATGTTCGCGCAGCGCATGCGGCTGATCCGTCTACGGGTAGGACGATAAGCGGTGAGAGGCACGTTCAGCGGCACGCTCGAGCGCTACCTGGCGCGGCAGATCTACGCCGCGGTCGGCTTCGTCCTGCTCGGCTTTCTCGCGCTGTTCGCCTTTTTCGACCTGATCAAGGAGCTCGCCGATCTCGGCAGCGGCGAGTACCACCTGCCGCAGGTATTCAGCTTCGTGCTGCTGTCGGTCCCGGCGCACGCGTACGAGTTGTTCCCGGTGGTGGTGCTGATCGGCACGCTGTATGTCCTCGCGCACCTCGCGAGCAACTCGGAGTACACCGTCATGCGCGGCTCCGGGCTTTCGCCTGCGCGCGCCGGGCTGGTGCTGACCCGCATCGGCCTGGCCTTCGTCCTGGCGACCTTCGTCCTCGGCGAATGGATCGCTCCGTTCGCCGAGGAGGAAGCGCAGAAGCTGCGCCTGCGCGCCATGAGCTCGCTGATCGGCGACACGCTGCAGTCGGGGCTGTGGTTCAAGGACGAGGGGTCGTTCATCAACGTGCGCGAAGCGCGCCGCGCGGACGTGCTGCAGGGTGTGCGCATCTATGAATTCGACAGCGCCTACCGGCTGCGCCAGATGACCGCGGCGCAGCGCGCTGAATTCCGCGGCCGCGGTCGCTGGGAGCTGACCGACGTGGTGCAAACGCGCTTCGCGCCGGAAGGTCCGCGCACCGAGCGCATGCCGAAGTCCGAGTGGCGCGCGGCGGTGACCCCCGACCTGCTGGACGCCCTGCTGGTGAAACCGGAGCGAATGTCGGCCTGGGCGCTCCACAAGTACACCCAGCACCTCGCCGGCAACCGGCAGAAAACCGAGGTGTACGAAATTGCGCTGTGGAAGAAGCTGCTTTACCCGCTCGCCACGCTGGTGATGATGGCGCTCGCGCTGCCCTTCGCCTACATGCAGGCGCGCGCGGGCATGGTCGGCGTCAAGGTGTTTTTCGGCATCATGCTCGGCATTTTTTTTCACATGCTGAACAGCCTGTTTTCCCACATCGGCCTACTGCAGAACTGGCCGCCGTTCGCCGCCGCCGCGGTGCCTTCGGCCGCGTTCCTGCTCTCCGCGATGGCGATGATGTGGTGGGTGGAGCGGCGCTAGGCGAGCACCAGGCGCGTGCCGGCGAGGCGGTCGTGCAGGAATTGGCCGTCGCGATCCAACAGCGCCCACAGGATGGAGATCGGCAGGAGGAGTGCTGCAAGAATTAGCCGGATGAGGGCCTTGCGTGGCGTAACCTGCACCAGGCGGATGCGCCAGGCCTTCATTGCCAGGGTCTGCCCGCCGCGCAGCCAGCAGCTCAGGAAGTAGGCCGCGAACGCCGCGGCAATGAACAGCTGCAGCGCAAGGCGCAGCCAGCCGACGGTTGCATCGCGGCCACCGCTGGCGAACAGGAACACCCAGGCGGCGAAAAAGGCGACGGCAAACAGCAGCAGCGCTTCGTACAGGATGCTGGCCAGCCGCCGCGGCAAGCCCGGCGTTTTCACGCCCGCTATTTCTTTTTCTTGGCGGGGGTCTGCGGCGGCGCGAGGTTCTGGCGCTCGTTCGGCGGCAGCGCCTGGTATTCGGCCCACTGCTCGCCCAGCCTGCCGCGCTCCTCGGGCGGCACCTTGGCGATGCGCTTGTAGTTCTCGCGCGCCTGGCGACGCTGCTCGGGGGTCAGCTGGGCCCAGACCTGCATGCGCCGCTGCACGCGCTCCTGCTCCTGCGGCTTCATCCTGGGGTAGCGCTTGGCGATGCCGATCCACTTGCGCCGGCGGTCGGGGTCGAGGCTTTCCCAATCCGCCTTGAGCGGCGCGAGGGTGTGCTGCTGCTCGACGGTCAGCTCGGCCCACGCCGGCCTGCCGCCCTTGATCTTGGGTGTCTGAGCCCCCGCCGCGCCTGCCGCAATGCACAGCGCGAGGACGAGCAACGCGCGGCGCATTACTGCTCCGCCGCGCGTGTTTTCAGATAATTCTGGAAGCCGCGATCGAGGTAGGCGTCGATCGGCAGGTCGCCGGTGAGCAGCTGGGCGTCGATTTCCTCGACCTCGGCCGCGCGCTGGTTCTGCTGCCACGTGTAGATGGCGCCGAAGCCGATCAACAGCATGGCGATCGGCACGAGCAGGCGCAGCGACAGGCCGGTCCAGCCGCCGAAGTCGCCGACCATGTTGCCCGCCCATACGCCGGCCGACGCTAGAGCGCCGACGGGCTCGGGGCGCTTGCGCGCGAGCGCAAGCTCGCGGGCGGCCTGCAGCCTTGCGGCCTTGCGGGAGTCGAGACTCAGCCCCTGATTCAAAATATGGCGGATCTTGTCGCCGAATTGAAATTCATTCATGGCTTGTTCGGGACGCTTTGCCGGGCTCATAGCGTAATACCGCGCGCCTTGAGTGCGCTCGCCAAGGCATGCGCCGCCCGCGAGCAATGTGTTTTCACGCTGCCCTCCGAGCAGCCCATGACTCGGGCGGTTTCGGCCACGTCCAACTCCTCCCAGTAACGCATGACAAAAGCCTCGCGTTGACGAGCAGGCAGTCTCGCGAGCTCTTGCTCAATAATTTCAAGCACTTGAGCTCGCTCCAGCTGCTCCGCCGGCGCCTCCGCCATATTGGACCCGTCAGCGGCCTGCAGGGTTTCCAGCGGATCCTGTTCATCGTCCTCACCGCGGCCGGGCGAAAGCGAGGACAGCAGCGTGGTCCACAGCGAGCGCACCTTCTGGCGGCGGAACCAATCGCGGATCGCGTTCTGCACGATGCGGTGAAACAGCAGCCGTTCTCCAGGAACGCTGACAGCTCGCTGCGGGATGCCAAGGTGGGCCCTCTGCCGGGGCGGTTGTTTGGCCGCAGATGGTACCAAAAACTCCCGCGCCCCAGCGCGCACACTGCTTGACCGCACCGCACCAAGCCTTTATTGTTCAAAGCTTTTCCGCATCATTCAGGGGAAATGGACCGAGTCAAAACCAGCACCCTCACGGGCGCGGAGATCGTGGTGCGCTGCCTCCAGGCAGAGGGGGTGGAGTATGTCTTCGGCTATCCCGGCGGCGCGGTCCTTTTCATTTACGACGAGCTGTTCAAGCAGGACAAGGTCAAGCACGTCCTGGTGCGCCACGAGCAGGGCGCGGCGCACGCTGCCGACGGCTATTCGCGCGCCTCGCACAAGGTCGGCGTGTGCCTGGTGACCTCGGGCCCCGGCGTGACCAACGCGGTGACCGGCATCGCCACCGCGTACATGGATTCGATCCCGATGGTGATCATCTCGGGACAGGTGCCGACCCACGCGATCGGCCTCGACGCTTTCCAGGAAGTCGACGCCGTCGGCGTGACGCGGCCCTGCGTCAAGCACAACTTCCTGGTGAAGAACGTTGCCGATCTGGCCTCGACGCTCAAGAAGGCGTTCCACATCGCGGCCACCGGGCGGCCGGGACCGGTGCTGGTCGACATCCCGAAGGATGTGACGACGCACTCCTGCGAGTTCGAGTACCCGGAATCCGTGTCGATGCGCTCGTACAACCCGGTGCGCAAGGGCCACGCCGGGCAGATCAAGAAGGCGGCGCAATTGCTGCTCGACGCGAAGCGGCCGATGATCTACACGGGCGGCGGCGTGATCCTGTCCAACGCCGCGCCGCAGCTGCGCGAGCTGGTGAAGCTCCTCGGCTTCCCGTGCACCAACACGTTGATGGGCCTGGGCGCCTATCCGGCCACCGACAAGCAGTTTCTCGGCATGCCCGGCATGCACGGCACCTACGAAGCCAACATGTCGATGCAGCACTGCGACGTGCTGCTCGCGATCGGCGCGCGCTTCGACGACCGCGTCATCGGCAACCCGGCGCACTTCGCGCAGAACCCGCGCAAGATCATCCACATCGACATCGATCCGTCGTCGATCTCCAAGCGGGTCAAGGTCGACGTGCCGATCGTCGGCAACATTCCCGACGTTCTCGACGACCTGCTGAAGCTGTTGAGGGATGCAAAACCCCAGGACATCAAGGCTTGGTGGAAGCAGATCGAGGAATGGCGCGCGAAGGACTGCCTCAGGTACGACCGCAACTCGAAGATCATCAAGCCGCAGTTCGTGCTCGAAAAATTGTACGAGGTCACCAAAGGCGAGGCCTTTGTTACCTCCGATGTCGGCCAGCACCAGATGTGGGCGGCGCAGTTCTACAAGTTCGACCAGCCGCGCCGCTGGATCAACTCGGGCGGCCTCGGCACCATGGGCTTCGGCCTGCCTGCGGCGATGGGCGTGCAGCTCGCGAATCCCGGATCCACGGTGGCCTGCGTCACCGGCGAATCCTCGATCCAGATGTGCCTGCAGGAGCTCTCCACCTGCAAGCAGTACCGGCTGCCGATCAAGATCATCAACCTGAACAACAAGTACATGGGCATGGTGCGCCAGTGGCAGCAGTTCTTCCACGGCAACCGCTACTCCGAGTCCTACATGGACGCGCTGCCCGACTTCGTGAAGCTCGCCGAGGGCTACGGCCACAGCGGCCTGCTGGTCGACAAGCCCGCCGACGTCGAGCCTGCGCTGCGCGAGGCGTTCGCGCGCAAGAACGAGCTGGTGTTCCTCGACTTCATCACCGACCAGAAGGAAAACGTCTACCCCATGATCCCCGGCGGCAAGGGGATCACCGAGATGATCCTCTACGAGGACCTGTGACCCGGCACATCATCTCGGTCCTTGTGGAGAACGAGGCCGGGGCGCTTTCCAGGATCGCGGGTCTTTTTTCCGCCCGGGGCTACAACATCGAGTCGCTGACGGTCGCGCCGACCGAGGACGCCTCGATGTCGCGCATGACCATCGTCACCACCGGCTCCGAGGACGTCGTCGAGCAGATCACCAAGCAGCTCAATAAGCTGATCGAGGTGGTGAAGGTGGTCGATCTCTCCGAGGCCGAGCACATCGAGCGGGAACTCATGCTGATCAAAGTACGCGCCGGCCAGAAGGAGCGCGAGGACATGAAGCGCATGGCCGACATCTTCAGGGGGCGCATCATCGACGTCTCGGACAACACCTATACCATCGAGCTCACCGGCGACGGCCGCAAGCTCGACGCCTTCATCCAAGCGCTCGACCCGGGCAGCATCATGGAAACGGTGCGCACCGGAACGAGCGGAATAGGGCGCGGCAACCGCGTGCTACGGGTTTAAACCCTAAAGGCTTCCGGGGGAGTTATGAAAGTCTATTACGACAAGGACGCCGACCTCTCGCTCGTCAAGGGCAAGAAGGTCACCATCCTCGGCTACGGCTCGCAGGGCCACGCCCATTCGCTCAACCTGCAGGAATCGGGGGTCAAGGTCAGCGTCGGCCTGCGCAAGGGCGGCGCTTCCTGGGACAAGGCGAAGAAGGGCGGACTCAAGGTCGCCGACGTTGGCGAGGCGATCAAGGGCGCCGACATCGTCATGATCCTGCTGCCCGACGAGCACCACGCCCAGGTGTACAAGGAATACGTCGAGCCGAACATCAAGAAGGGGGCTTCGCTCGCCTTCGCGCACGGCTTCAACATCCATTACGGCCTGATCCAGCCGCGCGAGGATCTCGACGTCTGGATGGTGGCGCCGAAAGCCCCCGGCCATACGGTGCGCTCGACCTACGCTGCGGGCGGCGGCGTGCCGATGCTGATCGCCGTGCACCGCAACCCGTCGAAGAAGGCGCGCGACGTGGCGCTGTCCTACGCCGCGGCGATCGGCGGCGGCAAGGCGGGCATCATCGAGACCAGCTTCAAGGAGGAAACCGAGACCGATCTCTTCGGCGAGCAGACCGTGCTGTGCGGCGGCTGCGTCGAGCTGGTGAAGGCCGGATTCGATACCCTGGTGGAGGCAGGCTACGCGCCCGAGATGGCGTACTTCGAATGCCTGCACGAGCTCAAGCTGATCGTCGACCTGATGTACGAGGGCGGCATCGGCACCATGAACTACTCGATCTCGAACAACGCCGAGTACGGCGAGTACACCTCCGGTCCGAAGATCATCGACGAGGACACGCGCAAGCGCATGAGAAGGTCGGCGCGCGGCTGCGCGAAATGATGCCCTGGATAAAAAGGAACCGTCTTGTCGACACTTCGAAGAATTGAGGCGCTGCTCGTCGTTGCGTTGCTGCTCGCCGCCTGCGGGGACAAGGTGCCCGAATCCGAGGCCGCCAGGCGCCTCGGCCAGCAGCCGAAAAAAATCGTGGACCGCGTCACCACCAACGTCGGAAGCGCGATGCAGCAGGGGCAGGACTCCGAGCGCCTGAAGGAAGAAGAGCCGAAGTAGCGCGTGAGGCCGCCGTACCCGCATCCGATCGTCGCCCGCGAGGGTTGGCCTTTCCTGAGTGTCGCAGTTGCAGTTTCACTACTAGTAGGTCTTTTCGCCGGATGGTGGTGGTCGCTGCCCTTCTGGTTGCTCGCGCTGTTTCTCCTGCAGTTCTTCCGCGATCCGCCGCGCGAGGTCCCCGACGATCCGCGAGCGGTGCTGTCCCCGGCCGATGGCCGCATCGTCGAGGTGAGCCGCGCGCCCTGGACAAGGCATCGCTCGAGAACGAGCGCAACGCGCTGCGGCTGCGGACGCCAGAGGGCAGGGACGTCACCTGCGTGCAGGTTGCGGGGCTCATCGCCCGGCGCATCCTGTGCTATGTTGACGCCGGAGCCGAGCTGAAGCGGGGCGAGCGCTTCGGCTTCATCCGCTTCGGCTCACGGGTAGACGTCTATCTGCCGCTCGATGCGGAAATCAGGGCGTCGCTCGGGGACAAGGTGTACGCAGCGCAGAGCGTGCTCGCATGGGTGAAGACCCCGAATTCGAAAGCGACATAACCACGCCGACCGGGCCCGGCCGCCTGGGCGGCCTGCGGCGGCGCGGCATCTACCTGCTGCCGAACCTGTTCACGACGGGCGTGCTGTTCGGCGGCTTTTTCGCCATCGTGCAGGCGATGAACGGCCGCTTCGAGATCGGCGCGGTCGCCATCTACGTCGCCATGGTGCTCGACGGCATGGACGGGCGCGTCGCGCGCTGGACCAACACGCAGAGCGAGTTCGGCGCGCAGTACGACAGCATCGCCGACATGGTGGCGTTCGGCGCCGCGCCGGCGCTGGTCGCCTACGAATGGGCGCTGAAGGACCTGGGCACGCTCGGCTGGATCGCCGCATTCCTGTATTGCGCAGGCACCGCCATCCGCCTTGCGCGGTTCAACGTGAACCTCGGCGTCGTCGACAAGCGCTACTTCCAGGGATTGCCAAGTCCTTCGGGCGCCGCGGTGCTGGCGGGCCTGGTCTGGGTGATGACCGATTTCGGCTTCAAGCCGAGCGAATGGCTGGCGATCGTCACCTGGGTGATCGCGGTGTTCGCCGGCATCACCATGGTCTCGAATATCCCGTTCTACAGCTTCAAGGAAGTCAACTGGAGGCGGCGCGTGCCGCTCTGGGTGATCCTCGCCTCGGTGCTCGGCATCTCGGTGGTCGCCTCGCGGCCCTCGCTGGTGCTGTTCGCGCTGTTCATGGCGTATTCGCTCTCCGGCTACGTCATGTGGGCCAGGGAGAAGCGCGTGCGGTCGGTACTTCCCGAAGAGTAACGCCGAGGGGCGGCGAAGGCCGCCGCCCCCCGTCCGATTGCCGGTCCCGCCGGCTATTCGGGATGAAGCTGCAGGTTTCCGCCCGTCAGCGTTCCGCGCCGCGAATACGAGACTCCGGGTCCCCAGACGGAAATGTCGAAGGTGTCGTGCCCGACTCCCGGCTCGCCGTTATCGCACGCCTGGTTCACCCTGAAGCTGTACCCGTCGACGTTGTTCACGCGTGCGCCGCCGGAAAAGGTCACGCAGGTTGTCCCGCTGATCAGCTCGAACGAGTCGATCGACAGGCTGTGCACCTTCAGGCTTTGGGCGTGGTCATCGTATTGGAGCTGGCCGTGAAGCCCACTGCTCGCCCGCGAGCCGGCATTGAACCCGAAGGTGGCGATATCGCGGCCGGTCCCCAGCTTCCCGCCACCGGTCATGAACGCGTTGCCCGCCTTGGGGGCCGGGACGAAGTTCACGTCGCTATGAGCCGAGGCGACGATGATGTCGGCCGTGATCGCACCCGTCAGCGGGTCGTGGAGCGTGGCGTGGATCATGTTCACGGTGATGGCGCTCGTATGCACTCCATCCCCCTCGAGGACTTGCTCGTTCAGGATCACCGCGCCGCCCGGTATCGCTATCGTCGTGTTCGGCGAGGGCGTCACGTCAACCGGCGCGCTTCCGTTGATGCTCAGACCGATGAGGGTCGAACCCTCGCCCGTGCTGCTTGCCGTGGACCCGTTGGCGGTGCTGCTCGACATCGCGACCACGGCCTCGGCTCTCACCACGCCGTTGAGGAGGTTCGCCTGCTCCACCGTCGCGCTGCTCTGGGCGCTGGCCTTGTTG
>WNFI01185752.1_pt2 | contig 12989 bp, 9 predicted proteins | sample 5400471 | NCBI WGS metagenome assembly WNFI01 (sample SAMN13153348, study PRJNA577476) | soil metagenome | isolation source: 100 cm saprolite on Douglas fir-dominated hillslope | place: USA:California | collected 2013-09-17
TGAAATTAAACACGCTTTGACTGGCCGTGGTAACGGGAGCTCACCTTAAATGAAGATCTCTGAATCCTCAGCAAAACGAGGAAATGTGTATTTCCGCGGAAAGGAATTCCTGCGTGCTGCGGCGTGCTGGACGCTCGTTGCGCAGCTTGCGGGATTGCCGATTGCATCGGCTGCGGGCGACAGGCCGGCGCCCACGGCAGCACCCGCAAGCGCGGTGAGCGATCCCGTCCTGAAAGCGATGCAAAATGAGATCGCGCGAGCGACTGCGGAGCTGGGCAAGACGGAACAGCCGCCTTACTACCTCAGTTATACGGTTTATGATCAGGATTTCGTCGTTCTGGTGGGGGCTTACGGCAGTTTGCTGACCGACACCGCAGCGCAGAGGCGCTTCGCGGATGTGAACATGCGCGTGGGCGCGGCGGAATTGGACAATACACACGGACAGAGCCGTCCCAGCGGAGTGAATTCGGGCAGCCTGCCGCTCGGAAACGACGCGGACGCCATCGGGCGCGTCTTGTGGGAACTGACGGATCGTGAGTACAAGCGCGCGGTGCCGTCGCTGCTGAACGTGCGAACCAACACGGCGGTTCGCGCGGAGGAAGAGGACAAGTCGCCGGACTTTTCCAAGGAGAAGCCGCAGACGCACATCGAGGAGGCGCCAGCGGCGGCGCCATTCGATCGCGCGGCATGGGAAGGCGAGATCAAGAGACTTTCGGGCGCGTTCCGGAAATATCCCGAGGTGTACTTCGCGACGGTCATGATTCAAGCGCAGCGTTCGAATTCGCGGATGGTGTCGAGCGAGGGGAGCGCCATCGTGTCGCCGAGCGCTTCTACCCGGCTGATTATGGAAGCGCAGACGCGCGCCGAGGACGGCATGGATTTGCTGCGCGTCGAAACTTTTCAGGCGCCTGCGGCGAGCGGCTTGCCGAGCGAAGCGGAACTGACGGGCAAGATCGAGAAAATGGCGGCGGACTTGAGCGCGTTGCGAAAGGCGCCGGTGGCGGAGCCGTACGATGGACCGGCGGTATTGAGCGGGCGCGCGGCGGCGGTTTTTTTTCATGAAGTGCTGGGACACAGGTTGGAAGGCCACCGGCAGCGCGATGAAGAGGAAGGTCAGACGTTCACGAAGAAGATCGGGCAGGAAGTGCTGCCGAAATTTCTAAGCGTGAGCGACGACCCGACGACGAAGGAGTTGGCGGGGGTGAAGCTGGCGGGGGCTTATGACTTTGACAATGAGGGGGAACCGGCGCAGCGCGTGGATGTGATCAAGGACGGAGTGCTCGAGAATTTCCTGATGTCGCGGATGCCGATCAAAAATTTCGGGCAGTCAAACGGACACGGAAGAAACCAGCCGGGACGGATGCCGACGGGCCGCCAGGGAAACTTGATCGTCACTTCGACAAGAACGGTGCCCGAAGCGGAAATGCGGCAGAAGCTGATTGAGGAAGTGAAGAAGCAGGGCAAGCCCTACGGGCTGTACTTCGACGATATTCAGGGAGGGTTTACGCTGACGACGCGGTCGTTGCCGCAGGCGTTCCAGGTGCTGCCGGTGATTGTGTACAAGGTATACGCCGACGGGCGCCCGGATGAATTGGTACGCGGGGTGGACATCGTGGGCACGCCGCTGGCGGCGTTGACGCGGATTCTGACGACGGGAGATCAGCCGCGCGTGTTTAACGGCGTGTGTGGCGCGGAGAGCGGGCAGGTGCCCGTCGCGGCCGTGGCTCCGTCGATGCTGTTTTCCGAGATGGAAGTTCAGAAGCGCGCGCATGAGCATGAACGACCGCCGCTGCTGCCGCCACCAGGATTTGAAGATGCTGGTGTTGCTAAAAATGGGCAAGCGAAGGCGGAGGTGAAGCCATGAAGATTCTTCACCGGCTGACGAGTTTGCGTGCTTACAGACGATTGACGGGAATGACGATTGCGGCTTTGCTGGCGATGAACGCTACGCCGAGCCGGGCGGCAACCGAGGGATTGAAAGCGGCGCCGGACGCGGCCATGGTCGCGGCACACGCGGCGGCCAAAGGCGATGGGTTGCTCGAGGCGCTTTTGACGGAATTGGACCGGTCCAAGGCGCAGCTTAAAATGGATCAGGTGCAGGCCCCGTATTACGTTGAGTATCGCGTGAACGAACTCGAGGATTTTGGAGCGGAGGCCGCTTTCGGGGCCTTGCGCGAAAACCAGCACATTCACGTTCGGGTGCTGCGAGTGGTGGTGCGGATCGGCGATTACAAGCAAGACAGTTATTTCGGCAGGGGCCAGGGCGAATCCAGCATTTTGCCGCTGGATAACGATCTGATTGCGCTGCGACATCAGATCTGGCTGGCAACGGACGACGCTTATAAGGCTGCGGGACAGGCGCTGGCCGAGAAACAGGCGGCGATGAAGCAGTTCAGCGCGGACCCGAATCCCGTGGATGACTTTGCGAAGGCGCCGCAAATGATTGCCGTGGAGCCGACGGCTTCGCTGAAAATCGACGAAGCGGCGTGGAAGAAAACGCTGGAGGATTTGACGAGTCTGTACAAACAGTATCCCGACGTGCAGTCGGTGACGGCGTCGGCGAGGTTTTCGGCGATCAACGAGTACCTGGTGAATACCGAAGGAACCGTCACGCGGAGCGGAAAGACAACGTATAGCGTGCAATTGAGCGGCTCGGCACAGGCGGACGACGGAATGCGGCTGAGCCGGAGCCCGGCGTTTATGGTGGCGCGGGCGGAAGAATTGCCAACGCATAACGCGCTGATGGGCGAAGCGAAGAAGATGCTGGAAACAGTGGTGGCGCTGCGGCAAGCGCCGATCGTTGAGGAGGAATACCGCGGGCCGGTGCTGTTCGCGCCGGATGCGGCGGACGACATCGTGGCATCGTTGATCGGGCAGAACGTGCTGGGGCAAAAGCCGCAACTTGGAAAACCAAACCGGACGACGGGAGCATTCGCGACAAGCTACAAGACGCGCGTGCTGCCGAATTTTCTGTCGGTGGTGGACGATCCGACGCTGAAAGATTTTCAGGGAAAGAGCCTGGTGGGTAGTTACGCGGTGGACAGCGAAGGCGTGAAGGCCCAGGCCGTCAACACCATCGAGAACGGGATGCTGGCGAACTATCTGATAGGCCGGCAACCAATTCGTGACTTCGCCACCTCGAATGGTCACGGACGCGCCGCGCCGGGATCGTTTCCCGGGCCGAGCCTGGGCGTGCTGCTGGTGAAAAGCTCGGAGGCGCAATCGCCCGAGGAGCTGAAGAAAAAAATCATCCAAATGGTGACGGATCAGGGAAAGGCTTACGGCTATCGGGTGGAGACGCTCGGGCCGGGCAATTCGCCGCGGCTGCTTTATCGCGTGTATGCGAAAGATGGGCACGAAGAGTTGGTGCGAGGCGCGGTTTTCAGTGAACTCGATCTTCGCGCGCTGCGAAGCGATTTGATCGCTGTCGGCAACGATCCGCTAGTGAGCAATAGAGTCGGCGGTGCGCCGACGACGATTATCAGTCCGTCGCTGCTCTTCGGTGAGCTGGAAGTGAAGCGGGCGGATACCAGCAAGGACAAGCTGCCGGATTATCCGGCGCCGCCGTTGAAGAAGTGAGCAGTTTTCAGTTGTCGGTTGTCAGTTCTTAGTTTTTAGTTCTTAGTTCTCAGAGCTGGTTTCAAAGCCCTATTCAGCCGATTTAGAATCAATAAGTTCGATCGTCCAAAGGGAGGCTTTGAAATGGCTTGTAGTTCTTAACGAAGAGGGGGGTGAAGGCCGCCCCTGCGCATAGAATCTTATGCGGGGTAAATCTTACCGATGACGGCAGGGATGCCGACGGTACGCGTGGGGCTGGCTCGTCGCGGTTGGAATTTGGAATAAGGAGCCGGTATTAGAAGACTGGCTGGAGTACTCGTAAGAGATTATCACTTGGCACCCTACCCCCCTCCCCCCTGTTTTTCATAAGTGTTCATTCTAAAGGGAGTTAAAGTCCTTTGTTTTGATACACTTTTATAAGTGTTCATTCTAAAGGGACTTACGTTGCACCAAAATTGTGCAAAATGGGCTTCTTTCCCCTTGTTTTTCATAAGTGTTCATTCTAAAGGGTTTTAAGTTCTTTAGAATGAACACTTCTATAGCCTCTGTAAGTGTTGATTCTAAAGGGGCTTAGATTGCACCAAAATTGTGCAACTGTTCTGTCTGTTTGCTGTGGGGGGGATGGACGCTGGACCGAGGCTACGGGATTAACGACAGATATATCTAATGCTTAGGGTACCGGAGAAGGAGCAGTCTGTCAAGAGAAAAGAACAGCGGGTAGTGGGTCAGTTTCCGAGTGCGCCGTGATCCATGCGCAATCGCAAAGATGAGTAGCCGGACCACATCTCCAGTTAACCAACGATGTAGTCGAATGGTTTCGGTCGGGCGATTATCTTTTGGACACCAAGGGGCTTACATCCCGATCGAGATTTGGTGCATCCTAAGAGCAAGGCAAGAACTCTTCGGTAAGGGCGAGCGACAAAGCCCGTCCGGTCCCCACCAGCCCGCAAAATAGGAGGAGCAAATGAAACACTCGACTCTAATTCTGGCGGCAGTAATGGCGCTGGTTCTTGGCACCCCAGCCTTCGCTCAGCGAACGCACCCAAGCCCCGGTGGGCCGCCTTCGGGACACGGAAGCGGCAGCGGCCCCGGCATGAGCGGGTCTCATGAAGGTAACTCCACGGCGCACACCGCCATGTCGCACGCTTCGCCGAGCACTGTTCTGAGTCACAACACGGCCATCGCCGGCAAGATTCAGAAGCTAACGGGCCAGGACGCCCAGACGGCGTGCAGTGGCTTCAAGAACATCGGCCAGTGCGTTGCAGCAGCACACGTAGCGAAGAACCTGGACTTCCCCGGCGGCTTCGACGCGCTGAAGGCGAAAGTAACCGGCAGCGGCGCCGTGAGTCTCGGCAAGGCGATCGAAGGGTTCGCGCCTAACGCCGACGCGAAGGCCGAGGCCAAGAAGGCGAATAAGCAAGCCTCGGATGATCTTAAAGAGACTAGTTCCTGAACTCGATGCTCCTCGCGCAGGGCCTTCCACGGGGGCGAAATTCCTAGGTTCGCCCCCTTTTCCTTGTGCCCGATGTGCCAGGGCGACGCTTTTTATTAAGTTTCGGTCACGGCGCCAGTTGGACGACGCTGGGACCCCAAAAGGCTTTTACTTCCCGTTCGCTTTACAGGAGTCGAACTTGAATGCACTGATTCGTGTGCTCCAGTTAAACCTCCCGGTGGTCTTGTAGTATTCCTGCGTATACCAGAACGTGCAGTCATCGTTCGGGTCAAGCGCCATACTGCTGTAATCGCCCCAGCGCTTGAATGACCTCTCTTGGACTCCACCGCCGTTCACCAGGACGGTTGGGCCTGCCATCGTTCCAGCAGGATCGCTCGGCGCGCGTCCCACCAGGAATACGCTTGGATCCAATTCATGGCTGGAGGCGCTGAAGCCGAGCGCGATATTGCCCGCCTTGTCCGTGGCGATACTGCCCATCCAAAAATTGGTGTCGGGATCTACCACCGTGCCTTGCTGGAACACGGCCGGCGACGACCCCGGACTGCGAATTTCATACCATCGAACTCCCGCCAAGGCGCCGCCCTTGATGGTGTGATTGACCACTAAGGATTCGTGGTCACCGAAATTGCGGTAGGCCAGACGGAACATCAGGCGATCCCCAAGCCCGTCGACTCTTTCTCCCGGAGGCGGCTCGGGGATACACGCCAAAGCGATGGCCCGGGCGCAAATTTCTGTGAAGGGCGCCACCGGGATCAGGACCGGCCCGGTGAAGGTCGAGTTGGCCGGAGTCGTGAAATCCACGTGAAATTGGAAAATGTTGAGATCGCTGGAGTCGGCGATATCAACGAAGAAGTTGGGCTGGCCGGCCGGAGGCAACGTGCTCCCGTCGAGATCAGAGGGCAACAGGCTGGCGATGCTCGGCGGGTTCTGGAAGCAGATCTTGCTGGCGGAACTCCCGGCCAGCATGGCGGCGCGATCAAAGGCGCACGCTTGCGCTCCCAAGAATCTAAATGTCCCCCCAAAGGGGGCGAACGTGTTCGCCGTGTAATAGTAAGCGTCCGGCCAGACTCCGAATTTGGGATAGTCGGGGAGATTCGCTCCAAAATCGAATTCGTACCGGTTGTAACTGCCGGTGGCATCCGAGGTGGTGGAGACGGCAATGCATTGCTGGAAGTTGGTGAAGGTGCTGTTGAACTGTAATTGGCTTACGAGCCACCGGCCGGCCAACTGATCGTAGAGCACGACCGGGTCGCCGCCGTCGCCAGCTTCTTCGCACGGCCCGCCGAAACCCGACCAGACGGTGTGAATGAGCGCCGGCCCCAGTACCAGCGCGCCCGTCTTCTTGTCATACACCGCGTAGGTGACGTTGACGATCTGCACGAATTGCGTTGCTCCAACGGCGCCGTTCGTGTCGGGGGGCACAAAAGCGAAGCCAAGCAGATTGCGATTGTCGTTTGCGCTCTGTCCGTCAAAGTTCAGAATTGTGCTCACGCCCGACAGCGGAGCCGTGACCTGCTGAGCGAACGGGTCGGGTTGAGAGTTGGTGCGTGCCGGTCCGGTTGGCCGCGCCACGAGTGCCTGCCGGTCCGCGGCGGCACTCGCTTGGAACGATGGCCCCAGACTCCGCAGCGGAGGCGAAACATCGTGCTTCACCTCGCGGATTACAGTCGGATTGGCTTGTCCGGCTTGTGCCTGAGCAGAAGACGCCGATAAGAACCCGAGACAGGTTCCGAGCAGAAGCGGTGCTGAGAAACTTGCGAGAGCCTTACTCATCGGACTTCCTCCCACTGGCACGCTGCGGTGCAGTTGTGACTATCAAAATTAGAGCGACATCTGAAGCCCCTTTTATTTCGATGGAATGGGAACAATTCCCAAAAACTGCTGCTCGTCGTTCGTTGGATTCTTCCCCAGGTTGAAGTTGGAAAGAAACAAGAGGTACGCGTTCTGCTTACTGAGGGCCAGTCCAAAATAGTCCCCAATGAAAGTAAGGGAACCATTCGGACCGCCGGGATGAGCAAGCTGCCCGGTTGTTGTCCCTGGGTTCTGAGGATCCCATGTGGCCTGGGTCACCCGGGTGTTCGAGCCCAGGCGCTGAAGACCTCCATCGCCATCGCTGAAGAATTGGACCGAGGTGTTAATACAGAAATTCGTTCGGCCCTGGTCTTGGGGAAGAATGTTGGCGTCGCCGGTGGGACAAGGCAGCCGCCGGTCGTAAAACGCCACTGCGACCGTGCCATTCGGACCAGCGGCAACGGTGGGCTGGAACTGGTCGGTGCCGTCGTGGACCGTAGCGGCATCGTTGACAAAAATCGGTGCCGAAAAGGTCTGGCCCCCGTCAGTCGATTCGGTCAGTTGCACGTCAATCCCGTTGTCGCCCTGGACCTCGAGCGCCAACAACACATGGCCATTGGCCGGGTTGACAGCCATGTTGTAGGAAATGCCGTCGCGAAAAGTTGTGTTGGGAAGCGCAGCAGCGGTGACGAAGCGAAACTGCGCCGCCAATGTCGGGCCGGTGAAGGTTTGGCCGCCGTCGGTGGACTTCAGCAGCCAGACGTCAGACTCCGGCGAAAGGTGCGAAGGAAAGCTCCCATAGCTGATGTAGAGTGCGCCGTCAGGGCCGGTGCCCAGGAAAATGTACGTGTTAAAGGGCCCATCGTTATTGGCGAAGGAGATCCGCGCCGGCGTCGAAAAGTGCTCCCCGTGATCAACGGAGCGCGAGAACCAGAGTTCGGAGCTGAATCCGGCGAACAGCGTAAACCCGACATATACATTCCCAGCAAAGGGACTGTTTGGATTTGAGTCCGCGGTCATCCATTGCTTGTCGGCGGTCCGCCCGAGCCCGCTGGAGTTATAGATTGCCAGCGGCTTCCCCTTGTTCCCCATGTTCCAGGTAATGCCTCCGTCCGTCGATTTGACAACCGAAATGGCGCTGTTTGGGACCACGCCCCAGACCTGATTCCCCGCCGGGTTATATTTGAAGCTGTAGGGCAGCATCGTCCCATACACAATGCCGTTCGCATCAAAGGCCAAAATGGGGTCCGTATTATTGACCCAGCTAGCCGCCGGCGCGGATTGACAATCGAACCCGGGAATCACTTCGTTGCTCCAACTGCTGCCACCGTCAAACGATGCGTACGACCCTAGATGAAACAAGTAGAACAGCGGGTCAAAAAAGAATTTGGACGCGCCCACCAGGTGAGCCGGGTTCGATGGATCGACCGCGATCCACGATTCGCCGCGATGGTTGTTGTAAGGGGCGTCGAAGACGCAGCCGCCGTTGCTGTCATTAGCGCCGCCAACCGCCGCTGAACTTGCTTGTATGTTTGGAATTCCGTGGTTGCTTTTAGCGTAGGAGTCTGGCGCCGCGACCGAGGCATCGGGTGCCAAGAGCATCACCACGAGCAGCAATACGAAAATCAAGGTGTGCGAACGGGCCATGAGGAACCTCTTTCTTGCGCGGGGGGGTAGATGTATACCTCGATTGTTCGCGAAAATCAAGCGAATCACAGACGGCAAACGCGAGGACGGCGCGATTGCCGTCTCGAATCTGCTTCGCGCCGGTAACTTCGAGCTGACGTGCAGCGCTCAAGGCAGATTGGGAACGAGAAGTCGGCTCCACGTCAAATGAGCGCCGCTCACTTGGCGTGTAACGCGCTACCCGTAGAAGCGGCCTTACTCGGCATTTCGAGTCGAACCACGACCCGATAACTTCCGGATGGTCGGCAACTCGGAAAGTGGCCCACTTCCGAACAGTGAGAACCGGAGAACCTCAATAGAGAGTCTGATACGGGTGCTGCCGGAAATGGCACTTTCAAAATTCAATTGATTGGCGTCGAATGACACAATCAACTGTAAAACGCGATTAATGGCTGGCAGCTTGCTAAAAACGGGCGCATCACGGCTGCGGCTGCGAGCGTGGAGATGCGGCGCGACACGCGGGTGATTCCGGCGCAAGAAACCGTTGACGAATTGATGCAGAGAATCGAGACTTTAGCGTATGACTCTTAGAGAGAGACTGGAATGGCTGGGCCGGATGACGCTGCTGGTGTTCATACTGGCGTCGGCGGCGTTTCTGAGCGCGATCACGGCGATGCGCATTGCGATTCACGGGCGAGAAGTGACCATGCCCAATATTGTGGGCAAAAATGTTTCCGAAGCGAGCCAAATGTTGCAGTCGCGCGGGCTGGTGCTGCGCGTGGCGGACCGGATTTACAGCGACCAGCCCATTAACGTGGTGGTGCGGCAGACGCCGACGTCGGGGTTGCTGATGAAAGTGTCGCAGCAGGCGCACGTGGTGCTGAGCCTGGGGCAACGGCAATTGCAGATTCCGCTGCTGGAAGGCAATTCGCTGCGCGCTTCGCGAATCGAACTTCTGCGCGGGGGGCTGCAAGTTGGCGAAGTATCCGCGATAACGATGCAGGATCAGCCTGTGGATGCGGTGGTGATCCAGAATCCGAAGCCGGGGGCGGGGTCGGCGACGCCACGGGTGGACGTGCTGGTTTCACAAGGGCCACATGAGACCGCCTACGTGATGCCGCACCTGACCGGGTTGAATGAGATGGACGCGCAGCACCGGCTGGACGTGGCGCAGATGCGCCGCAAGGTCAATTATGTGACGGCACCGCAATGGCCGCACGGCGCGGTGATTGACCAGTCGCCGATGAGCGGAACGAGGATAGCGGCTTCCTCCACGATCGAGCTTACCGTCGCGAATTGAAAGATCAACATCGGATCGCCCTGCTGCCGGCAAGGATGCCGGCGCTACGAGTGCCGGCGATGAGAATGGTTCCCTGCACTTCCTCTTGAGTGTGTCTCTCAGGCCACCCGCGCGCAGCACGATGATTTTGCGAGTTACTTTGTTGCGTCCTTTTTGTGTAGGGTGGTGCACATCGTGAGCGCGGTGTTGGGATCGACGGCGCTATCGCCCTCTTCGACAAATTGGATGATGCCCTGCTTGTCGACGACGATGTTGGCGCGCAGAGCCCACTCATAGGTCTCGTTTTGGACGTCATAACCTTTCAGGATGCCGTAGGTCTTGAGCATCTTGCGGTTCATGTCGCTGAGGAGCGGGAAGGTGATGCCGATTTGCTTGGCGAACGCGGCGTTGGCAGCGGGACTATCCAAACTCACACCGAAAACTTCCGTATCCGAGGTGTCAATCTTACCGGAGGCGATTCCAGCCTGGACCGCCTGAAGTTGTTTCGTTCAACCACCGGTGAAGGCCAGGACGTAGACGGCGAGAAAGACGTTTTTCTTGGCGCGGTAGTCGCTGAGCTTCACGGTTTTCCACTGGTCGCTGAGAAGGGTGAAATCAGGGGCCGTGTCGCCGGCCTTGAGTGTAAGCTTGGCGACTTGTGACTTCTCGGCTTGTGGAGCAGCGGGAGCTGCCGCGAGTGCAGCCGCAACCACGAGCCCGAGAGCGATCGTGTGTTTCATTGAGAATCCCCCATCTGAACTGGGATACGAGTGGCAGCAGGAGCTTACACCCTGCCATTCGTCCAATACCACCGGAATGCCGAAAATATTCCATACTCCTTGTGCAGGGGAAATCGAGGGAGCTTCAGTGGTCCAAGCCGCGCATCAAAGGGTGGCAAGAGGTCGAAGGCAAACCTTTGTGCAGCGAGGCGGCATCACAAAGAGGGGGTGTGTGGATGGGAGCTGGCCGGAGGGACAAAGTAGTTGTTCGGCCTGGCCTTTCGTTCAGGTTATAATCAGCCGTTCCAAACCGTGGGGTCAGGAAGCGCCCAAGGCTTCGGCAGACCGCGGCGGGGAATCACAGATTCGAGAGAGAGGTGAAGTTTGCGTCGTACTTCCTTCCTGGCGACCGTAAGACGGTCGACCTTCCTGGCAACCGTAAGACGGTCGACCTTCCTGGCAACCGTAAGACGGTCGACCTTCCTGGCAACCGCAAAGCGGTTGACTCTATTGGTGATGACCGGACTGTTTCTGCTGAGCGCCACGCAGTGCGATGCTCAAATCTTCCATAAAAAGAAAAGGGTCAATAAATCGACGAGCGCGGAGAATACCGCGGAGCCCGACAAGATTCTGTATGACAAGGCGATGGTCGACGTCAAGCACGGGCGGCATGAGGTGGGCCGGCTAAACCTGCAGACGCTCATCAACACCTATCCGGACAGCGAATATCTTGCCAAGGCCAAGCTGGCCATCGCCGATTCGTTCTATAGAGAGGGCGGAACGGCGAATCTGACGCAGGCTGTCCAGGCGTACAAGGATTTCGACATTTTCTTCCCCATGTTGCCTGAAGCGGCCTACGCGCAGTTGCAGGTGGCGATGACGCACTACAAGCAGATGGAGAAGCCGGACCGCGACCGCACGCACGTCCGCGCGGCTGAGGATGAATTCCAAACGTTCCTGTCAAAATACCCGAATGATCCACTGGCGCCGAAGGCGGAACAACGTCTGCGCGAAGTGCAGGAACTGCTGGCGGAAGGCGACTTCCGCATTGGTTACTACTATTTCGTGAAGGAAGACAAGAAGGCCGCGGAATCGAGGCTGAGATCGATCGTAAACCGCTACCCCCTTTACAGCAAGTCCGACCAGGCTCTGTGGATGCTCGGGAACATATGGCAATCTACCGAAAAAAAAGAGATTGCCGTTCCATATTACGCTCGGATCGTCCGCAATTATCCACTGTCGCCGCTGGTTCCGAATGCAAAGAGCCGGTTGAAGGCACTCGGAGCGCCGGTGCCGCAAGCCGATCCACAGGCCGTGGCCTGGATGACGGCGGAACAGAATGCGCCGCGGCCGCGTGAAGCGTTCATCATGAAACCGCTGGCACTGATTCATACCGGCCCGGGACAGGAGTTGCGGGCGGCGGCCACAAACGGAAAGCCGACGATGACTCCGGAGTCAGAAGGCGAAGCGGGAATTAGTGTTTTGACTGGCGGGAACCAATCGCGACTCGGCGGCGCTGGAACGGGAATCGTGGCCACGATAACGCCGGGAGGCGCCAGCGGGACAACGGGCGGGGCGGAAAGTGTGGCTCCAGCGGCAGAGGGAAGCGAAACGAATTCTGCGGCGCAACCGGATCCAAACGCGCCACCGGCGGCGGAGAATTCCGCGGGTGGTACGACGACGGCAGCGGGAACTGCTGATGCCGCGCCCAAGTCCGATGCAACGCCAGCCGCTGCGGGTCAGGCTAGTGATGCAGCCAAGACGGATGCCTCGACGGCGCAAGACGGAACGCAAAATGGAACCAACGGGGACAGCAAGAAAGAGTCAACCAGCAAGAAAAAGAAGGGCCTAAGAAAAATCGTCCCCTGGTAAGTTTTTGCGGCAGGGCGAAGATCAGGAGAAACACCACGGGGTACGGCCAGACGGGGCCGTATCCCGTGTACTTTTTAGGTCCAATGGGCAGTCGGGAGCGGCCAAGACCGTAGTATTCACTTCCGACACACACATGCCCTGTTGAGATTGACGCGCACTTCAACGGGTGCTCCAATACTCTGGAGCAGGTCATTCGGCATGGCCGCACGCTGAGCGCGGCACACGCAGGTAGAGTATCGTCGGAGGACGTTTGGTGGCCAAGATTCTGGTTGCGGACGACAACAGCAACATCCAGAAGATGGTGGGGCTCGCCCTGAAGGATCAGGGTATCGACGTCGTTGCCGTTGGCAATGGCGAAGCGGCGGTGCGGAAGATTTCCGATATTCGCCCCGACCTGGTGCTTGCCGACGTATTCATGCCGGTCCGGAACGGGTATGAAGTTTGCCAGTATGTGAAGTCTGACCCCTCGTTAGCGCATATCCCGGTGATACTGCTGGTGGGCGCGTTCGATCCACTGGATGAGCAAGAAGCGCAGCGAGTCGGAGCAGATGGCGTACTGAAGAAGCCGTTTGTTCCACCGGATCCCCTGATATCGATGGTGAAGTCCGCGCTGCAACGCGCGGGAGTGGCTCACGGGAACGCGAGCGCCGCGAAAACTCCAGAACCAGAGGCTTTGAAGGCCTCAGACCTC
>WNFI01417094.1_pt1 | contig 12989 bp, 12 predicted proteins | sample 5400471 | NCBI WGS metagenome assembly WNFI01 (sample SAMN13153348, study PRJNA577476) | soil metagenome | isolation source: 100 cm saprolite on Douglas fir-dominated hillslope | place: USA:California | collected 2013-09-17
AGACTCCTTAATAGGGTTAGCCGCGGGAAGAATTTATTGGTGTCGGTCAACCAGGAATAGGACGCACCGCGATTCCCTACCTCGGTCTGTGTAAGAACGCCAGTCGGTCGAACGTTCATTTGTCAAAGAGACATATGCAGTTCCCATCAAGACCGTTCCACGCTTCACCGCCGAACAATATGTAGGCAAGCCGTCACTGCTCCGCTGGCAGTCTCGGCTTTCCAGTTTAGCTCCGTGAGGTGGGCCCGGTGAGGCGACGATCGTTTTGCCGGGCTCCTTTCGTTTACGTCAAACGGTCTTCTTTTCAACCATCAAGGAACCAATTGGTAAACGGCTATCGAACTACAATTGTCAGAGCGGCCTGCTCCCAAGGTCATAAGCGGGCTGTTCTGTGTTCATACTAGCAACACGGCCCGGCGTAGCGGCGGCGCGCTTAAAAATCGCGCCCTCGGGGGCCAGGCTGCCGGTCAGCGCGATCAACCCGCCGACCGAGGAAATCGGCTGATCGAAGGGACGAATGATGTTATGATCCACCCACTCCCGCGGCGCCTTAAGTCGCTCGCCCAGAGTGACGCCATCGACTCCGATGCAGCCGAGGTGGAGCAGCGGCCGCAATTCGCGCAGCAGTGCACCAAATCCCCCGGCGGCATAGAAATCCTCCATATACCCCTCGCCGACCGGCTTCAGGTCAACTAGAACCGGAGTTTCATCCGAGAGCTCGTTGAGGCGTGCCATGGGGATACGGATGCCCAGCCTCCCAGCAATGGCAGTTAAATGAATGACGGCATTGGTCGAACCGCCCAAAGCCATCAGCAGGCGGAAGGCGTTCTCAACCGATTGGTTTGTGATCACTTGCGACGGCGTGATCGGGTGGTGGGCCAGGCGGACCTCCTTCTTGCCTGATTCTTCTGCGGCGACCAGGCGAGCGGAATTGACCGCCGGGATAGCCGCCGTGCCGGGCAGCGACATTCCTAAGGCCTCCGCGATGCAGGCCATCGTGCTCGCTGTGCCCATGACCGCACAGGTCCCCGCGGTCACCGATAGCCGTCCCTCGATCTCCGATATTTCCGCTTGGTCGATCTCACCGACCCTATAATTGGCCCAGAAGCGGCGGCAATCGGTGCAGGCACCCAACCGCTCGCCATGATAGCGTCCAGTCATCATTGGCCCGGTCACCACCTGTACGGCCGGCTTGTCGCATTCGCCAATTAGCACCACCGCGTCCATCGGCTGGGCGCGGATCATCTCCTCGACATCCATCGACATCAGATTGCGGAACATCATGCTGGTCGGGCTTAAGAAGACTTCGCCTAGCGAGATGGTCGGGAACGGCAGCGGTAGACCGCCGGCCGCAAGCACGCCCCGTGACACAGCTTCTGTCAGCTCTGGCATGTAACGGTGACAGTTGTTGAACCCGCTTGGGGAAATCGCGATGCCGGCTACTGGCTTATTGAGCAGTTCCTTGGACATGCCCATTGACCGCGCGAACGAACGGCGCAGGTAGCGAGCGAAGTCGCGGTCGCCGTAATTGGTAGTGCCGCCGTCAAAGCCGAGGGGCTGTGACATATCACGATCTTCGAAATTAATTTTCAGCTTTGGTCTCGTTCCTGCAGACGGCGAGTAGTCCCCGAAAGGGTTCTTTGAATCAATTCAGAGCGTCGATATCGGCCCGGAGGGCAAATTCCGAGGATCGCAGGGTAACAAGACGTGCCGCAATACACTAAGCTGTTTCCTATCATGATTTTGGGGATTCACTAGCCATGAGTGATTAGCTAGTAACTCCGGCGCCGAGACCATTAGGCTAACTTCATTTAACATTGGTGATTGCTTTGGACCTGGTCAGAGTGAGCACGTTCGACTGGAACCCGCGCCATTGTTTTTATCTGATTCGCCTGCTTGGGCGGAGGATAGGTCGCTCGCTTCTGCATCGGAAGGCTGCTCACCCAACCGACTCCGCTGCAGGGTTAGTAAGTCAATCCAACTCAGTTCAAATTTATCAACATCAGCGAGATCACCTGTTTCTTGAGCGATTAACAGCCGCGACGATATCGCGAGATGCTCACGCATTGCCTTGGCCGCGCCCGTGGGATCGCGTTTAACGATCTGCTCATAAATTCGCTGATGATCATCACCGATCTCATTCAGTGCCCGTGTTTTCGGCACTGCAGTCAGACCACGCATCATCTGTAAATCGCGCAGGCTGTCGACAAAGTCAGCAAGCCGCCGATTACCTGAGGCCCGCATAATGACTCGATGAAAGCGAGTGTCCAGCTCAAGATGCTCTCTCGTGCTGGCACCGTGAATCTTCTTACGAAAGGCATCCAAAGCCGATCGCAGTTGACGAAGTTCGGCGGTGCCGATCAGCTGAGTCGCGCGATAGGTAGCTGGAACTTCGAGAAGAAGCCGCAACGAAAATACTTGCTCCAGATCGTGCATGGTCGTCTCCAGAACACGGGCACCTCGGTTTCTTTCGAAGCGAACCATGCCCTGATCGGCCAACTTGAGCAGTGCCTCGCGGACGGGCGTCCTCGATACTTTTAGATGACTAGCTAACTTCTGGACAGATTGTAATGACCCGGGCGCAAGATCGCCTAGGACGATTGCATCACGAATAGATTCGTAGACCTTTCCAGCAAGAGTGTCTCGGTTTTGAGAGATTTCTTTCACATTCGGGAGGGATTTCTTTCAACTGTCAGATTCGCGACCGTATCACAAGCTGGACCGTTTCGTTTGCCTTTGAATGGTCTCGCTTGCAAACCGATCGCCCCCAATCAGATAGCATTTGACATGTAGAATGTTACATGCGACGCTCGCTTCCGTCAATACCCAAGGCCCGCCCTCCATTCCGGCCGACGGTCTCATTCTCAAGGAGATAAAATGGAAAAATGCCGCTTACTCACTATTCCCAAAGGCCTCGGCAAGATTGTGCCGGTTAGTGTTATTGCCAGCGTTTGCGTCGCTGCCACTGTGACTGTGGCGGCGGACAAGCCTTACACGCTCGGCATTTCAATGCCGTTCCTCGGGAACTCATTCATGGTGGTCCAAGCAAATCTGCTAACCGACGGTGCAAAAAAGGCGGAGGTCAAGGCACTGCCAGCCACCAACGCCGATCGAGATCCCGGCAAACAGATTACCGACTTTCATAACCTGATTGGCCTGGGTGCCGGCGGTATCATCGTCGTCGCCACTGATAGTGAGGCTATCATTCCCGCACTCAACTTCGCCGCCAGCAAAAACGTGCCGGTCGTGTCAGTCGATATCGGGCCGGCCGGTGGTAAAGCAGCGATGATCGTTCGAGCCAACAACTATAAGATGGGTGAGGACGCGGGCATGGCAACCGGCAAGGCACTCAACGGTAAGGGATCTGTATTGTCTCTTATGGGCGACCTCGCGACCGTCAACGGTCGTGATCGATCGGCAGGTTTTCGGGACTGCCTGGCGAAAAACTTCCCTGGCATTAAGCTCATTGAGAAGCCGACTTACTGGAAATCAGACGTTGCGACGTCGGTCACGCAAACCATCGTAACCGCTACACCCGATCTTGGAGCGATCTACATGCAAACCGATGCAGGTATGATCGCAGGCGTATTGAATGTACTCAAGAACGCCGGCAAATTGACGCAGGTGGGCGAGCCTAACCACGTTTTTCTCGTCGGCATTGACGGCTCACCGCAAGCGTTGCAGGCCATCCGCGACGGCTGGCTTGATCTTTCGATCTCACAGCCGCTGGACCTGTATGTAAAATACGGACTCGAATACTTACAGGGCGCGGTAAACGGGAAAACCTATGCGCCAGGGCCGACGGACCACAACAGTCAAGTGGTGATGTTCAACGGCAACCCGATGGACCTCTTGCCAGCTCCCCTTGTCACGAGCAGCAATGTGGAGGACAAGAACCTTTGGGGCAACCAAGTCAAGCAGTAATCAGGTGGCCGCCAATCAACCCACTACCGTTCGCGGCACGGCCCCGGAGCTTGACGCCATGCTGGACAGATCGGCTATTCATATTGATTCAGCTCCCACAGTTGCGGAAGCCATCGATCTTTCAAAGCGGTTCGGTGCTAGCCAGGCTATCCGCGATGTTTCTCTGACCATATCTGCGGGCGAATCACGAGCGCTCGTCGGCCGAAACGGCGCCGGCAAATCGACCTTGGTGGCGATGCTGACCGGCATGATTGCACCGGACTCGGGACGTATTCGTCTGGCGGGACAAGACGCCCCCGGAATTAATGACCCACAGAAGTGGCGTGATCGCGTCGCATGTGTCTATCAAAGGTCGACGCTCATTCCCGATCTTACCGTCGCTGAAAACCTATTTCTGAACTCCCATCCCACGCGGACTTCGGGATGGATCAATTGGTCCAGGCTCCGACGCGAAGCCAAGAGAGTTCTGGAAGAATGGGGCCTCGAAGTCGACGTGAACGAAGAGGCAGGGACGCTTTCGGTAGAAAATAGGCATGTTGTCGAGATCGCGAGAGCACTTCGCCAGGGAACCCGTTTTATCATCCTCGATGAGCCGACCGCGGAACTGGAGGGCCGTGAAGCATCACGCTTGTTTGCGCGGATCATGCATTTGCAAAAAAGCGGCGTCGCCTTTCTCTATATCTCTCACTATCTCGAAGAGATCTACGAGATCTGCGACAGTGCCACGGTATTGCGCGATGGCGAGGTGGTCGCCAGCGGACCGCTCGCAGAAATGCCAAAGGAACGGATTGTTAGCGCCATGGTTGGCGACATCGGCAGAAGCAAAAGCGACTGGCGGTCAAGCGCCGCCGCTAGTACCTCCTCACCGCCTTGTCTAGAGGTCCGCAATTTGAGCTTTCATGGACTGCTTCAGAACGTCAGTTTCACTGTCTCGGCTGGCGAGTGCGTCGGCTTAGCGGGCTTGCTCGGGTCCGGCAAAGAGGTGGTCGGTGACGTCATCGCCGGGTTGGTCCGTCCTTCCGCAGGCGAAATCTTGGTTGGCGGCTGCCGGTTGCCCTTTGGGCAGGTGTCCGCGGCCCAGAGCTTAGGTATTGGATACGTCCCGCGTGATCGTCGCGCCCGTGGTCTTCTTCCGCAACTATCCGTGGCTGAAAATATCACAGTAACGATCGCGAAAAAGTTGGGGTTTGCGGGCTTGATCTTGCCTCGCGAGCGGGATCGCCACGCCACGGAACTGGTCCAATCGCTGGAGATAGTCGCCTCATCGCTCGAACAGCCCATTTCTCAGCTAAGCGGTGGTAACCAACAAAAAACCGTACTCGGGCGGGCTCTCGCTGCTGCACCAAAGCTGCTCGTGCTAGCCCATCCAACGCAGGGTGTGGATATTGCATCCAAAGAGGCACTGTTCGGCATCATCGATAAGGCGCGGACAGGAGGAACGGCGGTACTGATTGTGTCCGACGATCTCGACGAGCTAATCGTTTGCAGTCGGGTATTAGTGCTATTTAAGGGTAAACTGCGGACCGAGTTAGGCGCTCCTTGGGAGGATGAGACGTTAGTAGCGGCAATTGAGGGAGTATAACATGTCAACTAGTGCTAAAATAAGAGGGTCTTCTCGTTTGTCTGGCCAGGTGTGGCGACCGCTCGCTGGTAGCTTGCGCGAACTGACCTTGGTGCCAGTCATCGCGCTCTGCATTCTGATTGGCGCTTTTATTAGCGACGCTTTCCTCACTACCGGCAACTTTCTCAATATACTCGAGCAATCCTCTGAGCTTTCGATTCTGGTCATTGCCGAATCAATCATTGTCATAGCTGGTAAATTCGATCTATCGCTCGAATCGATTGTTGGTGTGGCTCCTATGATGGGCGCCTGGCTGATGGTAAAGAGCACCAGCGAAGGTGGTTCAGGCCTGGGACTTAATCCCTATCTCGCGATCTTAGTGGTAATTGGCACGGGCATGTTGGTTGGTGCTATAAACGGCTTTTTTGTCGTTAAAATGCGATTGAATGCTTTCATTACTACCTTGGCAATGCTGATTCTTCTCCGCGGCATTACGATGGGGATGACCAATGGACGCACTTTATATAGTTTGCCACCGGAATACCTCTATCTGGGGAGCGCGCGATGCCTTGGGGTGCCAATTTCGATTTGGTTAGCCGGATTTCTGTATTTATTTTTCGGCCTTTTTCTTCGCTATCACCGGTTGGGCCGAGCGATTTATGCCATTGGCGGAAATCCCGCAGCGGCGCGTGTAGCAGGCATCAACGTCGATCGAGTAACATGGGGAACATATATCCTTGGAGGGGTGCTGGCCGCAATCGCTGGACTGATGTTCACCGGCCGTATTGCATCGGTTGTCACCAACCAGGGATCGAACATGATTTTTTATGTATTTGCGGCCGCCGTGATCGGTGGCGTAAGCCTAAATGGAGGACGTGGTCGTCTTCTCGGAGCACTAACAGGAGTACTGCTACTTGGTATTCTGCAAAACATTTTGACACTTTCTCAGATTCCGGCCTTTTGGATCGACGCCGCATACGGCGCTATCATTTTGTTTGCGCTAATCCTGTCATGGGCAACGAGCAAAAAGACCGAGGAACTGTGAGCTGCGCGTAAGGATCAACAGATGCCTGGCAGGCATGGATTACTGCCCCTAGATCGGGATACCTGCCTTCGCCTATTACCCTCGGCGCATCGACGGTCGTACTATTCACAAATAACTAGTCCGCAAGTGATTAGCCATAGAAACACCGCTCAGAACACTAATTGAAGACCAAAACTGTCGAAAAAAAACCATCAACATGTGCACATCATTTCTCGTCGATGAGACTACTAAGACTAAGATCGCCGCATATAGCGCCAAGTTTAGGCAGGTGACAACAAGCCCGTTTGGCACCGATGACCAGATTGGAATGCTTAATCTGATTGACGCATCAACACGCCAAGCGATCCTCAGCAGGGCTGATGCGGGAAAGGTGTTTGATCTCGCAGTTGATCACTTCATCGGCATGCCGGGTTGGATTGCGGCCAATGATCCGGGGTTTCAGATCTGGATGACGCATACTCCGCGTGGAGAGGAACTCGCAGACGTGATGAAAGTCGGGCTTGATCACAATAAGCTGGTTTCCTACTCAGGCGACGCCATCTCCATGTACACGCACTGCGGCACCCATGTCGATGCGCTCAACCACTTCGGGTACCATGGGAAGATTTTCAACAATTTCGCAGCTCAGGATCATCTCGGTAGCCGTCACTGGAATGTGAGCGGTGTGGATAAACACCCGCCCGTGATCGCTAGAGGGATTCTTCTGGACATCGCCGGCCTCCACGGCGTCGACATGCTGCCTCCAAGCTACGGCATTGGTGCAGAGGATCTCGAGGGATGTCTTAAGCATCAACACACAGAATTGCGAGCTGGTGATGTTGTGATGATCCGAACCGGGCGCATGCGTGCGTGGCCCGATGCGGCTGCCTACATGACGAATCCGCCGGGCCTGAACCGTGCCGGTGCAGAATTCCTCGCGAAGGGAGGGGCCATTACGATCGGAGCCGATAACCACTGCGTCGAGCAGGCGCCGTCCGCGGACCCAGAGAACTGGCAGGTAGTGCACACCTATCTATTTGCGGAAGCTGGTATACCGATCATGGAGATCGTAAACCTTGAAGAATTGGCGCAGGAGAAGATCTATGAATATGCCTTTTTTGGCGCATGCATTAAACTGCGCGGCGCGACCGGCTCACCGATGCGCCCGGTTGCAATGCCACTGAAGGACTAGCCTGTCGGCTCTGCGACGCTCCAGGCGGCGGCTGATTGTCGGCTCAGGCGACGACAATGAATTCGGATCGTCGCCGCTGGCGAGCTCGTTGCGTCGAACTGACACCAATAGCTAACATGAAGGAAACCAAAATTGCGGTGGCTCAAATGGGTAGTGTCCTCGGAGACGTGAGGGCCAACCTGGCTAGGGTCAGGCATTGGATCAAACTGGCTGCGGAGGATGGGATTTCTCTAACCGTTTTCCCAGAGTGCATCCTCTCCGGTTACATTTTTAGGGATCGGAAGGAGCTTTCGGCTTCAGCGGTGCGAGCGGATGGGCCGGAACTGGCGGAAATCGAAGGCTGGTGCAAGTCCTACAATACAACCGTTATTGTGGGCTACTGTGAATTGGCCCCTGATGGTCTCTTCAATTCGGCAGCCGTCATCGGCCCGCAGGGCACGATCGGCACGCATCGCAAGCGCCATCTGCCATTTATCGGTGCGGACCGCTTCATGGACGAGCCACCAGGCACCAAGCCAGCTATTTTCAACACTTCCATTGGACCTGTCGGAGTTGGTATCTGCTACGAAATCAGATTTCCAGAGGTATTCCGCACTTTAGCATTGGCGGGAGCAGAAATCATCGCGCTGCCGACGAACTGGCCGGAGCAGTCAGAAATTCTAGCCACTCATTTTACTCGGGTCAGAGCGGCGGAGAACTTTGTCTACGTTCTCGCAGCGAACCGCTATGACACCGAAAGAGATGTTCGGTTTCTTGGCGCAAGCCAGATCGTGGACCCGACTGGTCACGTCCGCGCACATGCTGAGCGCAAGGAAGGCCTCTTTAGTGCAGCGTTCGATCGTCAACTTGCGCGAAATAAGCGAATTGTCTTTCGCGAGGGGGAGTTCGAAGTGTCGCCGTGGCGGGATCGGCGCCCGCAGACTTACTGCCTTGATTAAAATCACCAACGCAGTGCGGTGAAATCGATGTGAATACTAACATGAAAATATCCACAGTTTCCGCAGAAACCGTGCGGATCCCGGTGAGCGAGCCGACTCGGATGTCGACCCGGCTATTAAACCAGCGCGATTACTTGGTCGTGACGATCGAGGCAGATGGTTGCGCTGAAACCGGCATCGGCTATGTGTATGCCGGAACGAGTGGTGGATCACTTCTCAAAGCCGCCACTTCTACCCTGCTTGCTCCAATCCTCGTGGGCCGAGACGCTACCGCTATTCTTGATTTGTGGGACAGGATGTATCAGGAAACGCTTCTGGTTGGTCGACGCGGACTCCTTCTCCGCGCGATGTCCGCAGTTGATATCGCTCTTTGGGACTTGGCGGCGAAGCGCGCAGGCCTTCCGCTTGCCGTTATGCTCGGCGGTAGCGTCCGGAACGTACCTGCATACGCCTCAGGCGGCTATTACAGACCAAAGGCAGGAGCATGGGAAAAGGCCGTCGCCGAGGAGATCAAGCAAAATCAAGCGCTTGGATTTCGAGATCACAAGATCAAGGTTGGCGGACTGAGCATTAAGGAGGATGCGGCACGAGTCGAAGCTGCTGCTGCGACAATAGGCCCGCACGGTCGCTTAGCCCTTGACGCGAACAATGCCTACAAAAGCGTTGCCGAAGCGATCTCGGCTATTCGAGCGTTCGAAAAGGCGGCTGGAGACCATGGACTATGGTGGGTTGAGGAACCGCTTTCCCCTGATGATATCGAAGGACATTGCCAGATTGCGCGCGTAGTGGAAACAGCAATCGCCACAGGAGAACTCCTTCAGACGCGATGGGAATTCCGACAGCTTATCGAACGACAGGCAGCAGACATCATCCAGCCTGATGCCGGCGTGTTAGGAGGCATCAGCGAGTGGACGCGAGTCGTTCGACTCGCTGAGACCTTTGGCATTCCAATAGCGCCCCACTGGCACGCCAATCTTCACGCCCATCTTGCAGCGGCGTCGCAGAACTGTCTGGCGGTAGAGCATTTTATCTTAGAGAAGGATATCTACAATTTCGAGCGGCTGTTGACCGCCGCCACGCGCCTTAAATACAAAGATGGAGTTGTGGAGATCCCCAACCGGACCGGCATCGGTATAGAGTTCGACCAGGACCGCTTAAAGGAATATCGCCTTGTCGATTGAGAATGCGTTTCTGCGATTCTGGTACTAGCCATCAGAGTAAGTTCTTCTCCAATTGGCCGTGCAACACTGACGAACAGAACAGAGGACGTTAATGACTCCTTCAGCACTGGAAGCCCCCGATTTTACTCGCCGTTACCTCAATCTCGCTGATTCGCGCTTTGGAGCCGAGGCATTGTCGGCCAGTGACGAATTCTTCGGACCAAAGGAACGCATGTTGAATTCTGAACCGGCGATCTTTGTCCCGGGCAAATATGACGAACTCGGCAAATGGATGGACGGCTGGGAGACACGCCGGAAACGCGCGAGCGGACATGATTGGTGCATCGTACGGCTCGGCTGGACCGGTATCATCAAAGGTGTTGACTTCGACACCAGTCACTTCACCGGCAATTATCCAGTAGCCGCTTCAATCGACGCCTGCCTTTCAATGGACTCGAACGTTTCACCTTCGGCTGCATGGAACGAACTTCTTCCTGCAACTAACCTGAAAGGCGATTCGCATCACTTCCTTCCGATAATGGGAGACCGGGTATGTAGCCATGTTCGTTTAAACATTTACCCTGATGGCGGAATCGCCCGGTTGCGGGTTTACGGCCAGCCGCTGCGCGATTGGAAATCCTGTGATCGGAAAGTCCTGTATGACCTGGGAGCATTGGAAAATGGTGGGTATGTGGTCGCGGCTAACAACCAGCACTTCGGAGCAGCGGCCAATTTGCTAATGCCTGGCCGTGGAACTAGCGAGGCCGATGGATGGGAAACACGACGGCGGCGGGAACCTGGCAATGATTGGTGTATTATCGCGCTCGGGCGGCTAGGCATAGTCAAAAGAGTCGAAGTAGATACGGCGCACTTTAAAGGAAACTATCCAGATCGCTGCTCGATTCAGGCAGCACAGGTGATTGGCGGGAGCGATGATTCGCTTCTTCCGCAATCCATGTTCTGGCCGACCCTGCTTGCCGAACAGAAGCTTGAGTCGGATCGGCAACACTTTTTCACAGGTGAGCTCGCGGAAGTAGGACCGGTCAGCCACATCCGGTTTAACATTATTCCAGATGGAGGCGTTTCTCGGTTGCGTTTATGGAGCGAGTTGAGTTGAGGAAAAGCTCGGCCACAATCCAAAACGAGACTGGGACCCGGGATAATCAAGACCCTCCCTCATGCTCTGTGAACAACACTGAACTCCGGGTGAAGCTTGCGAGCTCCCAGGCCTCGAACTCAAAAATAAGTACGCTTACTATGACTAAAACACAGTTGAAAGGAATTATTGCGCCGCTCGTTACCGCGTTTCAGCAGGACCGTTCAGTCGATTTCGACCGGTCGATCGCTCACGCCCACTGGCTGGTAGAACATGGTTGTGATGGCTTGGCGGTTTTTGGAACTACATCTGAAGCAAACTCGCTTTCGCTTTTGGAACGAAAGCGTCTCCTGGAAGCGATCGTTAATTCGGGAATTAGTCCCGCCCGTTTGTTAGTAGGAAATGGATCTTGTGCAGTTCCGGATGCAGTCGAACTGGCTAAGCACGCCTTACAGATCGGCTGTGGCAATGTCCTGATGTTGCCTCCATTTTATTATAAGAGTGTTTCCGTAGAAGGACTTTTTGATTTCTTCGCCGAGTTCATTGATCGCGCCGGCGATCCGCGTCTACAAGTCTACCTCTACCATATCCCGCCGGTTGCCCAGGTGGGGTTTCCATTCGCTCTGATTGAAAAGCTAAGGTCACGATTTAGTAACGTAATCGCCGGCATCAAGGATAGCTCCGGTGACTTCGAGAACACACGCCGGTTGATAGCCGAATTCAGTGATTTCCAGGTTTTTCCTGGGAGTGAAGCCTTTCTCTTAGCGGCGCTTCGTTTGGGCGCAACAGGTTGCATTTCTGCGACGGCAAATGTTAACGCCGAAAGCATGCAGCAGCTCTTCCAAAACTGGCACACTGCCGAGGCTGACGAAATGCAGTCCACTCTGAATTGTGTACGCCAAACGTTTCAGCGCTACCCGATGATCGCCGCCCTAAAGGCTGTTCTGTCCATTGCCAATAATGACGAGAACTGGCGTACTGTGCGGGCGCCGCTTTCTCAGCTAAGCGACGCGGATACACAGATTCTCCTCCGCGACCTTGAAGGGCTGGCGTTTAAGCTACCCAGGCTCTAACTAAGAAAATCACTTGGACGAGCAAAGCAAGTGAGAACGCTGGCCATAGCATCTACAGAGAGAATTACGTCGAGTCTTTACCCCTGGCGCATTTGAAAAGAAAGTTCACGAACCATTGGAGATCAGCACGGATGGGCGCGCGCTGCACTTCAATGATTGAGCAAAATACCGAAAGCGCACCGAAATGCACGCTTTCCTCAAAAGTACCAGTTACCGAAAACTTCGATAAACAGCGTGACTAGTCTAACTATCTGGACAAATGCCCGGCTCACCGAACAAGGCATAGGCGTTCTCGCCGGAGCTACTCGATCCCACCGTCTGATTTTTGATCAACAGTCTTCCGAGGTCACGGCTAACGCCCGCAGAAAGGCTCAGGAAGCTGAAATCGTGTTTGGTCAACCGGACCCCAAGGATTTGGTCGCTTCGTCGAAACTCCGTTGGGTGCACATCTCCACAGCCGGGTATTCCCAGTATGACACTCCCGATTTGCGTGTGGCGCTCGCTGCACGAGACATTCCGCTTACCAAAAGCTCTGCTGTTTTTTCCGAACCGTGCGCCCAACACATAATGGCGTGTCTGCTTGCAGACGCACGACAATTCTGTCAGGCATATGACCAACAGCTGAATCATCGTGCGTGGCCGCAATTCCAATTGCGGAATAACTGCCAGCTGCTAGAGAATCAGACCATCCTGATTGTCGGTTTCGGAACAATTGGCCACCGTCTAGCGGAGCTGCTCGCCCCTTATCCTGTTCGATTACTCGGGTTCCGCCGGAGACCTGGTCCAGAGTCTGCGATTCCAGTGATAGGTCCTGACCAGCTCCCGGACACTCTTTCAACCGCAGAGCATGTTATCAATATCTTACCGGAGAGCGCTTCGACAGTAGGGTTCTTTAACGAGGAGCGCTTTTCGCAAATGCGTGCGGGGAGCCGCTATTACAGCATCGGACGAGGAACCACGACCGATCAGAATGCGCTAATCGAAGCGCTGCGATCGGCCCGGCTGGCGGCCGCTTACCTGG
>WNFI01669477.1_pt1 | contig 12989 bp, 9 predicted proteins | sample 5400471 | NCBI WGS metagenome assembly WNFI01 (sample SAMN13153348, study PRJNA577476) | soil metagenome | isolation source: 100 cm saprolite on Douglas fir-dominated hillslope | place: USA:California | collected 2013-09-17
GGAATGGCCACCCACATCGTCGTAGGGGAACCCGTACGCAAACCCGCCGATGCCATGCGTGTGCCAATACTCCGCGTAGTAATTGGCCGGTCCGGCCTGGTAGAACGTGCTGCTCGGCATCGTTGACCAAAAGTTCGGGTTTACCAGCTTCCCGGACGCGGTGAAGGTCCCCGGTTTATCCGCGACATGTCGATTCAACGCCGCGCTCAGATCGTTGAGATTGCCGTTCGCCAAATTCAGGAATGGCGTCGGCTCCGGTACGATCGTCTTGTCAATGTTGTTGTTCGCCCATACGAGATCGAGATAGCTCTGGTAATAGCCCGCATTCGCGCCACCCGGCCCGAAGTCGGCCGCGCCCGGGTTGACGATCCGGTAGGGTGCGTTTTGCGTCGCCGTCGATGCGAACACCGCGGGGACCTCGGCGAGATATTTCAGGAAGGTGATCGAGCGATCCTCGAGAAACGTGCCGTAATCTTCGCCGCGCGCCAGGTCGGTGCCGTCTCGGCACACGAGTCTCACGGCCGTCTTCAGACCGAAGGCATCGACGCGCGTCGTATCGCCATTGAAGTTATAGTTCCCGGCCAACCCGCCGATATTGAACTCGATGAAATCGTAATAACTCGTCGATCCGTTATTGATGCCCGACGCGTTCGGCGCGATGTAGAAATACATTCTCGCCGAGGTCAACGGCGGCATGTCATAGGTCGGCTGGTCGGCAATCGAGTGCACTTCGTTGACTTGGGTGCCGCCCGGCGTGTGACCTTGGACGCTCCAGAAGACCTGGCTGTCCGGGTAGACACCGTTCGTCTGATTCACGAAGCTGAACGTCATGGACTGGGTGGCCACCGGAAGAGCTGCCGAGTTTCCCCAGAAAGTCGCCGGCGGGCCGCCATCGGCAGCTGGATTGATGGAGACGGTCGCGGCACTGCTCGTCACGTGGCCCAGGCTATTGCCCACGACGACCATGAACGATGCACCCGCGTCAGAGGTTTGGAGGGCCGGTGTGTAGTAGGTGGCGCTGGTCGCCCCACTGATGGCGGTCCCGTTTTCAAACCATTGGTAGGTCGATGCCCCGGTGGCAATCACATTGAAGAGCGCATGCTGACCCACGATGACGGTCTGACCGGCCGGCTGTGTCTTGATCGTCGGCACTCCCGTTGGAGGTGTCGTGACAGCCGTCACCGTCAATGTCGCACCGGGGGACATGACCGACCCCGCGGTGGCGACGATCGATGCCGACCCGGCGCTGACTCCAGTTGCGAGCCCCTGCGCGCCGCTCGTGTTACTGATCGAGGCGACGGCCTTGTTCGACGAACTCCACGATACCGCGGTCGTCATAGTCTTTGTGGAGTGATCGCTGTAGGTGCCGGTGGCGGCGAACTGTTGTGTGGCGCCGCTCGCGACGCTCGCCGCAGCCGGCGTAACGGCGATGGAGACGAGCGTCGGCGCCACCGCAGTCACGGTCAGCGGAACTCCCGGCGACGTAATCGTTCCATCCGTCGCAACAATGGAGGCCGAGCCGATGCCGACGGCGGTCGCGAGTCCTTGAGAGCCGCTCGCGGTACTGATGGTCGCGACGGCGGTGTTGGAGGAGCTCCAGGTGACGAACGTCGTCAAGATCTTCGTCGACTTGTCGCTGTACGTACCGGTCGCAGTGAACTGCTGTGTGGCACCGGTCGCAACAGTGGCCGTTGCGGGGGTGACGGCAATCGACACGAGAGCCGCGGGCACCACCGGGGTCGTCGAAGACGTATTGCCGGCGCCGCCGTTGTGGCCACCACCACAAGCGCTCAGCGTCAGCGCTGCCAACATCCCCCACGTGCCAAACAATGGAAGTCGTTTACGAATATTCATCGGGAAGTCCTCTACTTGAATCGCACTACAGCGCTTAGGGTGTCGAATACGGCAGCGACAGATACAGGTGACCGAGGGCGGTCAGTTGTCCGGGAGCGGCGAGCAAGCTCGTGAAATGCACGTCATTGCTCATCCGACCCGTGAACCACGCGTAACGCACTACGTCGGCGCGCGACTCGCAAGTCGCCACCATGTCAGTCATCTGTGTCGCTTGCTTGGCCGCGGTATCGATTTGCGCTCCGTCCGCCTGCGAGTGCCAATTGGCAAATTCGGTGACCCAGAACGGCTTGCCGTACTTCGTCAAGCGATCGAGCTGCGCGCCCAACCCGTAGTCGTACCAATGGAACGCGATGTAATCGATTTGTGGATCCCGGTTGCCGTTGGCCGCTCGATAGGCCGCATAAAAAGCATCGAGCCACACGACGGGATCGGCGTAACCGGGCATCGTCCCCCAGGTTATCGCGGGACCTACAATTTTGACGCCGGTGCGTAAGGCAATCGCTTCGAATCCCGGCCACAGATCTGCCGCTTGCTGCGGCGTCAGGTTCGCCTGCGTGACGAGATTGGGTTCGTTGACGACCAGGAGAAATTTGATGCCGGGATTCGCGAGCAGAAAGGCTTCGACGGCCGCGGCGTCATAGTGCCCATTCCACAGCATGGGATAAAAATCCATGTGGTACTGGGCAACGTAATCGGCCGGCGCTTGCGCATTGGGTTGCGGGCTCCAGTTGTACCACCAGCTGACTCCCGGGGAGAGCGCCGCAAAGTCGCTCGGGTCGGCAAGGTCGTAGGCCACGCCGCGCTTCACGCTCTTCGCCGCCGGCATCGCACCAGTCACGGTCAGTGTCACGGCAGGAGAGGTGATTGTTCCTCTGCTCGCCACTATGGAGGTTGACCCGGGGTTGACTGCGGTCGCCAGCCCCTGGGAGTTGTTTGAGTTGCTGATGGTGGCGACGCCGGTGTTCGAGGAATTCCACATCACTGCGCTAGTGATCGTCTGTACGGACTTGTCGCTGTAGGTACCCGCCGCAGTGAACTGCAGCGTCGCGGCGGCCGCAATGGTCGTGGGCGTTGCCGTAATCGCAATGGAAAGGAGCGACGGTGTGGATGGTGGCGGTGGTGTGGGTGGCGGTGGTGTGGGTGGCGGTGGTGTGGATGGTGGCGGTGTGGATGGAGTGGCGGAACTACCTGCGGACGACATTCCCTGACTGCCCTGGCCGCCTCCGCAAGCGCTCATCACGATTACCGTACCCGCCATCAACAGCCACGCGAAACGCGACAGTTTGTTTGCAAGATTCGTCATCGAAAAGCCCCTCATCATTCTTCGCGGTTACGCTTGGTGCAGCGCGTGCGCAGTCTCCCTGATATTTTTGGGCGATTGAATGTCTCCTGCCGCAGACAGCGAATTTAGCGACACTGGTTAAATGACTGCTGATGTGTTCAAAGCCATCACAGCGCTGGCAAGCACTCGTCGCCGGCACTCGCGTCGAGCACGTGAATCGGGCGATGTGAACGCGCTGATTACCGCGCTGGAACGTTTTGGGGACCGACGCGCCCGCGAACCGGAGGGTTACGAGTCAAGACAATATTGAATGACAGCCGGCGTACGAATCAGGTTGCTCAATACTCGGCCGTATCGTTGCCGAACAAACCATCGTAAGGACCTGCGGGCAGCCCGGTGCCTTTGACGTTGATGGCCAGCGCGGTCGATGGCGATCGGTATCCCGCACGACGCGTCGACCTCGTCCGTCGCTTCCAGGACGCCACAAGCATGGTCAAAGGAGCAGCGCAGACTCCTGACAGGAACTGACAGAGGACAGAGGGCATTGATACGATCCTACCTGGTGGTGTTACCGCCTGAATTTCCCCCCACACGACGGACAGGAAACCAATCATGACGGATCCAAAGTACAAGGTCTTCGGGGCGCTCGACCCTTTCTTCGACATAGTCCAGCAGGGTCTAGCCGGTCACGTCGATGGCGACCACTATTTCGATACTATCGCCGACAACGCCGTCTTCGAGTTTCGATATATTTTCCCTGGATGGCCCCAGAAGATTAATAGTCGCGAAGCGCTGATGTCACTCTATGCGGGCTACGGCAACAACATCGTCCTGCACGGCGCGGACGGGCTCGTCGTGCATCGGTCCCAGGATGCTCGTGTAGTGATCCTCGAATACGAGGTGCACGGCAGGATTATCAGAACGGGCGCATCCTACGATAACCGGTTCATCTCGGTCGTTACTATCGAGGACCGCAAGATTGTGCAATGGCGGGACTATATGGACTCGCTGACTGCGATGACTGCGCTTGGCCAAACGTAGCAGCAACGATATCCGCTCTCAATATCTATTGTCTGCTTGGTCAGCACAATCGGCATTTCGGGCCGCAGCAATGCGATTTCACGCGAAAGATCGGCGCCGGTGAGTTCGGGCATCGACTCATCGGTCAGTACGGCGTCGAAGCGTTGCGGTGCTTCGCGAAACGCCTGAAGTGTCTTCCGAGCGAGGCAGGCAATCGCTTGAGCAACGCCCGCGCCGTAGGCCGGATCCGCTCTGGTGCAATTGGCGATGTGGCGCTCCTGGATGTGTTTGGCCATTTTGGGTGACGGAGGCGGGAGGCGAGAGTCGGAGGCAGGATGCCTCCGACTCTCGGCCACTCCGTTCAAGCAGCGGCGTGCAATAAGGCACTCCCGCTGGCCTCCTTCAGTTCAACCGGGCAGCGACGCCGCACACGATTACAGGGCCGGCACTGCCAAACGGCGCACCATTGGGTCCGGTTATGTAACCGTCTCTCGCGAGCTTCAAAATACGAAACTCCTCGGTCAGAAGACCGCGATAGCCCTTGTCGATTGCCTCATCAGTCCATTCATAGAGGTTCGCGTCCCAGACCGGGCTGTAATCGGAGGCAATCGTGGGAATGCCGCCAAACGTATTGTTCGGCCGATGGCCGTCCAAGAGGGCAGCGGACAGGCCCTGACGCTGCGGATTGGCGCAGCCGCCATTCGATGCACCGTTGGTCGCGATGAAGATCCGCTCGACGGCGCTGTCGCTCGACTCGGTCGAGATGTACAACACCGGCTTGCCGAAGCTGAAGCCGTTGATCAGAGAGAGCGTGACGGTCCGATGCGCCGGATCAATGGCAACCACCTGGTCATGCACGAGCTTGTAGTCCGGGTTGCCGTTGGGAAAGTTGATATCGTCATCATCCACCGCAGCGGCAACGACCGGCGCGTCGTACACGATGCCGTCGACCCTGACCAGCGGGCTGTAGTCCGCATCGCCGACGGAGCCCGGCTGCGCCTGCTTGGGCGGAAACGCCCGGTCTCCGTGGCCGCCTGCTACGACCACCCGGTTTGGACTGAAGTCCACGAGGCCGGACTCAAAGAGAAACGTGCCGTCGGAGCGCCGCGTCGCGGGGCGCGCCGCACTGCCGGCGTTAGGCAGTTTCTTGGAGAAGTTCACCCCAAGGCGCTCCGCTTCAGCTTGGTTGCCTGCATCGAGAATGATGTACCACGCGGGCTTCAGGCCGGACGGCGTGTTCACGGCACCCTTGAAAAGCGGCAGTGTGATCGTTCCTCTCGGCTTGCCGTTGGGGACGTTCACCCCAGTCAGCTGTTCGATCGGTAGGTCGAACTTACCCGAGCGCAGCAGCTGGACGGGCCCTGCAAGCTCCGGGTCCGTGAGCGAATCGGGCGGCGGAAACTGTGAAATGTCGACTTTCGTTCCGATCGAGGCTTCGGGAGGGATGATGTTGCAGCCGGGACCGGGCCCATTCGCTGCCGGCCCGGGACCATTCCCAGCCCGCGATAAGTCGTCGTCGGCGATTGCCGCCCCCGCGAAAATCGCTGCGCTGAGCGCAGCCAACGCGATGCCACGACGCCATCGAGACGGACGATTCACTTCGAGCGAGGCCAGCCAAGCCTCCCCACCTTCTGAGAGTCGATTCATGATGCACTCCTGTTAGACGTGTTTGTTGAGGGATGACGATCAGGAGAGATCCCTATCGTCGTCGCAGAGCTTAGAGCGCGCATCTCACGTCTTGATCACGCCGTCCTCGCAAGGGGCGTGATAATTCCAGCCGAGGATTGGGTCGGCTCTTCGGCCGGGGCTCGTTGCAGCGTGAACTCAACCGTCGTACCCGTCCTTCTGCCCGACAGGATGCGAACCGACTGGCCATGTAGATCCAAGATGCGCTTGACGATGGCAAGTCCAAGACCGGCTCGGTCGCGATCGGAGTGGTCTGGTGCGGAATAGAACCGATCGAAGATTCGCGGCAGGTGCTGCGGCTCGATTCCACTTCCCGTATCGATCACGCGCACGCGGACGAGCGCCGGCTCGACCGACATCTCGGTGCGCACATGTCCGCCCGCGGGCGTGTAGCGCAGGGCGTTCTCCAGGAGATTTCCCATCACTCGCTCGATGAGCTCAATGTCTCCCAGGGCGAGGATGCAGTCGGTATCGAGAAGGGTGTGCATCTCGACCCGGCACTCCCGAGCCCGCACCTGAAAGCGCAACGCAACGTCCTGCAGTAGTTCCGCCACGACGAAAGGCTCGAGCTTCGGCGTGACGGTGCCGGATTCCAGTTTGGCGAGCTCGAACAGGGCATCGATCAGCCGCCCGAGTTGATCCGTCTGGCGAAGGGCGACGTTGAGGTGTGCCCGTAGTTCGCCCTGCGCGACGTCCTTGACGAGGGCGGTCTCAATATAGCCGCGCAGTGAGGCAAGAGGCGTGCGCAGGTCGTGCGATACGTTCGCAATGAGTTCTCGTCGCAGCTCATCGGTTGCCTTAAGATCCCGAATCTGATGCTCGATCGCCTCTGACATGGTCCGAAAGCGATCGGCCAAGGCGCTAATCTCGTCTCCAGGCGCGGTGTGAGCTGTGCGTCCGAGGGCCGCGGCGGGCAGCGCCATCGCCCACGCGTGCATCCGATGATCCAACCTGCGAAGCCGGCGCGTTAGCGCAGTAAATAAAACGCCGGCTATCAGTAGCGTCGCAGCGAGCACGAGAGCAAGCGCCGCCGCACCCGTCCGAAGCGTATAACTCCCCCGCAAATGCGCGTCGATCGATTGTGCGGGCTGCCCACCCAGCACCACGTACAGATATCCTTGTAAAGATGCCCCGCTCGGAATCGCCGCGACGGAGAAGACTCGCAGTGCCGCGGCGCTCGTCGGATCATCTCCATACAGTGGTCGCCGGTCCGGATACTGCAGAAAGGTCCGGATCGGGTCGAGCCGCACCGAAACCCGTAGGATGCGGTTGCGGGGTATCGCGGTACTGAGCACGCGCCCGAGCGGATCGAGCAAATAGACCTCCGCCGACGGGTTCACAGTCATCGTGCGATGGGCCAGCTCGTGCAGGGCGGCTTCATTGACCTTGCCAACCTCAAGCAGCGGCAGCTCCTGTACCACATACGACGCAATGCCCGAGTTGAGCCGTTGGAGTACCTCGTCGGAATAGCGGTCGCTGGTGCGACTCAGCAGCAGCAGAAGCCCGACTGCAAGGGCTGCGAGCAGCAGCGCGAAGGCAAACGTGAGGCGGACGTGCAGCGCTCTCATTAATGGGCGGCTTCCTGCTCCGTTGCGCAGAATCGATAGCCGACGCCCCAGACCGTCACGATATACCGAGGCCGCATTGGATGGGGTTCGAGCTTCGCGCGCAGCCGGTTGATGTGGGAATTCACGGTGTGCTCAAAAGTGTCGTGGGTGGTCCCCCACACTTGATCGAGCAAGTGCGCCCGCGTGAACACCCGTGAGGGGTGCTGCATGAGATAAACCAGGAGGTCAAACTCTTTCGCCGTCAGTTCCAGCACCTGTCCCTCGCGCTTAGCGATCCGACGATCAAGATCAATCTCCAAGTCTCCGGCGCGCAAGAGCCTAAGCTGCACGGGGAATTGGCGGGTGAGCTGCTCGACGCGTCTCAGAATGGCCTTTACCCGCGCCGCGAACTCAACGACGCTGAAGGGCTTGGCCAAATAGTCGTCGGCTCCCGTTTCAAGCCCCAGCACTCGATCGAGCTCGCTAGCGCGCGCGGTCAGCATCAGGATAGGGGTGTACCTAGTGCTCGAGCGTATGCGGCGGCAGATTTCAAGCCCATCGAGCCCCGGAAGACGAAGATCCAGGACAAGCAGACTCCACGCCGTTCCATCCAGCGCTCGCGCGAGGCCGCTGCGTCCGTCGTAGCTCGTGTCGACCTCGCAGCCCAGATCTTCGAGGTGCAGCGCCACCAGCCGTGCAATGTCGGGCTCGTCCTCGATGACAAGCACCCGGCGTGAGTTCGTGCCCATTTAAGACCCCCCACGGTACGCGAATCCTTCCCCGAACTTGCCCCATGCCGAGCATAGGGTCGGACGTGTCACGCCTTTATCACGCAAAGCTCACGCAATCCGCAGCGAGAAGACCGGACACGCACTCTGGTTATTTCACTACCGCTTCGTTCATTCTTCACGAAGGGAATACCCGACGGTGACTCACCCCTGGCGAGAACGAAGTTCCCGCACCCCGCGCCCGAGCTTTCGCCTGAGCAGCGTACGGAGCGTGACTCCGTCCGAATAGCCGATTTCGGCAGCGATTCGATCCACACTGCTGTTACCCGTCTGCAGCAGATGCACGGCGCGTTCGACGCGCAGATCCTGGAAGTACGCCAGTGGCGACTTGCCGAGCACGGTCCGCAAGCGGCGCGCCAAAGTCCGCTCGCTTGCGCCCGCGCTGCGCGCCGCGGCCGTCAGCGAAAAGCCCTGCCTCAGATTGCGGCGGGCCCATTCCTCGAAGCGCTCGACCAGCGGATCGTTGTGGGCCAAATGATCGGGAATGATGAAGGGCGCCTGCGATGCACGAGGCTCAATCACCAGGTAGCGCGCCGTAAGCGCGGCCAGTGCCGGGCTTTGCCTGCGAATCAGTCCCAGCGCGAGGTCAATGTGGGCCAGCGCGGCGCCGGCGGTGACGAAGGCACCCGATGTCACCAACATACGAGACTCGTCCAGCCCGATGCGCGCATACCGCTGACGGAACATCGGGGCGAGCCACCAGGAAGTAGTGGCGCCACGCCCATCGAGAAGCGTACTGTCGGCGAGCACGAAAGTACTCGTACATGCGGCGCCGATCCATGCGCCGGCCTGCGCCCACTCCCGCAGCATGCCTCCGGCGTCTGCGACATCTCGGTGGGTCAATCGCTCCGCCAGTGAGGCGGGCATTTTATCGCCGAGTGCGGGCAACAACACTGCGTCAGGATCGCGCGATTTGGCGGCGATAACCGCTGGCACTGAGAACCCTTGGGCGGTGCACACTCGACTTCGCATGCCGGCCAAAGTGACATTGATTGCGGCCGCAGGGGGCTGCATCGTGCCCGCGAGTTCGTTGGCGGTTCCCAACGTATCGAGTAACGCCGACAGCCCCAGATCGAACGCACCTTGCAACGCCAGCACTACGACTTGCATGGCGAGAACCATACCATATTCGACGATTTCGCCACTCCCCCTTGACCATAGATTTGCTTAGATTGTTTTCACCAAACTCACCTTACGGAGCCCATCATGGTCAAAGTCGCATTGCTGGTTCGATTGGAAGCAAAGCCCGGAAAGGAAGCCGCCGTCGCAAGGTTCCTGGAAAGTGCACTGCCGCTGGCGAATCAGGAAACTACAACGCCCGTGTGGTTCGCGTTGCGCTTGGGGCCCTCCACATTTGGAATTTTCGATGCGTTTGCCGACGACTCGGGTCGGAAGGCCCATCTGGCAGGTCCCATCGCCGCAGCGTTGATGGCCAACGCGTCTGAGCTGCTCGCCAAAGCTCCGCAGATCGAGCAGGTCGATCTACTGGCGGTGAAGCTGCCGAAATAGGGCATCAAGCCGAACTAAGCCGCCGTGGTTCATCGTATCGGAAGGGGATAATATGTAGCGCCGGCGCATCCTGTGCTGAGCGTTGGTGGCCATTGCCGGCATTCTGGTCGACGATACGGTGGGTAACGGGAGGACACCATGATCACGCGAATATTTGGCGGAGCGTTTTTCGTGACATTGTGCGGGATTGTGATCGGAGCGCTTCCGATTTCAGCGTTGGCCGACAATCCCTCGGTCGTGCATGAGGTGAAGCACGATCGTTCGCAGCCGCTGCGAGATCTTGCCGCCTTGGCAGTGTCCTCTCCGCCGGCCCGACACGTCGCATCCTTTGCCCAGGCGACCGGGTCGATCATCGTCAGCCAGGTAGGCGATCCCGTAGCGCAGGTTCCCTCGGCTGCGCCGACGCAGGCGACCGTGCTTCTCAATTTTGACGGTCTAAGTGCCGCCGACACGGTGGCGAGTGGCGGCCCCTTCGTGCCTCCCGACACAAACGGCGCCGTGGGCGCTTCTCAATTCGTGGAATGGGTCAACGTCACGTTCGAAGTGTTCGACAAGGCCACAGGCGCCGTCGTGATGGGCTCCACTCCCGGGAACACCTTCTGGAAAGGCTTTGGAGGAACTTGCGAGACTCACAACGACGGCGACATCATCATCCAGTACGACAAAGCCGCCGGTCGTTGGATCGCGGCACAGCCCGTGTTTTCTTCTCCTTTTATGTACTGTGTGGCGGTCTCGACGACGTCGGACGCCACGGGCAGCTACGAACGATATGCCTTCCCGCTCCCCGCCTTCCCGGACTACCCCAAACTCGGTGTGTGGCCGGACGCCTATTACGTCACTTACAATATCTTCTCGCCGTCCTTTGCCGGGGCGCTCGCCTGTGCGTACGACCGGACCAATATGCTGGCGGGAAATGCCGCCACGTCGGTTTGCTTTCAGCAGCCCAAGAGTGTGGGCAGCCTGCTGCCTTCCGACGTAGATAGTGCAACGCCACCGCCCTCCGGCGAGCCGAATTTCCTCCTCGACCTCGCTGACTCCACGCACCTCAATTTCTTTCGCTTCCACGTTGATTTTGCCGACCCGGCTGCCTCCACCTTCTCCGGACCCACCGAAATAAGCGTAGCCCCCTACAGCGAATTGTGTGCAAGGGCGACCGATCGCGCCTGCATCCCGCAGCCTTATCCGGGTGAAAAAGTCGATTCGCTCGGCGATCGGCTAATGTACCGGCTTGCATATAGGAACTTCAGGGATCATGAATCCCTGGTAGCGACTCACAGCATCGAAGGCGGTGCATTTTCGGGAGTGCGCTGGTACGAAATTCGCAATCCCGCATCGACTCCGGTGGTATTCCAACAGGGCACCGTCGTCAATCCCGTCGTCGATTATTGGATGGGCAGCATTGCGATGGATAAAGTCGGAAACATTGCGCTGGGCTTCAGTATGTCCAGCGATTCCGTTTATCCGGGTGTTGCAGTCGTCGGCCGGAGTCGGGCAGACCCGCTCGGCCAAATGGACGCGCCACTCATTCTCGTGAATGGCACGGGCGCGCAAGTGAAGAGCTTCAAACGGTGGGGAGACTACAGCAGCATGTCGGTGGACCCCGAAGACGGCTGCACCCTCTGGTACGCTCAGGAATACTATAAGACTACCGGCGCGTTTAACTGGAATACGCGCGTCGCATCGTTCAAGTTCAACTCGTGCAGATGAGGAGCCGCTGTTTATACACGCGATCCGCCCTGGCATGTGCCGCCCCTCGGCCGCGCTGCGCGGCCCGACTTTCGGCGGCAATGCCGCATGAGAATCCTTTACTCACTTTTTTTGAAAATTCTTTTTGAAAGGAAGTACAGCGGAACACCAAAACATACAAGAACAATAGCGGACAAAATCCAATCCTCGAGCATCCAAGGTCTGAATCTTATATGTCCATGAGAGCCAGCTTCCCAAAACGACAGGACATAAATTCCAAAGCCAACAAGAAAGACCGAAATAATAATTCTAACCATTGCGCCCGTATTCCTTAGATGCTTCCACTTATCCGTTCGGAAAATCTGTCCGAACTACCTGAGCCACCGCTTTCGTTCAGGTGAACACGATCGCGGCGCCCGTTTCCAGTGACCGCTTGCACGCTGCCTGGAGTGCAACGCAGGTGAACGACTCCACTCCATGGCGCCGCCAGACGGCTTCCCCTTCTCCCTGAGAATCTGCAGCTTCCCAAAGGTCGTCGGAGTCTTTGGTGATGTGCGCCGGAATCTCTAACGCGCCAATCGATTTCTCGAGCCACGTGATGACACGCGCGTCCCCGGTGCTTTTCGCGGGTTGGCTTAAGACATCGGAATCGAGAAGCCAGCTCACAACTTGAGGCGCTTGGGAAGCTCGCGGCGCCTCGGCGGAAGATCGTCCATCTTCACCGGGCAGGCTTTCAGCACGCCTGGCCAATCCGCATTCTTGGCTATGCGGCGGAAAACCACGGCGTCTTCCTCGGGGTCGAACTCCGCAGCTCAAGCGGCATTCTTGCGATCAAATCGGCTCAGAATCCACAACGCGCCCGGCAGGGCGGTGAAATCGGCGAGCAATGCGAGGACGAAGGCCGACGCGGAAACGATTCCGAACTCGCGCATCGGCGGGAGGTCCGAAAGCGCCAGCGCCAGAAAGCCGCTGGCATTGATGAGAGTCGCAAACAGAATCGGGCGGCCGGCGACCAGCAAGGCGTGTTGCAGAGCGCCGTGAATGGCGCCGGTCGAGCGGCCCTCCTGAAAATGGTAGAAGAAGTGAATCTGGTCGTTCTCGGTCGCGCCCAACACCGTCGAGCCGATGAGGATGGTCGCGATGTTGAGCGGGATGCCCGCCAAACGCATCACCAGAAACACGCACAGAATTGCGAACAGCGACGGAATCATCGTCATCAACGTCGCCGAGGGACTGCGAAACACCAGCAGGAATGCGAGAAAGATGACGCTCGCCGTCAGTGCGAAGCTTTGGGCGAGAGTGGGACTGAGGCGCTGGGTGATCTCGGCGCCGAGCACTCCCTTGCCGACCACGCTGCCGCGCACGGCCCGCAGCGCCGGATCCGCCGCCTGGGCCGCGGCCCACTCCCGCTCCACGAACGTGCGTATCGCACCGACCGGGCCGAAGAGCTTCGCGCGCCCGCGGATGCTTATCCGCACATTGGCGAGATCGGTCACATCGACATACTCGCGCGCTCCAGGCTCAGTCAGCATGATCTGCTCGAGATCCGAGGCGAGCTTCGGCCAGGCGGAGGCCGACGTCGGCAGTTGATCCGATCCCGTTTCGACATAGCGCGCC